>JAABUV010003222.1_pt1 | contig 21012 bp, 17 predicted proteins | sample 5559971 | NCBI WGS metagenome assembly JAABUV01 (sample SAMN10711881, study PRJNA513362) | rock metagenome | isolation source: Antarctica rocks | place: Antarctica: Victoria Land, Knobhead nord | collected 2015-12-19
AACTGGCCTTGTAGGTAGAGCAGCGCCGCGCGCCGCTGCTCGGTGCGCTGGAACAGCGGGGCGAAGCGGGCGTGGTAGGCCACCAGGTCGTCGGCGCGGCGCTCCACATCGCGCGGCGCCAGGTTGGACGTGGGCGGTTGCGCCGAGGGCGGCGCGACCAAGGGGGCGTAGGCGGCAATCATGAGCAATCCTCCTCCCCCCAGTCTACCCCAACCCCAAAAACCTAACGTTGTAGTATTAAGGTTCCGAGCCAAATGTCAAGTACCCACATTTCCGTCGCTCAGGGTGGCAAAGGGAGCGTAGCGGCAGGTACGCAGTGCTTCCACGCGCTCATTACTCCCGCACAAGGCTGTCGCTTCACCATGCGCCCCATGCGTTTGCGCAACGCGATAGGCGCTTGTTTGGCCCAAAAGCTGCAAAAAGACCCTTGACAACGGCTTAAAGTCCTTAACTTGTAGAAAAAGGCCTAAACGATAGAACTCCCGAAACGCGCCGCACACGTAGCGTCGGGCAGCGGCGAACACACTCCCTGAATTGGCGGAGTGACCGTGAGCGACTGTCCACGGGACGCCTGGTCACGTACGTCGGCAGGCGCTATTAGCGTGCCATGACCGTGCGCGCTTCGTGGGACATAGGCCGTTCGGGAGGCAATTGGATGTCCTTCGGGCGTACAAGAAATGAGGCGCCGTTTTCGGGGCTAGAAATCACCTCCCATCTCTGGTGAGAGTGGTGTCTGGAGGGGCCGCGCGAACCCGACCGTTTCAAGGTCTTTTCTCGCAAGGGAACGGCCGCGAAAAGAGACCCGTGTCGACGCGGGACGTGGCCGGGTTGTTGGATCGCCGGCCACGCCGGCGCGTTCACTGGAACCTCCTAGGAAACCCACGCCCTTTAGGCGTGGGAGGAATGGGATACGCCCTGCGTACGTGCCGCGACAAGCGACGCGTATTCTGTGATAAGAAATGACGCGAATATGGTATAATTAACCTTTGGTGCTAGTTGAAACCGCCGCTTTTCTCGCGTCCTCGATGCTTTGATCTAGTATTTGTTGCACAGATGCCTGATGGGAGGCCGATGCGGCTATCGAACAGGTCCTGACGACCCTGATTCACCCGTGTGCGCACCATTTGACGCAATACAGAGGCATTGGGGCTACCTCCATCGCATCAAAGGCGTTGGAGAGACTCCCCAACTAGCACCAAAGGTTAATTAGGACGATGAGCACCCGTACCATCGCCCTGACGTTGCGCCCTACCACCGACGAGCGCGCCGCCCTTGAGCGGTTGCGCGTGCAGTTTAATGCGGCGTGCGACTATATCAGCCGTGTGGCGTGGGATGCTCAGGAGTTTAACAAAGTCAGGCTCCAACGCTTGACCTACGCCACCGTGCGCGCTGACTACGGCCTCATGGCCCAGCACGTCATCCGCGCTATCGCTGTCGTGGCCGATAGCTACAAAGCCGACAAGGCCAAGCGGCACACTTTTCGGCCCACGGGGGCGGTCGTCCTCGATACGCCGCGCCTGTACCGCATCGTCAACAATCGAGCGAGCATCACGACGCTGGGCGGTCGCATCAAGATCCAGCTGGGCATCGGTGGGCATCAGCGGCAGATGCTCAGAGATGCCGCGAAACTGGCCGAGGCCGACCTCGTGTGCGATGAAAAGGGGCGCTGGCGATTGAAAGTGTGCGCCCATTTCCTCGACGTGCCCGCGTCCACACCGAACGATGTGCTTGGTGTCGACCTCGGCATCGTCGCTATCGCTACCGATAGCGACGGCGCGCAGTACAGCGGCGCAAAGGTACTGGGACTGCGTGCCCGCTACGCGCATATGCGCCGCAAGATCCAGAAGAAGGGCACGCGTAGCGCCCGCAAATTGCGTCGTAAGCGGAGCAAGCGAGAGCACCGTTTCCAGGCTGACGTGAACCACGTCATTAGCAAGGCGATAGTCCAGCGCGCTGCCCAATCAGGGCGAGCTGTGGCGGTCGAAGACCTGACGCACCTGCGAAGCAGGGTACGGTTGAATAGGTCGCAGCGACGAACGCACAGCGGTTGGAGTTACGCCGATCTCCGCGCCAAGATTGCCTACAAAGCGGCCATGGTGGGTGTCGTTGTCGTGGCCATCGACCCACGCTACACGTCCCAGACATGTAGCCGGTGCGGGCACTGCGAGAGGGCGAACCGTCACTCTCAATCCTCCTTCCGATGCCGTCAGTGTGGCTTCGCTGCCCACGCTGATTGGAACGCTGCTGAGAACATTCGTGTTCGCGGCAGGGCTATTTTGTCAGAGAGCCATACATTCCGACCGCCGGTGTCTCAAACGGCGGAGGGACAAGCCCACGGTCTTTAGCCGTGGGTATCTGACCTCAGGACGGCCATATTGCGCAAGGGCAGCCGTGCAACGGTACCGCGAACGGTCGTCGATCGCGGAGGGCGCGGTGCGATATGGCCGTCGTATCCCATCGAGAGGTTCGAGATGAGACCCTTAGCGACAGCGAGGTTCGGTCAACGATCGACGCGTCCATATATGACGACGACATTGCGCGCGAGTTGCCTTGGGGATACATACCCAATCCCTCCGCTCTCAGGTAATCGTATCGTAAGATTTTACCCCAGTCGCTCGTCAGGACGGGGGGATAATTCCCGCATCAGTAACCCAACTGATATACTTTATAGTGGAAGGTTGCTGGGGCGGCAAACCCTGGCATGAGGGGTCGGAAGAACTCTGGTGTGGATAAGGGTTTAGAACCAATACGGTTTAGTTAAGCCAGAATGGGCGGCTCGCCAGGGCTACATTGGCAGCGATTTACGCTCAACGGCGCTGACCCGATTGGCGCTCCACTGCTCACCGGAGCCCTTAACTAAACCGTATTGGGTTTAGAACCCTACTAATTAATTGAGAGGGTGCGTACAGGAACCTTTATGGGAATCTGGAACGCCAGCACACGCTAGACTTCTAGTATGTAAGTTAGAACAGCGCATCCACGACCCCTCACTCTTCCATGCTTTTCAACGCGTATCCATGCGAGCATAGCACGTCTTTGCTTGCCGCGCAGAACAATGCCCTGTCGGCCTTACGGGCCGACAGGGCATTGTTCATTTTGATGCAGACGTTAAGGACCCGTGTCTTCGAGCAGAGCCAATGCCTCGACCAGTGCGATCTCGTGGTAATAGCCCTCGCCGTGACGATCACGAACCACGACGCCGCACTGGAGGTGGTAGGAGGCGACCAGAACGGCGTGGAGGGCCTCGACTATCGCCGCAGACACATGACGATCGGCGGCGACAGCAGCGCGCCACAGGGCCAGGTGGACGCTGGAGACGGCGATGAGGTCCGACGGATCAGGTGGGGTGGACGTGGCGTTCAGGTCGGCGGACAGAGTCTGGAGGGGCGCGGTGGTCGTCGTACACATGATGGTGTATCCTCTCTTTAACACTCGTTGGGGGGCGCGTGGGGTGCGAGAGGCGCGAGGGGTGCTGGTGATAGTATAGCGCATGCGAGTGAGGGTGGCCGGAGGGCGAGGCACTGGAGAAGTCATAGACCGTGCCTCGCCAGGCATTGCATACGCTGTCGGGCGAGTCATATAATACTGATGAGGGCATCGAGTGTTGCAAGCTCGATATCGTGGGCCGCAGACCCTTAATTGGTTGTTGGGATTGAACCTACGTGGCTAATTGGGGAGCGTTGCCAAGAACCTTCATGGGAATTGGGTGAATCTCGACTCCTTGTATGTATATGGGCGTGCAACGCTCACGGCTCACGGCCCTCACCCGTGCGAGGCCCTATCGCCAGGCTAATTAGCCTGGCGATAGGGCCTCGTCGTTTGTCCCGCAACCGTACTCGCACCTATGCGCCCGCAACGTACTCAAGTAATGCACGACTTCCTCGGCAATCCGCCCATCATCCCGTCCCATACGTTCTGGACATAGCTACGTGATCAACCTCACAGAATGTACAAAAGGGCTGCGGCGGCGACCTTCCCAGACGCGTACGTCATCTAGCCCGACGATCACGAAGAAAAGGTAGCCCGCGAACTGGTCGACCATCAGCTTCCGCCGCCACGTTAATTGATCGATCAGGGAGGGTGCAGGCATGATCTCGGGATGGGTATGCCATTCGCCTAAATAGGTGCAGGTCCCGCCGCTCTCCCTCCACGCGCGGTTGATCGCGTCCTGGTGTTGCTGTCGAGCTCGATAGTAGCGTGTACGGCTACAGTAATCACCCCGCATTGGTGTCGTCACTTGATCGACGACGATGTCCTGACTGTTGTGGATGTGACGACCGAGCAAGACACCGCCGGCTTCTGGTTTATGACCTTCGTCCTGCACGTAGCGCCCGACCACCATGGCAGCGTCCCATCCGATCTGGAATCTCCCGCCTCCGGGTCGGTTGAACGTTGGGCATCGCGACAACATCTCCCTGGACAACATCACTCGCCACCACCTTGGTCAGCATTGCAGACACGGCACTTCGGGTTCCAATACGCGTAACGCTGGTCGTGCAAGGCATCCGTGGTGGTGGTGGTGTAGCGACCTGAGAGGTGGTAGCCTGCCTCCTTGAACGCGGAGGCGTCGCCTTTCCACGACACCAGCGGATTGCCGATTTCCCTACCTATGAGCGCATCAACGGCGAGTCGCACTGCTTGGACGGCCGTCTGAACCGCATCCACCGAGCCATAGGGCGTGTGCATACTCCCACAGCCAGAGAGTGCTTGTCCGAATGTTTGCCCCGACTCAGCAAAGGAAGCGCGATTATCCAGCGTTTCGACGTCGACGACGGATGTATAAAGGCACTCGAAGCACCCGTTATCGTTCCGATCCGCGACCAGGAGTGCGTGCCCCCCGATGCCGAGCGGCTCCAACCATGTAAACAAAATCATCGGGCCGCCTTGCAACGCATAGAGACGCTTGTTCATGGCAAGCTCAACGGTTGGGTTGCCGAGCGCGCACACGACCAGATCGTAAGCGGCTAGGTCAACCGAGCCGTCACCGAGCGCCTTCTCTATGGAACTCTCCATCCCATTAACCTGGACGTAGGGCACCTCTTGCTCGATCTCGGACGCAAGTGCCAGCGCCTTGGGTGTGCCCCAATACCGCCGGCCGAGTATATGACGGTAGGTGTTTTCCGGTTTAAGCCTGTCTCGATCAACCAGCGTCAGGTTCTGGATGCCCGTACGGGCCAAGTCGAACGCGATGTGGCCGCCGAGGGAGCCGCACCCGACCAGGAGCACTCGTGCCGCATCGAGGTCGACGTCGCCTCCTCCGCGGCGGACGAGGTATTTTCGATCCAATCGCTCCACTTGCAGTGGGACAAGCCGTGCGGCTGTCCCACAATCGAGCAGCGGGTGCGCGTCACCGACCTCGTCGTAGCGGATGCCGAACAGCGTGTCACCCTCGGAGGATCGCGGCAACCGCACAATGACGTACTCTCGCTTTGCTCTTCTGCCCTTGACAAGCCGACGAAGCCGCGCCATGTTTACCTCCGACACGGCGGAGAGGAGAGCGTGGCGCGCCTCTTCAGCGGACCACATCGGACCATCCGGTCGCGGCGGGATAAGCACCGTGTTGGGATCGAGGGGCAGATACACAGCATTCTGCAGCGTGTATTTGCTCGCAACTGACCGACCATTATAGAAGGCAGAGAGGTTGTTCTGGTCGGCGGCAACGACGGGCTCTTTGCCTTTGCATGTGGCGATGACCAGTTGTCTAACATCATCGACGGGATCGAAGACAGAAAAGACTTCGACACCTTCCGATACCTTCGATAACTGCTTCCAATAGGCGCCGAACTCATCCGCGAAATCATTCCGATTGCGCCCGCTTACGCCGACTTCGAGCACCCCGAGCGCTTGCACGAAGGTTTCGCGCACGATATCAACCGGTCGACGGCGGTCGAGTACTAGACCTTCAGGATCCTTGAAACAAATAAGCCCAGTCGCGTCGACGTGCGGTATGAAGCCCAACGCGTCCCAGGGGCGGAGATAGAAGCACGGAAGCTCGAGCGGGAACGCATTACCGATAGAGAGCCGCACGGTCACCCACCGCCCTCCGACGAGGACCTCGCCCTCCAGCCCCGACGCGTCAACATCGGGGCCCTCGACGATGCGACGGGGAGTGCGAAAAAGGTTGAGTGCTTCCACTGCGTCGAGCACCGCATCGAACCAATCGGCGTCTTCCTCGCTTCCCATATGGTTAGGCGCTGCTACTGGAGGAGGCGACGGCAGGCCCGTAACTTTTGCCCGTCTCGTTTTTTTCCGGCACAGGAAAGCCCTTGCCGAACACCTTCTGCAATTTCTCGCACGCCACGACTGGGTCGGTGGCTTGATCCGCTGCGTCGAGCGTGTCACGCAACACTTTCAGTTTCTCCTCGAAGGCTTCCATGTGTTTGTCGGTCATTCGCCGGCAGAGGTCATTCTTGGGCGCCACCGGGAGGGTTATCGTGATCCTCCGTACCGTCGCTTGCTTTTCCGAATCGTAGGTCGATTGGAAGCGGGCGAGGATGGATTTCACAAGCGAACGCAAGGCTGCCAGATCATCGGGCTTCGGGGCGATGGGATCGGTGTAGCTGTACTTGGCGGAGAAATTGTCGTACGCCGCGACAGTCAGGGCGATACCGCGCGGGGCGCCATGTCCTGCGGACCGAAAGTTCTCATCCTTCCACCGTTTGAGCGCCCGTACGGCACGTCTGAATTGGTCCCAATTGCCTTCCGTATACTTGGTCTCGATCTTGGAGACCAACCCCTGTTGGTCGGATGGTTCCCAGGTGCAATCCTCGTCTTTCGAGCCGGGCGTGCCGCGGGCGAGACGATCGTTGTTGTCGTCTTGCTGATCCCGATGGGAGTAGACAGCGATGTCGACGTGGTAGATCGGCTCCCCGTCACTGTGGTAGAAGACGGTGACACACGGTTTCCGGATGCTTACGTCTTCGGTATGACCGACGAGGGCCTCCTGGACACGCTCTTTCAATACGACCGGGTTGGAGTACGCTCCGGCCGTCCCGACTTGGAAATACAAACCCTGATCGATGTCAAATTGCCCATCATTAATCGGCTTGACGCCCGTGCGCATCTTGTAACTACCCTGATCGCGGACATGGTACGTCGGGCATTCTTCGCCATGCGCCTTGAAGACGCCCGGCAATTTGTCGTCCAGCCGACGCCTGATAATGTCGCGTTTCTCGCGGAGGGTGTCCTCCTCCTCGAAGCGCTTGATCTTGATCGTATCGTTAAATTGCTCGAACTGCTTCTGGACCTTTGCCATGTCATCCTCCTATGCGTGTCGTCACTCTATACGTATGGTCGCTCGCCGGTCACGGAGCGGCAGGGATGGAAAGATTCCGACTTCTCGTTGAAGAAAAGCTCCCTCATCTTAGGTAAGTGCTCGCGCGCGAGCACGCTGCCCAATCCTTTCAAGGCTGGAGTATCCTTCGTCGACGCCAGGCTGAACCGGCCTGACGGAACGGTTGGGCTAATTCGGAGCACCTGGTCGTGGCCAATAAGCACCTGGGCCGTGCCGATGGATGCGGATGATTGTGCCGCCATGAACACATCGAGCCCTTTCGCCCCCCAATAGGCAAAGCCGTCACCCCTCACCTTCAGCCATCGTATTCGTGCACGCGGATCGAAAGGTGGCGTTGTGCAGCCGAGGCTCAAGGCCACTAGATCATCTTTCGACCACCCCAGCACGCCGATGGCCTCAACGACAGCCAGTCCGACCGGGTTGTTGGCGAAGACGCCCCCGTCGATCAGGGGGATGCCATCGGGTGAGACATGGATCGGGAAATAGGTGGGCGCGGCCGCAGTGGCCAGCGCAACCTCGACGGCCTTCTCCTTGTAGTCGCGCTCGAACCTGGGGTGATGTGCCGTTTTATACAAGTGAACCTCACCACGTTCGGCGTTGAAGGATGGGATGACGAGACGACTCCGGCTTTCGCCGAGGACGCGATTGCCGAGCCGTTCGTGCAATGCCTCGCGGAGGGGCTGCTGGCTGAATTGCGCGGATCGCAGCCGCCGCATGAACGGCCCTGGCTGTGCGAACACGTGGGGCCCCATCGCCTCATAGAGTCGCAGGATGTCGGCGGCCGACAAGCCAAGCCCCAGACCAATCGCGATGATGCCTCCTGTTGACGTGCCCACGATAAGGTCGAAGTATGAGGCGACGCCTTCGCCTAAAGATTCCTCGACCGTCGACAGGAACGCAGCGGGGAACACACCCTTGATGCCGCCGCCGTCGATCGCTAGTATCTTCCGCATGTCTATATCACTCGCACGCGGATGACAAAAATCGGTAACGCATCGTTTGCCGCTTCGACAACCTGTCGCACATCCCGCCCGCCGGGGACCGCCATCGACTGCACGCCGGCGATCCCGCCAGTCCGCGCCAGCATCGACCACCACCTTACAGCCGAGGGAGAATGATAGACGGCGCGCAGACGGCCGCCTTCCTCCGTCATTGCAAGACGCAAGGCGCGCTCTAATTCCTGGGCATTGATCCAGCGAGGGGGTACGAGGGGGCAGATACATATATTCATGGCGCTCACCGCTAGACAGGACCGTTACTTTCCCTGGTTTGGGAGTCGTACACTGTTTTAACTGTTTTAATGATCATGGCCCTGATAGGGTCAGGGTCGCGGAACTCCCCTATCGCCTTTATCGCCGGTTATGCCACATTGGCGTCCAGAAACCGTTGGACCTGTTGCCTCTGAATGGTCAAGGCGCTCGCCACGTCCGCTACGGTCGCGGGCCTAGTCTCGTCATAGGCAATCTCGACCGTATCTGGTCGCCCGGAGATCTCGAAGAGTGCGGTAAGCGCGGACACATCCTGGCTCCGTGCCTTGCCCAATAGATAGCGGCTATCGACAGCCAGGCCCTGCTGCACATGAGTATCCTGAGCAACAAGCGATAGGTACGTCGATAAGAGATCAGTGGCCATCGCTTGGCGTGCACTCACACGTCGCCGATCGATTCCCTCAATTGTTATCTTCACCGCCCGCTCGCGGACAGCCAGCCGCTCTTGCGCGAAGGCCATAACTGGTGCGGGAACGCCCACCCCTTGCTCTATTGCCTCTTCTAGCGCGTCGATAACCCCGACCTCTCCTGTGACGCTTATGTAGGCAACGTCATCGCCGCGCGCGATCCGCTCGACACCGGCTACCCCAGTAATGGGCAGTGCCGTCGCCAGCAGACGCTCGAACGCCTCGTCCGTATAGGTTAGATAGCGCACGGTCTCCGGATAACGATCCGCCACCTCCGGCAACAACGTGACGGAATGGGTCGGAAAGCCGGGTCCAGTAAGCGCGAAGATGCCCGGACGATCTTCGTCCGGCGCAAACACGTATCCAGCCTCCGCGACGCATTCCGCGTGACGCACGATACGGTCGATGTCGGCAGGGGTGACCGGCAACGGATACCGCGTGAGCTGGCGCGTCACGCCGCTGGCGGCATACGCCTCGATATCCACCCCGTCGCGTTCGGCGCGGTCGATCTCCGCGTCAATGGATTCCACGATCGTTTCTATGGAAGTGTTCCCCAATAAGCCTGCCTCGACCCGGCTGCCAATCGCCGCCAAGATGGGCTGGAGCGGCCCGACGACGACCTCAAAGATGTTGATGCGCTGCCGGAGGGCACGGTAGATGTCGGCCTCGACCGTGCCCTCGTAGTAGTAGTTGACGATCTCGACCGTGTCATGAGGCTGGCCGATGCGGTCGATGCGCCCGATGCGCTGCTCCACCCGCATGGGGTTCCAGGGCATGTCATAGTTGAACAGGAGCGCCGCGCTTTGGAGGTTCAGTCCCTCGCTGGCTGCATCGGTGCAGAGTAGGATGCTGATATCGCCGTGCCGGAAGTCGGCCTTGATGGCGTCCTTGGTCACGATGCGCCACGTCCCCGTGGTCGTATCCCAGCGCTCACCGCCGCGCCCCGAGAAGCACGCAAGTTGCGCGCCGAACAGGCTACCAAGGTAGTCACGGATGTACTCCAGCGTGTCGGTGTACTGGGTGAAGACGATGGCCTGCCGATGTCCGCGCACCAGATAGTGCTGTAGGTCCTGCCCGAAGCGGAGTAGTTTGGAATCCTCGTGGATCGTGCTTGCCGCCGCCAGCATCGCCGTGATCTTCTCGACTTCGGTATTGATCGCCTTCTCATTGGTGGCGCGGATAACCTCGACGCTGTCCACATCGTCCGCGGCGACATCGTCGTCGATGAGGTCATCGTCGTCATCAACCAAGAAGCTCTCCCTGCGGCCCTCTAGCTCCTCCTGGCGGGTCTTTAGGCTCTGCATGAAGGCGTAGAGCGAACTGGTCAGGCGACGGCGATAGATGCCTGCTACGAACCCTAGGCTGGATCGCTGTGCGATGATGAAGTAGTTTCTGATGTAGTCGTCGATCTCAGCGTAGAGGTCGGCCTCGACCGGGCTGCCGAACGGGAGGAACCGGTCCTCCACATGACGGTGCGCGATGTTTTCATTGAGCAGACCTTGTGCACGATACAGCCGCAACCTTTCGCGGCTGTTACGGAACATGCGCTCTTGCAGCGGCGTGGCCATGCGAAACAATTCTTCCAACAGGGGGCGCGACTGCGGTGTCAATAGCGTGCGGACATCATTGACCCGGTTCTCCTTGAGGGCGCTGAACAGCCGGCGATACGCATTCGGGGAGAGCGTCGTCTCGATCCTGATCCGCACGTCGTCGGGCACGCGTCCACCGGAGGCGAGGTGGTCGGCCATCATGGTGACGAGCAGGGGCAGATTGAGCGACGTGACGCCCTTCTGGATGGCGAGATAGTAGGCGCGAAAGGTGTCTGGAGACACGGCCCAGCGGCCACCCAGGTCGAGCAGGCGCAGTAGATCCCACGCCTCGACCAAGTCCATCTGCATCGGCGTGGCCGTGAGCAGAAAGAGCGAGCGTGTCTTCTTCGCGGCCAGCGTCCGCAGAAGGGCTAACAGACGATTGGGACGATCCCCTTTCTGCTCACGTCGACGGGCATGGTGCGCCTCATCCACGATGATCACATCCCAGTCTGGCCCATCGAGCAATGGGCTTTGCCGCTGCTGACGGCGGATCAGGTGACTTGACGCGACGATGAGGTCATGCTCACCCCACGGCTGGGTGCTCGCCGGCAACACCGTGCCGTCATAGGGATTGTGGAACGAGGCGCCGTCGTAATACCAGAACGGCAGCGCGAATTTCTCCCGCAACTCGGTGCGCCACTGGGAGAGGACGCCACGCGGCACCAGCAAGAGCGCCCGCCGCACGCGCCCAGACATGATGAGGTAGCGCAGAGAACCGCCGCACTCGATGGTCTTGCCCAGGCCAACTTCGTCGCTGAAGAGGTAGCGATCGGGATAGTGATCCGCTACGGTGGCGATAACCTGTTCCTGGTGCGGCCACGCCGTTATCGTACTTGTCGCGAGGGCCAGATGGACGCCCGAATCGGGGAATCGCGGCGCATCGCGTAAGAAGGAGAAGATCATGCGCTCGCGTAGTGCCCGCTCCTCGTCGCTCACGAGAGATTGTAGTGGTACTGGCTCCGTGGTAGGAACCTCGTCCGGGTCCTTAGTTGGCGGCTCTACCGGAGCCAGGGCAAGCAATTGGTCACGTAGGGCATCGGGGAAATCCACGACCATCGTCCTGTGCGCTTCACCGTTCCACAGGCGATCAAACGACGTCTGGTGAGCATCAATGTAGCGTTCTCCTCCTTCCCACGAGGCGAAGACGGTCATGCTCTCCTGGTTATCACGCCAGGCGTTGACCGACTCGTTCACGCTACCCGTGAAGCAGAGTCGATCCCCTTGCGCATCCATGAGGAGCATGACTTTCTCATGGAAGAGGGACTTTCCGCCGATCAACTGGCCCTGCTCGTCGGTCGGCAGAGCGATCTTGATGTCGAGGCGCCCGGCGGCTACGAGCCAAGCCAGGCACTCCAGCCGAGCCGCGAGGACTTTGTCGGTCGGTAGGGCAAGGGTGATCAGTCCACCGAGGCGTTCCCGTATGTCGTAGCCCTTCTCCATAGCCGTGATGTCGTCCTGCGTGAGCACATGCGAGACAATCATGCGCATGTGCCCCCCTGCATCGATGAAACGCTTGAGGCCGACGCTGGCAATAGCCAGGGCATAGCTGGAGAAGTATCCCGTTTTCCGGTCGTACGTCACCGCCGCGGACAACGCGGGTATAAGCACCTCACGGTCCAAGTCATTGCTATCCCGCTCGTACAGCGGCAGCCAGTCGTGATCGCGCAGTCCCATCAGAACAGCCTCGGCTGTTCGTGCGTCTCGGCATCGATGCCCTCAAACAGGGGCATCTGCACATGAGACCGAAGTTTGACATCACTCATTAGTAGATCGCTCAGTGCCTTGTGCTCATCACTTGCAGCGGGCAGCATCTTGAGGGCAAGTTCTACGAATTGCGTGAAGTCTGGATTGGCGAATAGGTTAGTACGCTCGAAGAATCGCTGCGTAGCGGTAATGCCTTCGTCCAGGTAGAGGGCTAGCGCGGCATGCAAAGCATCCACCATACGGTCGTATGACGGCGCTTGCACCTTAACCTCACCCAGCAGCACCCGTTCGCGGGGCGACAAAAAGGCAACATCATTTCCCTTCTTGACCAGGATGTGGTATCTGTCGCGCAGGTCGCTAATAGATACGTCGCCCGTCGATAGCGTCAACAGCCGTGCCTCGTCGAAGGAAAACTCGCGGGCGAGAAAACAGTCCCACCCGATCAAGTAAAAGCGCGAAACTGGATCGAGTTGCACATAGCGTCCCTCGGTCATCTGGGCCATGCGTTGGTCAACGACTGCATTTCGGGCTTCCTTGAGCGCGGCCTCGGGACGGACCTCCACGTTGGTCCGATCTCGAACCGGCCAGTTCTTGGACAGCACTTGCAAGGCAGGACCAAATGCGGCGAGATACAGATCAATGCCCTTAATACCCATTGCCTCAAGAACCGGCACGCGAGCCATCACTGCCTGCCGTACCTTGGGCTGCACATCCTCCCACCAAGCCGATGCTGTGTCCATTCTCTTACGACAAACAAGCAACACGGTACTTGCAACTGCGTTCTTTTCGGCCTGATGAATACTATCTGGACTTTCCGTGTTGACCGCCCACGTTGCAGTGATCTCGAAGCCGGCAGAGATCAAACTCTGTGACAACATGTCCCACGCGCCACTCTCTTTATGGTTAAATTGGACCGTTAGCACCCCGTCGTCGCGCAGTACCCGGTAGTATTCCCGAAAGGAACGGTCGAGTTTCGCTTCATAATCTTGGTTCGCTAGAGTCGCGGCGTTGGGTAGGCCCCTGAAGCGGCCAGGGTTAGTGATAGCTTCTAACTCCTTATTGGACAAATCCTCGACAAATATGTCCGGCAAGAGAGCCTGCAGAACGCGCTTCTCCCACACGTAGTACATGTCGGAGATTTCGGCATAGCGGATTGAGCCAAGATACGGAGGATCGGTGACTGCGGCTACGACCGAGGCGTCAGGGACCCATGCCAGGTCGGCGGCATCGCTCGTTGTGATGGTGATGGCGGGCGATGTCGCCGCCTCTTTCCTAGATTCCCTGGGACTTATTGCCATCCGGCACAGCTTGTCGTAGTCGTTTGTCGCAGCTTCAGCACACAGTTGCCAGAGCCGTGAAGCCCCATTAATCTCGGGGAAATTCCACATCAGATTGAGCGAATGGGTAGACAGTGCATTAATGACCTGAATTGTCGAACTTTTCCATCGAGCCAGCCGACAATTCATATCCACGCAACGATCCAACACCATAGTCAGCCATAGCGCCATTGCCAGCTTTCGTTCCGGCGTCACATGTTCTCCATACGCCTCCACAGCCGCTCGTACGGTGGTAAGAATGGTGGCAAGACTTAACAATTGGCGAGGAGTGTACAGATCCTTCCAATCATAAAGGCCATAGAAGTTGAGGTCCGGCCCACGCTGTGTGTCTTGTGGTATCGCCTCTGACGGAAACGCGTCCTTGAGCATCAATTCCGTCGTGGCTTCCGCTAACGCCGATTCCGCCCGTGCGACGGCGGAAAGGTCTTGCTCAGATGGGACACGGAAACACAAAGTTCCGCGCCCGTTGTAATAGGCTACAGCATAGAGTTGGTATCCAAACCCTCCCACCTGCCCTTGTTCCATGAGGTAGTCTGTTGGCAGGACCCGCGTACAACGTGGGCATCGTCCTGTGGCCTTAGCCAATGTTCCGGTATCACTGGGGCTATACTCACCGATTTTGTCGTCCGTGACACTGCCTTGTACCATCTCGAACGAGCACTGATTGTCTTCGAGCGACTCCGGCAAAATAAGCCGTACCGCACACGCCCGCCCTTGTGTGCGTGCAGACTGAGAAATGTCGACCCACCATGATGGTGCGAGGGGGACGGACAATCCACACTCTGAGCAACGCACAGTATGTGCCCATAGATAGTCACGCACCCGCTCCCCCGCACGGGCTGGAAAATAAATGCCTAACTCTTCATCCACCTGTTTTGCGACCCACGCCACCCACTGCTTTAGATCACCCTCAAACTCCAGTCCAAACATCAATGGAACCTCAATTGCGGCTTTCATCGTCGTAACCGCGACAGGATTGAGGTCGGATGCTATGGTTGGGATGCCATATCGTACGGCCTCAAAAGGAATGCTGCCGCCTCCAGCAAACGCATCAATGACCTGATAATTGTCGCCCCACGTTCGCTCGCAGCGTTCATGCACTTCCTCGACCACCGGATGGGAAGGCGTCTGTTGATACAACCGAAAGTCTTTGGCAGCAACACGTGGCATGCCGAGAAGACGGACAAAATCCTCAGTCGTGGTGTTGGCGGGTAGTAAGCTCGCTAGTACCGATGCACGAGAGAAGCTAAGGGGCTTGCGGGAGAACCAACGGTGGACAGCGGTAAATGGCGAGCCTCGTGTCTCTTTCAACACTTGCTGGTTGAGGAGATCGATGGGAAAACTTTCCTCAATAAAGAGACGCGGTCGCCCCTCGTTCTCGCCGCTCAATCGACACCTCCACAGAGAATACGCAATGCACGTAGGCCTCGACGCCCATTAGGTCCGTGACATTTTGAGAACCAATAATACGCCTCCTCGTCACTCATCGACCATACGGCTTGCTGTAAGGTGCGGATATGATCGAGATTCGATAGAGGCGCAATGGCCTTGAACAGGAGGGCTAGGCGCACGCCGCTTTCCTCGCTCAAACCGAGGCACTTCTTTTTATCGTGCTGAATCGCTGCGGGCTTGTGATGATTCGACCGCAGCACATCAAGAACTATATCCCAAGCTGACGATAACGCAAGCCCGTCGATGCTACCCATTTTGATGGATACCAAGGTGCGTCCGTTCCGTGACGATGGGAATGGGCGTTGCAGTACCGTGAGAGCGTACGACGCATTCGGTAAAGGCTCGACCGCGAGTTGAAATTGGTGTAACTGTTGCTGCATCAGGCACGCTCCGCTTGCAACTTGATCCACAATGAATGGGCACTCAGGGCATTCTTCACCAATGTAATCGCTTGATCGGTCGGGGCGACAGGTGGATCATAGATAATTTGCACGGTCATCTCGGCGCTCTCAGTCTCACCCTCGAAGGCGCGCAGCGCCGAGCGCAATGCGGACGTACGCTCCAACGGCAGGCTGTATTCCAGGGTGAGCCGGTCGTTGTCTCCGCTGTATGCTTCGATACGCTGACGTACGGTAACGCCACGTCGCGGGAGGCCAGGGAGGGCCAAGCCAAGCGCACGGACAGAATCAACTCCCTGTACGTCGAGGTCGAGGCGTGTGATCGCCGTGATTTTGGCCGTCTCACACTCGTCAAGCAACTTGGAGAATGCCAAGTTCACGTCGCCGGACCCGACGACGGATGAAACGGGTGCGACGGCGACGGGCGAAGCATTGCCGAGCGGCATGCTCACTTGATACCCGCCGCCCTGTTCCTTCGTCACTTTGGATACGGGATGTGGTGCGGTAGGCAGGGCGTCATCAATCTCTTGCGGGTCATATAAGACCAGATCGCTCGCGAGACTGATGGATGATGGCACGTTACCGCGCCCCTTTGAGATGATCGTCTCGCCCTCTTTGCCGCGCCACACGTCGTCACGCAGTCCGTTGATGATACAGTCAACCAGGATGGTCGGAGTGCGCAAGATCGGTAAGCCAGCCTTGCGAAAGAACTGCTCATAGATCGTCTTGACCGGCACATTCTTCTGTGCCCCAGGCCACACCTTCGTGCGCACCCAGATCGGGCTGATCGTCGCGCTACCGTCAAGCACCTGATTCAGACTACGCAAGGTGTCGAGCAGGGTCTGTTGTTGGTTGCGCGTGGCGCTGGAGTTGTCTTGCGGTTGCAGGGGCACATGCCGCAGGCCATCGTCGGACGTGTGGAACATGTGGCGGTAGGCGTTGCAGAGCGCCACGCGGAAGTCGAGCTTGCTAGCCGCCTTGCGGTCGGTTAGGCGCTGCCGTTGGGTGCTCTCCAGGCTGTTCAGCAGTTCGACGTCGGCGGTGGCTTGCTCGACGGCCAGCATCTCGCGCGTGCGGTCGATGAGACGGTCCATCTGTCCACCATCCGCGACCAGGAATACCACGCGATTGGTGTATTGGCGGAACGATCCCTCAGCTCCGGCCCGCTCGCTGAGAGTCTTCACCAGGGGCGGCGCTGACGCGTTTTGCCCCGTGACGGTCGCCGAGTCAAAATCAATCACAGCCAGCGCGATGCTGGAGAGCACATCGTCGATTTCGCCAGGCGTCGATGGCGAGAAGACGGGTGTGAAGAGTTGCCCTTGATACACCTCGCGCAGACGTTGACGGATTTCCTGCTTGGCGGCGCTCGCCGTGATATCCTGCTTGCGATCCGCGACAACTTTGTTCAGGCTCGGCTCAGTGTGGAATCGATAGTGACCCGTGGCCGTGCGATCCAGGTGCCAGGCCACCTCCTCCAGTGCGGCGAGCGCGGCCACGACCATAGACGGCTGAATCTCTGGACCGCTCGTCGCGAGGGTCACCTCGTTGGGCAACGCGCCGTGCTGCGCGCCGACGACCAGGCTGTGCAGGAACACGCTCGTGGCCGTATAGCGATGGAGCGGAGGCTTACCGGCGCTGACGAGCCCAACGTCCAATTCCTGCGCGTGGGCCGTGTGTCCACCGCTCGCGACGATGTCGGCCTGGATCGGACCCCGCATGGCAGGGCGGTCGAGCCGGCTGGTCAATTCGGCGGCGATTTCGTCGTTCCCAAGATTGATGTGGTGCAGTTGAATGAGATACGTGCCATCCGGCCTATTCTGCCACAGGTCACGGATCACGAGCGCCAGCAGGCGGAGTGCCCCGCGCGTGCGTTGGAAGTTGGCGAGGGTGCCTACCTTGTTGATCAGTACGTTCAGAGTGTCGGGGTGGAACGGATAGGCACGCTCGAGGACCTGGCGATATTCGCTACCCCCAGCGAATGACGGGAGAGGTTCACCTCCGTCCAGTCCACGCCGATACAGGTCAGCAAAGGCGGCTGCGACCTCCATGCCCGCGGCCCGATCCACTGCCGAGAACAGGCGATAGGCGACGATACCGGCGACCTCATCATCGAGGGTCGCGGTCAGGATGCGCTCCTGGCGAGCCGACACGCTGGTCAGGTCCCGTTGTTTCTGCTCGAACTGCCCGCGCAACTCGTCGGTGAGATCGCTGAGCGCGTCGTGGCTCGCGGACAGCGTGTAGACCAGGCTCAGGTTCGGGATGCTGGCTCCGAGTTCGAGTAACGAGAACAGGAAGGCAGTGAGCTGATCGGCCTCGCTATTGCCACGGGGCACCAGGCGCACGAGGTAGTTGGCGATTTCGTCAATGATGATCAAGGTGGGCGTCTGGCCGACCATCTCGGCAATCGTCAGCGTACTCGGCGCGATGCGCTGCACGTCGTTCTCCCGCATCACCTTGTACGCGCCGAGTTGATACGCGATCTCGCCCCACAAAGTATAGGTGCGGGTCCCGTCCTCATGGCTGACGCCTGTGACTGGACTAAGGTCGCTGCCGACGACGGCAGCGACCGCGACGGGCGCGTCCGGCAACAGGGATGGGTTGGCAAAGTTCTCGATACCAGGAATCGAACGCCCGTGCTTGGCGATGTGATACAGCGCGATCAACTGGTGTGTCTTGCCGCCACCGTAACTGGTATCGAGGCGGATAGACGCCGCGCCACCTCCCGTACCAGTCAAGCGACCGAAGCAGTCCTCGATGAGCGTACGCATGCCCTCGGTCGGATAGGTCGCGGCGAAGAACTCCTCGGGGATACGATAGACATCCGCCGCCGTACCGGCCACCACGTTGCTGAGCTTGGCGGCAAATTGGTCTTCAGTGAGAGTGCCTGTGAGCACATCGGGGCGCGGGGTACAGGTGTCGAAGATCGTCTGCATGCGCTAATTCCCTTCCTCAAGAACGTCACGGCGGGGAGTACAGGCGTCAAATAGTATGTGCATGATCGACGACATCTCCTGATGTAGGGCACACACCGCGGCTGCGGTGATGTTGAGGTTCATCTTCGGTGTGGGTGAGATCTGGGACATTACCGTTTCCCGTCCCGACGATTGGTCTGAGCGCCCTGCTCGAGTACCATCGTCAACGATAGGCCCTTATGGTCGAACCCTTCGAGGACGAGCTCGTGGAGGGCGGAGGAGACGGAAAGAGCGCGAGACTCGGCGTAGACCTGGATAGCCTCGTACAGGCGTGGTTCAAGCTCGACGCGCTTGCGTAGTCGTTTGACCGTCGCCATTCCGCTTCTCCTTTCCTTGCGCCCGTTTGGGGCCACACTGTTGGCCTACTGTCTTTAGCAGACTACTGTTGTGCTTTGGTTTAACGCAATACCTCGCAACTTATCCACACGGCATGATGATGACGAAGGCCCTATCCCGTGTCGATCCCGCCCTCAAAATGTTGGTGGCGCGACCGCTTCTCGCTCGACCTGATCCTCCTTGATCAGCATGCGCCGTCGCCGAGACCGTTCGCGCGCTGCAGCGCGATCCGCCTCCGCCCGTTCCGCATCGCGCTCGGCGCGGCAATCAGGGCAGTAGCGCGGTGTGCGACCGACGTAATGGTGGTATTCCTGGCGCGCACCGCAGCGTTCGCACATATACGCGGTCGTGTGCAAACGCAACCGCCTGCCTGCTGCATCCTTGGTGGCTGCGGCGTCACGCGCACCCGGCATCTATACTCCCTCGCCTTCTTCTACTTTGCACAGAGTTCGGCACTAATTGACGCCTGGGGCGTCCTTTACAGCCCCGCGTCCTGTGTTGTATCGTTGATATAGTAGAACGTTCGTTCTATGAATGGCAACGAGTAATGCACGATTTGGGGGCACGCATGAGAATGAGAGGCCCATAGGCGGGCGAGGGACAGCGACGCCCCTCGTCCGATCACCGTCAGTCTCGGGAGGTTGCCGCCTCCCGAGCGCACACCGACCGTCGACAGAACAGGCCACGGCCGGCCCTTTTATAGTACGTCTTGCGCCCATGATGGCGCCGGGGGTGCGGGCCGCGGCAATGGAGGCTACGGCTCTATGACAACGCACCCCGGCAAAGAGGGCGACCTGCCCTTCCCGTTATCCGTCGTCTTGAATCCAACCAAGGCGGACTGCTACGACCAGTGCCCGCTCGTCTACTATCACCGCTATGTGGCGCGCGATCTGCCGCCCCCGTCGTCCCCTGCCATCAAACGCGGCATGGAAATCCATCGCGTCATCGCGCTCTACAACCGCGCCTACATGCGCGCCGACGCGCAGCCCGACCCCGATGCGTTCCTCCGCGACCTCTGGCGGGGCCAGGTCTCGAGCAACCCTGAAACCGATTCGCTGCGCGAGTACATCGACCTGTCCGTGCTGGGTTACGCCCACTACTGCGCGTTTTGGGGCCTGCGTCTCGTGGTGGTAGAGCAACTCATTACCATGCCCGCGCGTCCGCTCGCGACCAACTCCACCATTGCCTTGACACTGAACGGCCGCATCGATACGATCCTGCAAGCCACACGCTCCTCCCCGGCCCTGCCGGAGGGGGCCTATGTCACCTGCGATCTCAAAACGAGCATCGTCCCTCTCGCGCAGGAGATGCGCGCCGCTCCGAGCACCACCATCCAACTCGTGCTCTCAGCCTACTGGATGAAGCGGCCCGTCGAGGAGATGACTGCCGGCCAACTCGTGCCGCGTTTAGAGGAGGACGTCCGTGTCCGTTTCGACGACGTGGAACTCGAGGCGGGGCGCGCGCATGTGCGGGCGATCGCGTCGGGGATCGCCTCCGGGGTCTGGACGGCCCGCGAAAATGACTGGTGCCCGCGGTGCGAGATCCTGAAACGGGGGCTGTGTCCGCTGCAATGTGCGCGTGAGGCTGATAGTGATGGTACGTTCTGATCGGGGTGCGCTCTCATGGACAACTACCACCCTTGCACGAAGAAGGGGACAACCCGTCAATCTGTCGCGTCGGACCAACCCTATGGCGTCTGGTTATCATTCGATTTCCAGTTGTGGGAAAGTAACGATTATGTCACCATCCGTAGCATGCAAGGCTCCTCGAAACAAGGCGTCGGCGGTAGTATCGTGCATGCCGAAGTGGGCGACCATGTGCGCGTCAACATCCGCATTGATGATTCGGAAAACGAGTATCGCGGCCGCGAAGGGTACGTTGTGTCGCTATACTCCGATAATTCCCGCGACTCGTACGTGATGAATGACGCCGAGCAGATGACCGGCGATGATGTGCCAAGTCATGCAGTCTACGTTCTACTCGACGGTGATGACGTCGCGACATCCTTCTCGACCAAGGAGGTGACCAATTATTCGCTGCGTCGCCGCCGGGCGTCGCACACCATCGCGGAGCGCCCATGCCGCATGGGACGGCCTAAATTGTTGCATCAAGAGAAGATGCCTGTCACCGTCCTTGTCGATCGGCACATATTAGACTCGTTGCAGAATAGGGCGAGATCGTCGTAGAGTGTAGGTATGCTTACCTATGATACACTGGCGCGCAAACCGAGCGCCTTCAAATCGATGACCGGA
>JAABUV010003223.1_pt1 | contig 21012 bp, 20 predicted proteins | sample 5559971 | NCBI WGS metagenome assembly JAABUV01 (sample SAMN10711881, study PRJNA513362) | rock metagenome | isolation source: Antarctica rocks | place: Antarctica: Victoria Land, Knobhead nord | collected 2015-12-19
AGGCGGCCCGGCCAGGGAACACCCTGACCTGCTATTGCATGCACCACGGCAGAATGCCGCTCGGTGTTGCCGCACAGATGCGCTCCGCCGCCAGGCAGGGCTTGCTGAATGCATGCCCAGCGCGCTTATGACAGCGGCGGTCAGAGCAGGCCGATGGGGCGCGCGCGGCACTAAGTCGGGTTTCTGCTGCTGCTAACCCCGAACGACGCGGCAGCGATTCACCTCGCGAGGGAGGCGGGCGCATGGTGGCCTGCCATGGTGTGGCGTTCGCCCAGCTGCCAGCGCGGCTGCGCGCGCAGGATGCGGTCGCGGCGCGCCAGGCGGAAGAGCTGGGCGCCGAGCTGGCCGCCGCCACGCAGCGCGGCGACGACCTGGCGCTCTCCGCGTCCGGTGCGTTGCCGCGCGCTCCGGGGCTTGTAAAGCCCTGTCGCCGGGCCCTCATCGCTGCTGCGCGGCGGCGCGTGCCCTGGCCGCGTCGCCGGGCGCGCCGCGCGGCGCTGCGGAGGCGGGCGGGGTGTGCGGCAGTGCCGCCCGAGCGCGGCGCGCCTGGACGGGGGGGGTGGCGCGCCTGCTGGGAGCGCACGGCCAGGGCTTCACGCAGGGTTCGCGCGCGCGATGGTGAGGTTGCCTGCTGCACGTGCGGCGCACAACGAAGCCTGCCATGACGAGTGCGGCCGCGCAGGCCACACGGCGCTGCGCGTGGCCTTCGATGAGCCGTGGCTGGTGGCGGTGGCGCGGCGGCGCCTGGGCGGCGAGGCGCCGCGGCAGGTGCCCGGCGCGTCGCTGGCGGCCGTCGGCGGCAAGCTGCTGCTGCACCACGGCGGCGCCGAGGACACGGCTGGCCCCGGCGCGCCCAGGCGCGGCGCCGCGGCGGCCGCCTCCCGCGCCCGCCTGCCGCATTGCTGCCCTGGGCGGCGTCAGGCGCGCGGCTGGAGCATGAAAATGCGGACGTGCGGGGCGCAGGGGCGGCGGCGGCGGCGGCGCGCGCGAGCTGTGCCCACTGCAGCTCGACAGCGGGCAGTGGCTGCGGCCCGCTGGCGCGCGCGCGGCGGAGCTGCTGCACGACCACGCGGCCGCCGCGGCCGGGCGCAGCAAGATGCTCGTGTTCGGGCGCGCGCCCGCGCGCCGCGCATGTGGCGCACGCGCCCAGGATCGCCTGCCTGCCGGCGCCGCAGCAGAGCGTGCGCGCTGCCATGCCTGGCGGTCGTTATTGGTCTCGGATCTGTGGACCGCAGTTGAGGGCGGCGCGCGCGACGCGCTGCAGCTTGTGAGTCAAGGCGAAGTGCACTGCGATGCAGTGGCGCGGGGCATGCGAGTTGACCTGCCGCAGCGCGGCATGGCCGGCTGAACACCACAGGGACCCACAAGCAAAGCCCGCGCTGCTAGAAATGACCGTGCGTGCGCGCGCAGCGGCGTGCGCGGCGCGCAGCTGACCAACGAGCTCTCCGTGCTGCACACGGACACGATGAAGTGGGCCGCGCCGGCCGTGCGCGGCGCGGCGCTGCCCGCGCCGCGCCGCCTCGCGGCCGCCGGCTGCTCGCGCGACAAGCTGTTTGTGTTCGGCGGCGAGGGCGCCGGCGGCGCGCTGCTCGCCGACCTGTGGTCGCTCAACCTGGAGACGATGCTCTGGAGCGCGGTCGCGTACCTGCCGGGCGGCGGCGGCGCCGGACGCGCGCAGTGCGCGCCCCGCCAGCGCCTCGGAAACCCTAGCTTGTCATGGCATAAACCCTCAAACCAGACGGAAAGCTCCGTACCCTGACAGGTTTGGCTGGGCGCAGCACTGCGCCGCCGTGCGCGCGGCGCGGCGCGAGCCTGTGCACGGCGGACGACGTGCGCCGCCTGTGGCTCTTCGGCGGCAACGACGGCCGCGGCAGCCTGGGCGACCTCTTCTGCTTTGAGGTCGAGTCCGGCCAGTGGAGCCAGGCGCGCGAGCCAGGCGGCGCACATTGCGCAGCGCCGGCTTTGTTGCAGGCCACGAGCGTTGCAAGTAGCCGTGTCGCGCGCGCCTGGCGCATGGAAGGGTAGGGTGGGGTAGGGCTGCCCACCCCTGACACACCGCTTCGTGACACCTGCTATATGGCCAGCCCATGCACGGCGCGCTAATATCACCGCACAGGATGCGGACGCGCTGTAAGTACCTGGCACACCAAACAGTCCTCCGAGCGCAGGTCGCGCCCGCGGGGGGCGCGCCGCCGGAGCCGCGCGAGGCGCACTGCGCATGCATCCTGTCGCGCTTCCTGCTGGTCGCGGGCGGCGTGCAGCAGGGCGACGGCGCCGCGCCGCGCGTGCTGGGCGACCTGCATGTGCGCGCGCGCGCCCCGCGCGGATGGGCGCCTCCGCACCCCGCCTGCGGCCGGCCAGCGGCCTGCAGCAGTTGATCGCCCTGGCGACTGTGCTCAGATCGCATGGCGCAGTGTGTGCGCGGACGGGAGGGTAGGTCTAGGGTGGCACTGCCCGCGGCGGTGCGATAGCCCGCCGGCGCGCAGGTGCTGGACACGAGCGCGCCCGCGTGGGAGTGCCTGGCGGCGGGCGACTGGGCCGCGGCTGCCAAGCCCGGCAGTGGCGTTGGCGCGTGCAGCGCGTTCAGCGGCGCGCGCCTGCTCACGCTGCGCGCGGGCCGGGATGGCTGCCTCAGCGAACTGCAGGCGCGCCCTCTGAGGGTTCCGGAGAGGCCTGGGCCCGGCATGCGCCCCGCTGCTGGCGAGCGAGCACAGGCGGTGCCGCGCGGCCGGCCGAGCGTCCGCGCGGTGCGCGCGCTTCTGGCGTGTGCCGCATGCATTATGCATGCGCAAGCACGACGAGCGCCTGTCCAAGGTCCGGGATAGGTGGCGGGAACATGCAGGGCGCGCTGCGGTCACACCTGCTTGTTCTCAGCAAAGCCGCCCCGGGCCCCGTGCCTGCACGACAGACATTGCTGCTGGCGCTGGCGAAGGAGCTGGCACGCGTCGCTGGGCGCTCCCAGTGCGTCGACACATGCAGACCGCCGACCGCTGGCCCTGATAGGGTAGGAAAGGGTAGGGTGTATATGCAGCTGCGCCTGACGGGCGGCGGGCGCACTGCGGGCGGCAGACGACCACGCTGTCGCTGCCGGAGGAGCTGGAGCGGCTGCGCGCGGAGCGCCGCCGCGGCGCTGCCGTGGTGCCTGACCTCGAGATCGCGGACCACGCCGCGCCAGTCGCGCCGGACGCGCTGGAGGTGTCGTGGCGGCCGCCCACCAAGAACCGGGAGCGCATCGCTTCGTACAAGGCGCGCATCGGGCGATTCGGGCTCCTTGTCGTTGAGCTGTATGGGCGCCTCTGCGTCGACAGCCCTTGGATTGCCACCCGCTTGCGCCTGTGAGCTGCATGGGCGCCTCTGCGTTGACAGCCCTAAGATTGCCGCTCGCCTTGCTCCTGTGCTACCGACTGCTTGCTCCTGTACTCAGCATTATTCTCTCCGGCCACCGGACAGCGGCCCACATGCAGGTTGCTGGACACTGGTCCCTCGGGTCGCCCCAACGACGCCATCCATGCTCAGTAGAGTCAGAGCCTCCGCTCTGTGCTGCATGTGTTTGCGGAGGCGCGCGGGGCGGCCGCAGGCGATGGTGGCCACGGCGACGGGCGTCGTGGCGACCGTGTACGAGGGGCCCGCGCAGCGCTGCCGCGCGGGCGGCCTCAAGCCGGGCGGCGAGTACATCTTCTGCGTCAAGGCCACGTACGACGACGGCTCCGCCGTCTGGAGCGCGCCCAAGGCCTTCCACATGCACACCTGATCATGTCTGGTCTGTCTGTGCTCCGCAGCAATGCGTCCTATGACTTTTATTCAACTTGTGAGCATGTCGTAGGTCTGAGGATGGAACTGCATGCTGCCTCGGAGCCTTCTGCGCGAGGCCTTGTAGCGTTTTGCGCGAGAGCTCTGAGCCAGGCACACATTTTATGGGCGGCAGAGTCTACCTGGTCAAGTTATGTGCAGCTGCCATGTCGGTGCTAGTAGACAGCGTATGCGGGGTGTGCGCTCGCGGCCTTCATGACACGAGTGCCGTGTCAGAAAGTACATGCAAAACGCGTTTGCAACATGGGCCTGTGCAAACAGCAGACAACGGCGTTCATGGGCACCGCTTAGGCATGCACAGCTGCATCACATTGTGATGATGGTTACAACCTGTGTGCGACCTCACGGTGCATGCAAAGCAGAGATGTGAGAGACCCGATTGACACAATCAGGCCCCCAAAGAGGAAGGCTGTTCAAGCTGTCCACCAGCACTCTTGGCTGTGTTAAAGCTTGCTGAATATAAGCGACCTGCACGCGACATATGCGCATCACCCATGTTCCTACCCAGCCTGCCACGCAAAGCGCGCGGCCCGCCCCTCCTGGCTTGGATGCTGCTGACCACGCGCGGCAAAAAGTACAAGCCGTTCAAGCCGGAGAAGACAGCCGAGCAGGTCCGCGGATGCACATGCCTTGCTCACAACTGCATGCGCTTCCCTCAGAGCATGCGCGCACAGCATGCTGTGGACCTGAGCGTGAACCAATGTCAAGCGAGTGTGTGCAAGTTTCGCAGAAGGCGGAGCTGAGGCGCGCGACGCGCAACCGGCGCCGGGAGACCTCGCGGTGGCTCAGCTCCTTCGTGGGGGGCGACCCTAACGTCTTTGTCGCGGTGCCCGCGGACAAAAAGGAGGCGCGCGCCGACCTGCAGCGCGTCAGCAGCTCAGAGGTATTGCTGATACAGCCAGCTGACCGGTGCCGCGCTGTGTGCAGAGCCGGTCAACCAGGCGGCGGAGGAAGCAGAGCGCCGCGGACGCCGGCGCAGAGCATGTCCAGGTGGACCGTGAGCTGTGGGAGTTGCTGTTCAGCCAGCAGCGCATGCAGCGCGCCAGCCGCAAGAGCGAGCGCGGTGCGCCCGCTGCGAGCCCCGCTTTGCAGCCGGTGTGGCTCCAGCACGCGCGCCCGGCTGCCACAGGGAGCGGGCGTGAGCAGGAGTCCTGCGCCTGACTCCCGCCCATGCTGTGCAGCGTGGAGGCGTTTCGCGGAGTACAAGGGCCAGCAGGCTGAAGACGGCGGCGGCGGCGCCGCATGGTCAGCGCGAGAGCCGCACAGCAGCGCGCAGGTGCGCCGCAGATGTTGTGCGCTTGCGCTGCGCTTGCGAGCGGGCGGGTCGCATGCGAGAGCAACTGGCGCCGCTTGGGCTGCCTGGGGCGGCTATGCGGCTTCAGACCGCATGTGGGGTCCTCCTGAGCTGCTCAGTCATGCATGCGCCATGCGGCAGACGCTCGACCGGTACAGCATGTCCAGGGTATTTGGGCTGTGCGTATGCACGCCTGGCCAGCCGCTGCATGCGGGCGCCACAGTCAGCTGTGAGGCGGTGTGCGCCTGGGCTGTGCCACCTGCGACCGCTGGGCGCAGGAGCCTCCGGGAGCGGAGCGCGGCGCGCGGCGAGGGCGCGCCGGCGGCGGGGCGTCCCGGCGCGGCGGCGGCTTCGCCGGCGGCGCGTTCGGCGGCTTCGGCTTTGCCAGCTTTGCTGACATGGGCTTTGACCCCGAGGCCAGCAGCTGGGGCTTTGACCCCGACACCGGCAGCTTCTGGTTCTACGAGGAGGCGCGGCCGCGGCGCAGCGCTGCCGGCTGGGCCTGGACCGAGTTTGACGCCGGCGATGGCGGCGGCGGCCGCACGCACGCCGAGCGGGAGTCGGCGGGCGGCAGCGGCCGGCGCGGCGGCCAGGGCCGGCAGCGGCGCGGCGAGGCGGAGGCGGAGGGGGGGCGGCCGGGCTGCGCGGTGGCGAGCAGCATGCGCGTGCTGGGGCTGGCCGCAGGGCGCCCGCTCACGGGCGAGCTGCTGCGCGCGGCCTGGAAGACCAAGGCGCTGGAGAACCACCCGGACCGGCACCCCGAGCCCGCCAAGCCGGCCGCCGAGGCGCGCTTCCGGCAGGCGCACGAGGCCTACACGCTCCTGCAGCAGCGGCTGGCCCTGTGACACTGGCTGTATATGACACACAGTCAGGCATGACCTGAGTGCAGGAGTGGCTGCATGCGGCTCTGGGACTCTACTGCATCAATGTGTAGTTTACTGCCTATGACTCTGGTTAATCAGCGGGGTTTTCAGTAACCTGGCAACATGCAGCGGCGTCAAGAATCAGTGCGTCGGGCCGCGTGCTGCACGCACTTTTAGCTGTTGTACTTCTGTGCCTCCGTGAGCCGCACAGACTATTAGTTACAGTTACGGGCACAGGCTGCATGCCCACGGGCTTGCTCACCAGCCGTGTCGAGCACTTCAGCAGTAGCCGTGCTGCGCAAAGCCTTACATCTGCATGGCTTAGGTCACGCCCCGCCCATAGCTCTTTGCGGCCATGGCAGCGCACCACAAGCAGATGCGGCCGCGGCCAGCTCAGGACGCGGACCGATCACCTCACGCGGCGCCCGGCCGCGGCGGCAGCGCGAGCTCGGCCGCGCCCAGGCGGCGCAGCAGCTGGTCGCCGTCCGCGCGCGGCAGCCGCGCGCGCTGCCCGCGCCGCATGTAGAACTCGCCCAGCTGCTGCAGCGCCGCTGCGCCGCGCCGCACACCGCCGCTCCGAACAAGCAAGAAGCACTTACTTGGCTGTGCAGAGGAATGTGGAAACGTGCAGTTACATCGCAACAAGAGAAAGGTGCGTGTGCTGCCGCTGCTCAGCATGTGGCACGCCAGCGGGGGCGACCAAATCTGATGTGCCTGTCCTTGACATGCAAAGGGCACCCCCATCCCTGCCTCCCATGCAAAGAGGCTGCGGAGCGAGAAGGCCGACGCACCGTTGATCTGCTTATACGACACCTCGCTGGAGACGCCCCGCTCATCCCGCCACTTCCTCACCCACTCCTGCACCAGCGCCTTGGCTGGGTCCGCTTTCCGCCGCACCTGCCGCCGCCGCGCCCTGGCGTCATGGGCTACCCGCAACTCTTCCCAGTCATACATCCTGTGGTACACCAGAGAGCACAAAAGTCCTCGGACGGCATGTGCACCGACACGCTGCAGAAACTACCAAGCGCAAAGCACAAAGACACAGTGGTCGCACCAGCAAGAGAGCATTAAAGCAAGCGCACAGAGTATCTCAGGGTGCTAGCGTCGAGCCTGCCTGTGCTTGCCGAGCCTGCCTGTGCTCACAACGCCTGACCACGTGGCCATGCTGCTTGACCAACCGCGCAAGCCCCTCTGCGCAGCTATGCGACTGCAAGGTGGCATACCCGCCCCGCACCTCGCGCTCATCAGCGCCCTCCAGGTCGAGCTCCACCGCCTCCCGCAGCGCGCCAACCAGCTTCAGTGCAAAATCCGAGTAGCCTGCGCTGCCAGTAGTTGTGTCAGCCTGTGACGACCCACACTGACACATACACTCTTCGACTGTTCCCCAAGCAGCATTGCTCTATTATGAATGGCAGTGCAGAAGAGAGCAGCACACGTCTGCCACAGCAGAGGACAGTGCTGTTGTACAGAGTATGAAGAGCCAGCCGCACAGTTAGTGAAAGCACGCACCCTTTGGCAGGCTGGAGCGAGGAGCGTCCTGCAGGCTGAGCACCTCAGCACGCACACGAAGCGGCCAGCCAGCGGCTGCAAGGCCCAGCACCAGTGCTGTCCTCCTTGCCACGCTCCGTGTGGCAGCCTCAGACTCACCGACACGGCCGCTGAGGCACACGGTGGAGGCACGCCTCCTCCACGCCTCAGTCTCAGCACCCATGTTTGTGCCAACAGCTTGGCACACACTCCGCAGGCGTGGTTGGTTGGTGCAGGGCGTCGTTGCCTGCAGAGAGTGAGCAGAGCATACAGGTATTGCGCATTGCATGTCTGCCACAGGAGGGCGATTTCTACGGCCTTCCAAGCTCGTTAAGTCTCACACAGACCCACAGTTCCATACAGTTGAGGACTTGTATTTGCCTGGCGCCGGGAGCGAGGATGCCAAGCCCTGCGTAGGGTGCATACAAATTGCATACAAAAGTCGAAATCATCGGATTGGGCTATGCAGTCTTGTCCCAATCTTGTTGGGTGAGCGCGTCTGTGTGCATGAACCACTCTTTGAGTCTAACGCTCAGGGAGGTCTCCCTGTCGCTTGCTGGCGGCAAGAGCTCCGCAATGCCGCCGGTGCCCGCGCGAGAGCTGGGGCACAGCATTGGGCCCGCACGTGCCACAGTGAACCTCGCGGCTTTCTTGGATTACGTGGTGCGCTCCAGCGCAGTGCCCGGTCAATCTCACTTGTCTTGTTCCTGACAGCGTTGATGTCGCTGAGAGTGCTCTACAATGACGCTGTTGGAAACGCCACGCAATACGTGTACGGCTGTAGCAGCTGGGTGCGCCTGCCTGTGCACAGCGAGCTGTGTCACCGCGCACGGCTTGCGCGCGCAGTGCCCATACTCGTGCAAGTTCTACAAGACGTGGAGGAGGGAGGTGCTGCCTCACTACAGCGGCAGCCCGCTGCGCTTCACGTTCCACCACCAAGTGCAGCCGTTGCGCTCCCGCCCCCGACTCCTACCAACATGGTCCCCGCGCCGCTGCGTAGCATACTCGTGCGTGTTGTGTGCACTGCTGCATATCCGGCACAGCACAGCCAGCGCTGACCTGCTGCTGAAGTGCTCCATGCACTCGGGCGAAGTGCTTCGTGCACTCGGGCTGTGCTCTGCACAGCGGTGTTGCAGCAGGCTGCACAGGCTCCCAGCGCGCTCGCAGAGCCTCCAGCAGACTGCACACCTATTGGCACAGCCGCGCCCGCCCGCCACTGTTGGCGCGCCTGTGCAGGTGGCACCCGCAGTCCACGATGACGCACGAGGCGGGCCTGGCGGTGGCGCGCCTGGGCGGCGAGGGCGCGTTCTGGCGCTTCAGCGACGCGCTGTACGAGCGCCAGGCCGAGTTCTACGACGAGGCCGTCTGGGACATGAGCCGGCGGCAGGTGCCGCCCTGAGCGCTGTCCGCGCCTGGCTGCATCTTACTGGCTCACGGCTTGCATGCTGAATGTGCTGCTACCGTATGTACCACTGGTTGCGGTGTCCGATCTGCTGCAGAGCGCGCTTGAGCTGGAAGCCAAGGAGAGCGCTTGCGCTCCTCCCCTCGACTGCCTACATGCAGGCGCATGCACTGTCCACAGTACACACGTCCAGCTACCCGCTTGTGTTTCTTTCAACGTTCATCTCTAGAGACAAAAGGAGCACCTGCGCGGCGCAGGTCGCGGCCGCGCTGGCCGAGCTCGCGGACCGGGCCGCGGGCGTGCCGCGCGCCGACATGGAGCGCGCGCTCGCGCTCATGTCCGTCGGCGTACATGGGCCCAACCCGGGCACCAACACCACGCAGGAGCTCAAGTTCGCGGTGAAGTACGCGCGGCAGCTGGGCGTGCACGTGAGCCCCACCACCACGCTCAACGGGCTCGTGCTGGACAGCAGCTCGTCCTGGGGTCTGGACAAGTGGCGCGGCGTGCTCGACCCGCTGCTGGAGGAGGGCAGCGTGGATGCATGATGCGGCTGCCTGTCCACAGCAGGAGATGCGGGGGGTGCTGACCTGGTATATCTTGCAACTCACATGTGGCACCCGACATTGATGTGAGAATTGAGAGACTTGTTGAGCGAAGCCCGCAGCGTGGCTGAGGGGTTGAAAGGTTGTTATAGATGCCTGTGCGGACGACGCACTGGCTGTTGGCTTCAGGCGCTCTGCTAGGTCGCCTATTGCCTAGAGTTGCGACCTCTGCTAAAAGTTTTTGGTAGCCTCAGAAATCTCGCCACGGACAGCGCAAGTCTCTAGTTGTGCTGCCCGTGACGCACACAGCGTGGTGCTGAGTCTGATGCTGGAGCCGGCTGCTTTACACATGGTGCATCTCTCTAGGCTAGCTGCCACGGACATGTGTGGCGGGACAGCGTAGAGGTCTTTACAAGCGCGCAATCGAGCACGTGCTGAACGCTCCGACAACAGGGCACAGGTCTTCTCCGTGCTACAGACACAGAGCAGTCAAAGACGTGACACATGACACACTCGCTCAAGGACCTCAGCTCTCGCCCCCGCTCTCGCTGCCCGCGTCTGATGCGTGCGCCGCCCGGATGTGCTGGTGGTAGTAGCACCGCCCGCACTCGCGGCAGGGTTCGCGCCAGTCGGCGTCTGTCTCCTCGCCGTCGTCCTGGCCTTCGTCCTGGCGCGCCCACCGGGTCCAGGGTCAGTTCCAACTAGATCACAGGGCCCCCAGTCCGCATTCGTTTCCGTCCGCCTCCTGCTCCACATGGCACCAGAGCACATGGAATCAGCCAGACTGCCAAGGTCTGGAATGAAAGCTAGCGTAGGTGGCAGGTGGCATGCAGGGACCCGCCACCGACACATCCGCAGGACGTAGCAGCGGGCCCATGCCTCCCGGCACACAGCAGCCTGCACGCAGCCACCTCCACCCTACACGCGCCAGCCACCCTGCATGGGAAACCCCCGACACGCCCGCCAACTGCGCCGCACCTCGGACGCAGTGGCGCCGCCGCCGCCGCCGGCCGCGCCCTGGCCCGGCGCGCGCAGCGCGCGCGCGCGCCGCAGCCACGCGCTCACGTCCTCCTCGCGCAGGTCCGCGCCGTCGCTGAAGGCATACGCGGGCGCGCGCGCGGCCGCCGCGCCGCGCTCAAACACCACCAGCGCTGCCGGCGCGCAGGCGGCCTGTCAGAGCCTGCCTCCCAGCATCTCTTTGCTTGTGAGCGCTGTGCATAGAGCTGCCTCGAACTGCACATAGAGCGCGCTCGCTTTGCAGCTGGGGCGGCCGGGCGCCCATGCGCGCTGGCCGCGCGGCACCCAGCTCGCCGGCATGCATCCGCGCGCGCAGCACGGATGCCTGGCAGCCGCGCGCGGGGCGGGGCGCAGAGCGCCGCACCTGAGGCATGCTGCAGGCCCAGCGCGCGCGGCAGCGCCGAGCGCCGGGAGAGCGGCGCGCGCAGGAAGCGCGTGCCCTGGTGCGCGTGCGCCAGCGCGGCCAGGTGCTCGTCCATCTGCTCGCCCAGCTGCGCGCGGCGGGCGCGCGGCCGTCGACACAAATATGAGCCCTGTCCTTCAGCATGCGCCGCACTGCAAGCCCGGGGGCGCCGCGCGAAACTCCGCCTGTCCAGCGCTGGCGTGCACCAAGTCCAACCTGCTTGCAGCTCTGCCCGGACAAACGCACCACGCATGCAGCCCAAACAAGGGCTGCGCGCGGCGACCGCACGAGCCCCGCGAGCGCACAGCCCTGGGGCAACAGCCTGGCGCGCGGCGGGGGCGCGCCTGCGTGCCGGGGATGACGAGGTGGCACACCACCGCGTCCGCCTGCGCCCGCTCCACCTCGTCCTGGCGCGGCACGCCGCTCAGGCTCGCCCGTGCCGGCGCGTGGTGCCAGGCCTTGGGCTACAACCCTCTCCTGGACAACAGAACGGCCTCTGAGAAGGCCGGAGGCGCCCGGCGAGCCAGCGCGCTCACCAAGAGGGCCGTTTCCGCAATGGTGGTCACGCCGCCGCGGCCCGCGGCGCGCAGCTCCGCCTGCAGCCGCGCCTGCTGCTGCAGCTCGCCCAGCCGCTGCTCCCGCAGCCGCGCCAGCTCTGCGCGCCGCGCCAGGATCCCAGGGAGCCTCTCAGCGACTGCAGGCCCGAGACAGCGGCGCCCGAAGGCTCCCGGCAAGTTTGGGCCCACGTGCAAGGCCAACACAGCGCTTCGGCGAAGCGCCGGCAGTGCTGGCTGCTACAAAGGGACCGGGGCGCCCGCCGCGGCCCCGCTGCCCGTCGGGCTCGCCCTCTGCCCAGGCAAGGCGGCGCCTCGCCGGACTGCAACACAACCCATCAGCGCACGCGTCTGGCCCGCCCCCGCACCGGGCGTCGCCTCATCGCTCGCCGACGACAAGCTGTCCGCGGCGTCGTCGAGGCCGTCCGCGTCGCGCCGCACCGCCCGCTCGGCGAGCAGCCTGCGCTCGTCGGTGCGGTCGTGCGCGAGCAGCTGCTGCTTCACGCGCGCCACGTGTGCCTGCTCCCGCAGGTCGCGCTGGCAGCAGGCCTGCAGCGCCGGGTCGCACGCCAGGCCCTCCAGCTCGGCGGCAATCTCGTCTTGCGCCGCGCAGCACGAGTTCATCGCCTGGGGAAGGGGGTTGCGCGTCCGCCTGCTAACCTGTGCACGAGTGCGCTAAGGATGCGGTGGTCACCACAGTGTGTCAGTTTTTTCCAAGGAAAAATATTTTGCTGCTTCCTTGCTGCCTCTCCCAAGTCCTTGGGGGAGTGGCGGGGGCTGCGGCAGGGTTTGCTGTGTGTGTTCCTGTGGGCGGCTCGCAGAGTAACTTTATAACATCAATCGCAGCCAGACGAGGAGGGCCTGGCTGCGCCGTCTCTGAGGTGCTCCTTGCGGCGCGGGCGGTGGCTGGGGCGGCGCGATGGTTTCCGACGCGAAGAAGAAGCGCGACGCCGCCAAGAAGGCAAAGGCCGGGAAGCCCGGCAGCGCCAAGGAGAGCCCGGCCGTGTCCACCAGCGCGGTGCGTGCCAGCGGGCGCCCAGCATATGCTGTGAACGGGTGGCTGCGTGCGGCGCAGCTGCTGTCACCAGCGGCTCTTGCAACGCAAGTCCAGCCACGTTTTAGCATACATAGCAGTGTAGCACAGCACGGTGTCCAACTTCGCGGCGCTCTGTGCGTCAGAACGCCGCGGTTGTTGGTCTGACGCGATGTGAAAGCCACAAAAGTGAGCTGCTGGGCAGGAGTGTTTGAACATCCAGTGTGCGCGTGCTGAGGCTCGGCTGCTGCACAAACTCGATAAGTGCAGGCCGTTTGAGCGCGCTCCGGCGCTGCAAGTGTGCACTCCCGCGCCGTGCGGCGCCGGAGCGCTGCCTGCTGGGGGGCGGCACAGCAGGAGCGCCGTGCTCTGGTGCAGCATCACCTGGGTGGGGCCTGCTGCGTGGTCGAGGGCCCAGGCGGCGAGTCGGCGCTGTGCGTCGGGCGCTGATCTTCGCGCGGCGGGCGTGCAGGCTCACAGCGCTGCGCGTCTCTGACCCCCGTGTTGCGCGCGTCTGACCCCCGCGTGGCGCGCGCAGAGCGAGCTGAGCCTGGCCAGCCTGGCTGTGGAGCCCAGCAACGGCCATGTGGACCCAGGTCTGCTAGCAGCCGCGCAGACGCGCACGGTGACCGGCGTGCTGACCTCGCGGCCGACGAGCCGCGACATCAAAATCGACGGCTTCAGCATGGGTCTCAACGGCGTGGAGCTCATACAGGCGCGCGGCGGCCCGGCCCGCGCCCGGCCCTTGAGTACAGCCCGCGGCCCTGGACGCACGCTGCCTCCGCCGTCCTCAGCACCTCGGCCGCCTGCGCTGTGCCTTGGGAAGCCTCAAACGCCCCGAGCGACCTCCTCTGCCTCCTCGTGCTCTGTCCTCCCAGGCGCCCCAGCTGGGCGGGGCGCTGCGGCGATGCCTTGCAGCGTGCAGCAGGCCGGCCCGCCGCCCGCCTGCGCCGCCTGGCGAGCCTGGCGCGTGAGGGGCGGCCCGCGCGCAGGACTGCTCGATCGAGCTGACGATCGGGCGGCGGTACGGCCTGCTGGGCTCCAACGGCAGCGGCAAGTCCAACTTCCTGCAGTGCCTGGCGGCGCGGGAGGCGCGCAGGCCCCCTCTGCTCCCGCACCCCTGCGCTGTGTCGCGCCCACGTCGTCTTGGCCGCTCTCCAAGGGTCCACGGATGGTCACCGCAGCGCCTGCTGCTCAGTGCATGCCATGGCGTGTCCGTTTGCCGTCGTACTTGACGCAGCGACCTGCGCACGCGGGCCAGCATTCTGGCGCAGCCGCCGAGAACAGGCGACCCCGAGCGGCGGCACTGAAAACACGCGCGTCACGCGGTCAGCCAGATGCGCTGAACGCGAGCACTTGTACGCCTGCGGCGCTTGCGCCTAGAGGGTCACAGGTATGGTTTAAGTGACGGGTGGGTGACCCCACCCGACCCTGCGCCGCGGCAGGTGCCCATCCCGGAGCACATGGACCTGTACCATCTGCACCAGGAGGCCGAGCCCAGCGACCGCACCGCGCTCGAGGCCGTGGTGGTGCGCGCGCAGCGCCGCGCTTGAAACACCAACGCCGCAGCCGTGTCTGTTCCTGTCCCTGGCGAGCGGCTCTCCTGAAGGGGGGCTGGAGCGCGCCTCGGCAGCGCTGGCGCGGCTCGCTGTGAGAAGGCTCACTGTGTGCTGGCAAGAGCACTGTCCTGTGGTGCGTGCGTGTCGGAGCTGCTGAAGTGTGTCGCGGGGGTTAACGGTGCAGGACCACATCAACGAGGAGATTGCGCGGTTGAACGCGCTGGAGGAGCGCATCATGAACGAGAGCGGCCCGGACGATGAGCGATTACAGGTGGGCCGCCCGGCTTAGCCGTGCATGCCGGGTGTGTGAGAAGCGAGCACAGACGGATGCCGGGGCGGCCACCCTGCTGGCTGACGCTGCAAGGAGCTCCCAGCGCCAGCTGGTCAGTTCGGACGCTCGCTGCGTCGCCTCTCGCGGCACGTCGGGGGAGTGCCGCAGGTGCCGGGCGACTCCTTGCAGGCGTTACGCTGACGGGCGCTGCCCGCCCAGGAAATCTATGAGCGGCTGGAGGAGTTGGATCCATCGACATTTGAGACGACAGCGGCCAAGCTGCTGCATGGGCTGGGGTGCGCGCACTTGCATGGCCTCAAGTCGCCTCTGACTTGAGAGAGGCCTGCGTGCTTTCACTGTGAGCAAGGGCGGGGCAGGCGGCCTGACGCGGCAAGCCGGGCGCAGGTTCGAGCGGAAAATGATGGCCAAGTGCACAAAGGACATGAGCGGCGGCTGGCGCATGCGCGTGGCGCTCGCGCGCGCGCTCTTCGCCGCGCCGACGCTGCTGCTGCTGGACGAGCCCACCAACCACCTGGTGCGGCCCCGGCGCTCGGCGCGCCGGCGTGAGCCCGGGCACTGGCAGCGTCGCCGGCAGGAGCTTGGAGCAGCACGTGCGGGCTTGCACTGTCACTGAATGCGGAGTGGCTTGCGCGTTCCTCCTGCAAGTCGGCTCTTTGGTTGTACACACTGTGACAGAGTAAGCCTGCCAGCGCATGTACTGTCTGCGGTACAGGATCAAGGTGCTATGAATCTACCCCGTGAGGGTTCACACTGACTTTTGGACGCGCGCGCGCGCAGGACCTGGAGGCCTGCGTCTGGTGCGCACGCCGGGAAGAACCGCCCCTTGCTTTCGTGCCGTGTGTTGTTTTCAGCTCATGCCCAGCGCGAGTGTGATGCGCCCGGAGCAGCAGCAGCTGCGTTTTGGCAGCAGCGTCCCGTGCGCAACGAGCGCGCCCCGCAGGCTGGAGGAGTACCTTAAGACGTACAAGAAGTGCCTCGTGCTCGTCAGCCACAGCCAGGCGCGCCGCCCTGCGCGCGCCTCGCCGCTGAAGAGAGCCTGGCACGCACTGCGACCTGCCTGCTGTACCAGTGAACTGCCACGCGCGACGTACGCTGCTCCGTCTGCACCTGCTTGACCGCATCTCAAATGTGTCTCAGAAGCGGGGGCTGGGGCCGCGCACGCTGAGCCGCCGCTGCGCGCCGCAGGACTTCCTGAACGGCGTCTGCACGCACATCATCTGGCTGACGCAGAACCGGCTCACCTACTACACCGGCAACTACGACACGTACGTCAAGACGGTGCAGGAGAACGAGGTCATCCAGCAGAAGAAGCACGAGAGGGAGCAGGACGACATCAAGCACATCAAGCAGTTCATCGCCTCCTGCGGTGCGCGCGCCCCCCGTGCCGCCCTTGTTTATCCATACAAGCGGACGCTGGTTCTGGTGTGGCGGCGGCGATGCTGAGGGCCTCGGCAGCGGCGCACGCTGCGCTGCTCTGCCTGCCGCCCTGCCCTCCTGCCGGCAGCCGCCAGTGGCGCAGGCGGTGCTGTGTGACAGCGTGGACCGGTGCTGCGTGCATGCCGTGCCGGGGACGCCGGGCGGGCCGCGGCGCGCGCGGCAGCCGTCGCGCCTACACGCTGCGACCTAAACAAACCCCCGGCCGGCTGCAGGCACGTACAGCAACCTGGTCAAGCAGGCCAAGAGCAAGCAGAAGATCCTGGACAAGATGGAGGCGGACGGCCTGACGCCGCCAGTGGTGCACCACCGGCCCTTCGCGTTCTCGTTCCCGGACTGCGACAAGCTGCCGCCGCCGGTGCTGCCCTTCATCTCCGTCTCCTTCGCGTACAGCGGCCGCGAGGAGGACATGCTCTACCGGGTGCGCCGCGCCCCGCGCCGGCACGCTCGCCTGTCTGCGTGCAGATCCGAGTCTGTGTGCAATCGCTTGTCAAGGGGACCAACGCGCCGTTTTGTCTGCACATTTTACCGCAATGTGGCATGGTTGGCCCTTCGCGACGGCCACAATTGCCCTGCGCACAGAGTGCAAAGGACACCGTTGCGCTGCGGGCGCATGCATGCCCAGCTGCTGTGATGACATGATTGCATTGCGCGGACGTGTGCCTCTGCGGGCGCGTGCTGGCGTGCAGTGCCGCGAGTCACCTTAACCTTGCGCTGGGTTTCCAACCCCGCCGCAGGACCTGGAATTTGGCGTGGACTGCGACTCGCGCATCGCGCTGGTCGGCCCGAACGGCGCCGGCAAGAGCACGCTGCTCAAGCTCATGTGCGCCCCCGACGCGCGCCCAGGCCCCTGGACGCGGCGCGCATGCGCCGCGCCCGCCCTGCCAGTGCCTCTGGCCAGGGTCCAGGCAAGTTGGGGAGCCTGTAGGCCTGGGCAAGACGCTGAGGTGTGGTGTGGAGTGGCGCGACTGCGCGTTGGCGCAAGCCCCGCCTGGTGTCCGGGGCAGTGACAGCGCGCTAGTCGGGAAGGGAGGGCACATAGGAGGCTGGGGGACCCTGATAGGGTGAGGTGCGCCTGGTGCACCAGCGGCGACGCCTGCGCGGCCCTGAGGCCGGGCCGTGGCGCGGCAGGACGGGCGACATCCAGCCGACGCGCGGCGAGGTGAAGCGCCACAGCCACCTGAGCATCGGGCGCTACCACCAGCACAGCGTGGACGTGCTGGACGAGAGCATGCGCGTGCTGGACTTCTTCATGCACACGTGCGCCGCCCGCGCTCAATAGATTCCTAGTATGCTTGAGCATGTTAATCTGTCCAGGTAATGCGTGTTCTGGACTTCTTCATGCACACGTGCGCCGCCCGTGCTCGAAAGAAAGGTCCCGGCCTGTATCGAGCACGTTGGTGTCTCCTGCCTGAGACCAGCTCGGCCACGAGGATGGGTCATGCGTGTGCCGGCATCCGTCGAGGACGCGTGGCGCCGACGCGTGGCAGCGCGCCTCCTCTGCGGCAGTTGCAGGGCGTGTGTCTGTCCTTGTCTAAGATGTTGCAGGCAGCGGCGAACTCTCATGACACTGCGACGGCGGTGTGAGTGCTGGTTGGGCAGCAAGGGCGCACACACAGCCTGGTGAGTTTCAAATGACGTCAGTCCTTAAGTGGGGCTACTCTTTTACGCGAGACAGTAGGACGCACCCGCGGCGCGCAGGTACCCGAACGACCCGCTGAGCAACCCGCCGTTCAAGCGCGAGCTGGACGAGTGGCGCGCCTACGTCGGCCGCTTCGGCATCACCGGCCGCATGCAGGTCGGCCCCGGGGCGCTGCTGTGCATGCTCGTGCGGCCGGCTGCTCGCCGCAGCCTCGCGCTTCCGCCCCTGGCAGCCTCAGCACCAGGGGCGGGAGGCTGGGAGGGGCACAGGACCATGCTTGGGATGCCGCAGAGCGGGGCGGCAGCTGCGTGTAGCTGGCAAGAGTCGTTAGGGTATAGGGTAGGGTCCCTGTCCAGACCCTGTCTGTGCGCCCGGTGGACGCTGCAACAGAGGGGGCCGCGGCGCGGGCGCAGGCGTCCAAGATCGGCGAGCTGTCGGACGGCGTCAAGTCGCGCCTGGTGTTTGCCATGATCTGCATGGCGCGGCCCAACATGCTGCTGCTCGACGAGCCGACCAACCACTTGGTGCGCGCACACTCTAGCTGCAATGCATCTGACGTCGCCGTGTGACGCTCACTGCGCCGTGCGCCTGCCGTGCCGCTTGTCCTGATTTTGGTATGGCAGGAGGCCTGTTAGGCTGTGCGCAGCGGGTTGCCTACCCTTGTTTCCCTCTGGCCCATTAGGGAGTGCTTAGCTGAGGACCTTTGCTCCATTGGCAGTGCAGGCGGCTCGTTGCTGCATTTGTACATAATGACTGGCACGCGGCATCGGCAGCGAAAGCTTGGGCTGGGTGTTACGCAGCAGCGCCTCCGCAAGAGCTCATCAGGCGGGGCTGGAGGGTGAGGCCGCGCATGGCATACGTCCCGCGGACACCGCGCGGGCCCGCCCCAGCTGCCTGTGGCTCACGGAAGCGCGCGCGCGCGCGCCAGGACATCGAGTGCATCGACTCGCTGGCGGACGCGATCAAGCGCTTCAAGGGCGGCCTGGTGCTGGTCAGCCACGACTTCCGGCTCATCGACCAGGCGCGCCGCCCGCCCCCGGCCGCGCCGCCGGGCCCGCCGGGCGCGGCGGGCGCGCTGCGCGGCGCCCGCGCCAGGGCGCCGCGGCCGGGCGCCCGGCGGCCCGGACCCCTGTGCACAGCTGCGGAGCGCGGGGTGGCCTGCCGTCGTGCTCGCGGCCGCTCGGCGACTTGCGGCCTGCGGCCTGTGGTGGCGGCCTCGGGCTGCCGGGGGCCGGCGGCGGCGGAGAGACTAGGGTGGGCCAGGGTTCTGAGGGCTGGTGCGCATGCGCGGCAGGTGGCCGAGGAGATCTGGGTGTGCGACAAAAAGACCATCACCACCTGGAAGGGCGACATCCGCGCCTACAAGCAGAAGCTGGCCAAGGGCGTCGCGCTGTGAGCAGCAGGGCGGGGTCGCGGCGGCACCCGTCGGGCCTGCAGCGCGGCTCGTAGGTTCCAGGGCCTCCGGCGTGCCGCTGCAACACGCAGCCGGAGCCGGCACGCCTTTGGGAGGCGCGCCTGCTGCAGCCTGCGCGCGCGGATGGGGGCGGGCTCCCTCGGCGGAGCTGCATAGCTGGCGCTGGGCTGGCAGCGACAGCGCCCTCAATAGAAATGACCGCGTCCGCTGCCAGTGGCAGCTTGCCCGTATGAGGAGCAAGGCACCCCTACACAATGCGGCGCTCAAGCTGGGCGGACGGCAATCGTTGCTGAGCGGGCCCGTCCTCGGCCATGTTGAACCTGCGGTCGGGCTGGGGCAGAACAACGCATGAACGTAGCAGTTGACCACTTGCGGCGTGCCGTGCCGGCATGCCGCTCAGCTCGCAAGGGGAGCCGGCCGGCTTAAAAAACGTTAGGGTCAGCGCGGCGAGAGGTCCGCGTCTGTGGTGCGCAGCGCGCTTGGGAAGCGAGGCCGCTGCGACCTGTCTGTACCATTCTTTGGCGCCGCCGCGGGGCGGGCGCCCCTCGGGCTCGCTCAAGGCTCGCGTGCGCTGCTTATCTTTCTCCCTGTGCTAGAGCGTGCTGTTGGGGGTGCATACCCGCATGTGGCAGGCGCACATGAGGCCTTGCTGCAGTGTGACACATGGCCTGGCGTCAGGAGCGACACGAGCTTGCCTTTGCAGCTGTCTGAGGTAGCCTGACGCAGCAGCAGAGGCGAGAGTGATTAGTTGCAACAAGCAGTGGTCCGCATGTGCTGTTGCTGAAACTGCATAATCCCCACTCTGACTGCAGTGCCACACACACTGGCACACAGGCGACAAGCAGACGGCACGATCACGTTGCCACAGATTGTTGCACATGCAGCCCAAAACTCTCAGCACACTTCGCTGCCCCGCATACACCACAGCCCTCTCCCCACAGCGTGATCCAATACAGCACTAGCCACACAGCGCCGCTGGCAGCGGAGCCACGATGCGCACGCAGAGCCTGCAGATCTGATGCAGCGTCAAAGCCGGCACGAGCGCCCCGGCCCCCATCACCGCAGCTTGCTCATGAAGCCGTCCAGCGACAGCTCTTCCGCGTACTGCGCCTCGTCCCACAGCTCGCCCAGGCCCTCGAGCACGCCATGCGCGCCGCGGCCCCGCGGCGGCCCCGCGGCGCCGGCCGCCGCCGCGCCAGGGTCTGCGCCGACGCCCGCGGCGCCGCCCGGCCCTGCGGCCACGCCCGCGGCGGGCGGCGCGGGCGCGGGCGCGCCCGGCGGCGCAAACAGGTCCAGCAGGCCGGACGTGTCGAGCGACGCGAGCGAGGCGTTGTCGGCGTTGACGACGGCGGCCGCCACGTCCAGCTTGAAGCGTTGCAGGCCCATGATGCGTTCCTCCAGCGTGCCGCGCGTGAGCAGCCGGTACACGTTGACCGTGCGCCGCTGGCCCAGCCGGTGCGCGCGGTCCATGGCCTGCGCCGCACGCGCCTCGGATCAAGGTTCGGGTTAGGGGCAGGGCATCGCATCGCGCGCGCCTCGAACGAGCCGCCCGGCCTGACGCGCTGCCTCTAAGAGCGTCAGCAGGGTGCTGCAATCTGCGCAAACCCTCCGCAAAAGCAAGCCAGTGCCATCCTGAGGACTGACTCTGCCGGACGGGTCGGCGGGCTCCTGTGCCGCGGGACGCGCGTGCGCGAGGGCGGAGCAGGGCGCCGGGCCGCGCGCCTGCAGGTCTTTCATGGGGTTCCAGTCATGCTCCAGGAACACGACCGTGTCGGCCGCCGTCAGGTTCAGGCCCAGGCCGCCAACGGCGGTCGTCAGCAGCAGCACGGGCACGGTGGGGTCCGCGTTGAAGCGCTGCACCACGCCGAAGCGCGCGCTCGCGTCCACGCTGCCGCGGCGGGCAGGGCGGGGTGAGGGCGGATGTGGGGCGCAAGCGCGGCGCGCATGGCCCAGCGCGCCGCGCCGCAGCGCGGCGCAGGCTGGCCGGATGTGAGGTCTTCTGCCCTACGCATCCCCCGAGCACGCCCCCGCCGCACGCGTGCAGGCACGCCGTGCAGACCCGCCCCGCTTCCGTGTTCCCCGCGCATCGTCGCGCCCCGCACACGCCGCCGAGCCACAGGAGGCTGGCCGCCGCACAATCGCCCCGCGCCTGCAGCCCAGTGCCCAGCGCGCGCACAGCCGCCACTTGCACAAATGGCGCCCGGCGGGCGCGGGGGCACCCGCTGT
>JAABUV010003224.1_pt1 | contig 21009 bp, 33 predicted proteins | sample 5559971 | NCBI WGS metagenome assembly JAABUV01 (sample SAMN10711881, study PRJNA513362) | rock metagenome | isolation source: Antarctica rocks | place: Antarctica: Victoria Land, Knobhead nord | collected 2015-12-19
TCGTGGCGGAGTGACTTCAACAGCACGCAATGCTGTAAGAGGTCCAGGCAGCCCTGCTGTCATGTTGACGCCGCTCGAGGCTGGAGGAGCCTGACACTTCCCATCCAGGCCTGCAGGCATGCTCTGGTGCAGGCATCACAGACCACATGCGCAAAGCTGCAGTGGATGCATGCGCAGGGCTGAAGCGGGAAGCCGAGCGCATTGCGCCCGCGGAGGTGTGGACGCTAGCGCTCGGGTTCGGGCTGGCCCTGCTGGTGGAGCGCGGGGGCGTCTGGCTGCACGTGCGCACCCCCTTCCCAGAATTCCTCTTCCAGCTGTTTCTTTCCGTGCTGAGCGGGTGACCCTGGTATTTATTGGGAAGCAGGGCCATTTGTTGGCTCCATATGCCCCGCCTCCTCCCTACTCCGGCTGCCCCGGCCGCTGCTTTGGCACACGCGCGGCTCCATCTGTCAAGCATTCTGTATGATTATACTGGGCAGGGATACACAGCCTGTTTACAGCACTTGCTTAGTCTCTAGTAGGCCTGTGACCATGAGCGCCGTGGCAGTCACTCCCGCCCATGCACGGCTGCGCGCAAGCAGCCCTTGTGTGATCGTGAAAGGCTTGCTGTTTGCAGGTCACCACGACTTCAAGCCGTGCAGAGCATGCGCATGCACACTCATTCTGAGGTGGAGCGCGCGCCCGCGCAGAAGTGGTGGACCCAGGGCCGGAAGTCGCGGCGGACCGAGGCGGCGGCGGCGGCGGCGGAGACCTCGGCCGTGATGCGCTCGCAGCGGCAGCGCATCCAGCGCGCGCTCGGCGCCGCCGTGGACGCGGATCCCCCGGCCGCCGAGCGCGGCGCGCCCGCCGGGCCGCAGGCCGCGGAGGCGGGGTTTCCGCCCTCCACCCCGGGGCCGGCGGGGTCGTCGGGCTCGCCCGCCGCGCAGGCGGCCGCGGCCGGGGAGGCATTCTCGCCCTTCGCCAACCTGCCGACGCCGGAGGAGTACTGGGCGGCCGCGGACGCGGGCGAGGTCGAGGTGCTGAGCCCGGCCGCGCTGGACGCGGACGCGCAGCGCGAGTGGCGCGCGTTCCTCAAGGAGGCCAAGGGCGACACGGCGCGCCCCGCGGCCGGCCCCGCCCGCTCCCGCTGGTCCGGGCCCGAGGTCGCCGGTCGGCTCGCCGGCCCCTGCGCCGGAAGCAAGGCGCAGAACGACAGCGGCCGCCCACTTCTGGGCGTCCCACGGGGGATCCAGCGCCCCCTCAGGTGCACCAAATGTGGCTGGAAGCCCTGGCGGGTGCCAGGTGGAGCCGCACGCGCGCCAATCACGTCCCGGCTTGCTTTTCAGGGAGACCTGTGGCCTGCTGAGGTCTGCTCGTCGCCCGCGGAGCAGCGCGCTGATGGCGCTGCGCCGCGCAGCTGTCGCCGGACAAGTGGTGGAACATCGACGACGAAGTGCCAGAGCCGCTGCCGGAGGTGCACAAGACGCGCGACGAGTGGGACGCCTGACCACGCCGCAGCGCATGCGCCGCGTGCTGCATGGGCGAGCGCAGCAGCATGCTAGAAAGTGGTGATGCAAGAACCAACATCAGCTCTGCATGACAGTCTTGCTCTGCACGCGTGTCCGGCCCTGTGGCTAGTCAGGGCTTTGACCTGCTTGGAAAGCAGGAATACGACAAGGAGCGTCGAGCGAGTTTCAGTTGTGAAACGGTGCCTCAACTGTAACAAAAATGTGGTGCGCGGCTGCTCCAAGTGCTGCGCACAGCCTGGCTGTGCAGTCTGCCAGGCCAAGCATGCTACCATGCACCACATCTCCGCGTGCACACTGGCACCACAGCAGCGGGCGCCTGTCCTGCCGTGCGGCTGACGCGCAAAGCCCCCTGGGGAACAACGAGGTGTGGTTTAACGCTGGATGCCGTTTCTACTGCCGTCTCGCACATAGCTTCTGCTGCAGCGCTGTGAAAGGCGTTGGTGCAAGCGACAATGCGGGTGTGGGCAGGAGGCGGACAAGCTGTGGAGGCTGAGCGAGGAGTTGCTCTCGCGCGACACAGAGACGCAGAAACGGTGCGCGGCGTGGCCAGCCCGTAGGTCAGTGCAAGCGGATCCTTTCCATGGCGTGTGGCAGCCACGGCGCGCGTCACACGATGCTGAGACAGTGCCGGCGAGCAGGATGGAGCGCATTGACGACGCGGCTGCGCTGGTCGCAGACCTGCAGGCGCGTCCAGTGCGGCCGCCCTGTCCCTTGCGCTCGTAGGAGCAGTCTAGCCAGTCCAACCGCGCGTGCGCAGGCGCGGCAACGGGAGATTGACAGGCAGATGGCGGAGGCGAGGCTTTCGGAGCAGGACAATTGGCGGCTGGAGCGCGAGCAGGTGCGGCAGCAAAGCGGACCTCCTCTGTCCAGGCAGGTCCCTGGCCCACCCTCAGCGTGCCCGCGTGCCCTCGCCACTGTCACCAAGAGCTGTATGGAGCGCGGGAAGGAGCGCGCTCCAGTACCTGGAAGCGCGAGCGCCGCCAGTGCAGTCGCGCAAGTGAGCGTGGCCGCCGCCGCGGCGCAGGCCCAGCGCGCGGCGGAGCGCGGCGCGGAGGCGGAGATGCTGGCGGCGGCGGCCGAGGTGGCCGCGGCCGAGCGCGAGCTGGCCGCCGCGCAGGGCGCCGCGGACGCCGCCGCGCGCGAGCTGGCGGCCGCCGAGGCGCTGGGCGCGGAGCGCGCGCAGTCCGGCCGCGCGGGCGCCGCCGCGGCGGCCGGCGGCGCCGCCGGCAGCCTGCCGCTGCTGCTCGCCTCCTCCGGCGCGCCCTCGCGGCCGCGCGCCCTGACACTGCAGGGCGTCGGGGGCGCTTGGAGTTGCGATGCCGTGCGCTCTGCCTCCGTCGTCCGTGTGGCGTCCGTACGGCGGTGACTTCATTCTGCAGCAGGTTGCTCCGATTGGCGGCAGTGCAGCAGCGGCACAGCCTTAGGCTCGCGCCATGCAGGCGGCGACGCGGGCGCGGCTGCGGTTGCGGCGGGCGTGGTGGCCGTGTCGTGCGCGCTCTTCGGCGTGACCTACCGGTATGCCGTGCGCGGGCAGGAGGCCAATCTGCAGCTGAAGGGCGGCGTGGTCGCCGCGTTTGGCCTGGTGCGCCAAATAGCGCAGATGAGGCCGGTCTGCCTTTGCTTTTGTAAGGCACAGGTGCCAGATGCTGGCAGCGATGGCGCTGACGTCACGGTGTGACGAGCAGTGCTGCCATTGTGTATGCCAACATGCTCGTACATGCACGTATCTGAGGGGGAGACACACTGCCGAATGGTCCCCGAGCGCTTGCAGCGCGCGCCGCTGCTGGCGTCCGTGCTGGGCGTGCAATGCTCAAAGCGACCTCATCATGCAGTCTTTGGGTGCACGTTCAGAGTGCCGCATGGTTTGCTACCTTGTTTACGAGTGGAGCGGCTCAGCGGCCCAGCATGCGCCGAGAGCCCGGGCAGCAGAGCGCCGAGAGCGCGGCTCGTGGCTGCCCACAGCGGCTGTGCGTGGCAGGCGCGCGGGCTGGCGCAGGCGCAGCTGCTGCTGGCGGGCGCGCCGGGCGGGCTGTCGGCGGAGCTGGCCGCGCGCGCCGCGCTGGCTGCCGGCGAGAGCATGCTCGCCTTTGCGTTTGCCGCGGTCGCGCTCGAGGCCGCATTGCAGCGCGGCCTTGTGGCGCCGTTCGGCGCCGCTGACCGAGGCCCGCTCGGCGGCGGCAGCGCGGAGCGCTGACTGCAGCCTGTCTGAACAACACGTCTGCATGTGCGGACCTGCTGCACAGTCTGGTTGTGGGTCTTGCTGCACAGTCTGGGTGTGGGCCCGCTGGTTTAAAGTTGGCGGGGCATGGGTGTATCTCTGCTTGATAGTTTGCGTGATGGTGCAGAAATAAACACTTAGTGCTTGGGGACGCACAAGGCATCGATTCGGTGACCGGGAGTATCGCCTGGAGTGTCAGCACGTCGCTGTGCAATCAATGTGCGAGGCAGAATGGTGCTGGGCGCCTTGCAGCACGGGGCTCTGCTTAATCTACCCACTGTCATGAAAATCGCCGGTCAGGCTAGCTAAAATTCCCCAGTAAATCTTGAAGGCTGAAGCCTTGCAGGGTTTGGGCAAAACTGTAGCATGCATGCATGGCTCAGACCCGTTGGCACTGCCAAGCTGCGGGACACGCCCCCGGCTCCTCCTCACAGCAGCCCGCCGTTGCTCTCCAGCTGCGTGGCCAGGCGGTTGCGCGCGTGCGTGGCCGCAAAGGTCGCGAGCATGGTGGCGGCGCCGGGCTTGTCATAGTCAAAATCGAAGCCCGCGCCCGTCAGGTTGTCTGTAGGCCAGGGGAAGATCTGTGCGCCCAAGCATAGAGTGGCCACACGACCTGCTAGTAGGCACGCCCATGGGCTCTGCACCCTTGCATGTGCGAGCAGGGGCCTCGAGTGGGAGTCAAGTGCGCATGGACGCACCTGCCACACGAGGCTGCCGGAGTAGCCAAAGGCGTTTGCGGCAGACAGGTAGGCGCCCAGGATCGCATCCCTGCGCGGCACATCCCTTCAAGCGCGCCCCGACCCACCCGCCCGTCCTCGACAGGCACGCAGCGCAGCCCCGGGCGAGCAGCTGGCTGCTAGCGGGTCGCGGGCATGCAGGCACTGCATGCCAGGAACACTGCGCGACTGGGCTGCTCATTCGGAGCCCGAGGCGCGTCTCTGCAGGGCGCCCATGAGCAGGCGCGGCGCCGCACCGATCCGGCACGTAGCCGAACGCGTTGCCGAACTCCTGCGCGCGGCGGCGGCTGGGCAGGTCAGGCACTGGCCACATGCTGTGCGGCGCGTAGGATGTGCATGGGACGTGATCAAGGCACGGCCAACCTCACAAGCGCACTCCGAGCGCAAGCGAGCGCCATCATGGGGCTTTCGCTGTCTCAGCGAAGCATGCACCCACACAGGCAGAGGCGCGGCCGAGCGCGGGAACTGTGTTCAAGCAGCCAAGGGCTGGTGCAGCATGCGCCGCCGAGCCCCGGTCCCAGGACGTGGGCGGGCGGCCGCCCGCCGCACAAGCAGAACAAGGGCAGGGGGCGCGCCTCGAGGATGATGGGCTTGCCCGCGGCCAGCGCAATGCCGGCGCGGTCGGCCAGGAAGTTGGGGATGAGCCAGTGGTACTCGTTGGGCGCGAGCAGCCAGTTGCCCGGGTACAGGTGCACCGTGCCAAAGTCCACGTCCGGCAGCGCGATGTTGGTGGCGTAGTCAATGCCCTGCATTGTTAGGGGCAGGGTAGGGTTAGGCGCCGGCCGGGGGTGATGCGCGTGTGCGATGCCTCCCATGAAGGCCGACGCGGACAGGCAGTGGATGCATGATCGCTGCCATGCTGTCCAACTTGGCCAGGCACTGTAAACGTGCTACAGCGCGAGCGGGGGCCAGCGTGGGCAGCGCGGCGCGCCTTGGTGCCATTGTTCATCCACTGGTGCGGCGCGCCGTGGCTGCTGTCGCAGCGCCAGCCCTCGTCGCCGATTGCGACCAGGTGCCGCGCGTCCAGGGCCTTGATGTACCCCGACATCTCGCGCACCCACGCGTTCATCAGCCGCCCCGCCCGCGGCAAGCCCAGGCGCCTGCCGCGGCATGCGCCCCGGGCGTCAGGGCCTACAGCTTACTCTGCCTCGCATGTAACATGTAACACAACATGGGGCATCAGAGCCTGCAGACATGAGCCTTGTATGGAGACGCCAGCCAAGCAATGAAGCCAGCACACGCGCGGGCAGTGCCCTTGTGTGCAAGGACACTGCATGCAAGCAAGACCGGCAAGCGGCAGCGCTGGGGCTGCAGGCGGTTGGGGACTGCAGCTGCGTCGCACTTCTCGTAGCCCTCGCGCAGCTGCGGCTCGTTCTGCAGCTCCCAGGCCAGCACGGTCGGGTCGTCCTTGTACAGCAGCCCGCCGGGCACGAGCGTGTTGTTCCTGAGCAGGATGGTACTGATGTAGCCCTGCGCAGGCAAGTGTGCCCGTCTGGGGGGCATGCAGTCTGGTGGCCGCAGCCACGGCATGAGCAGTTCCAAATTACGCATGTTCGCAGGTGCGCCTCTGCAGTTGAGCGCGGGACCTGAGGGCGACCGCGCGCGACACGCTTGTGGTCTGTGGGCTGTGGCCAGTGCCGCGCCGCGCGGCCGGCAGGTCGCGGCGTGGCGCGCGCCTTGAACGCCTCGCGTACGGCCGGGTCGGTGAAGAAGAGCTCGCGGTCCAAGCTTGGGCTTGGCGTCGCCCAGCACCTGGTCCACGTACCACTGCACCTGCGGTCCGGACAGGAACTTGGTTAGTGTATGCCCAAGCCTATGACCTGCTGCACAGCGGATCCATGATAGTGCGTTCGCCACTGCACTGCCTGCGCATGCGCACCGGCCGGCGGGGCGCAGGCAGTGACAGCGCCACACTCCCATCATGCACTTGCATTGCGGATAAAATAAAACAAAACAGCCATGGTGGCAGCAACCACGCCAAACGCCATGGTGTGCACACATCCCCCGCCCTGCCTGGGCCCATGGCATGCAGGGCACGGCCTGCATGCCAGCAACAGGGCCGGCCGCGCGCGCCGGCCGGGCGCGGGGCGAGGCTGCGCGGCGCACCCCGCCCTGCTCGTCCCACCAGTTGGAGAGCGAGAGGATGAGCCGGATGCCGTTGCGCGCGGCCTCGGCCAGCAGCAGGTCGTAGCGCTGCATCGCGACCTCGTTGTACACGCCCGGCGTCACCTGGATCGGCTGGTCGTTCTTGGACGCCTCATAGCCCTGGCGCACGCGCGCGCGCACTCATCGCCGAGCGCCGCCTTTGCCGTCGGACAGTTTGCTCGCGTGCCCAGCGCGCCCGCGCAAGCGCGGGTCGCCACATGGCATGGCGACCTCAGCGGGGAGCGCCCGCCGGAAATTGGTCCTTCGGATGCCTGGCCTTGCATGTGCGCTGCTGGCAGGGCAGGGCGCATCCGCGCTGCATGAGGCGCCGCATGTGCGCGCTATAGCGCGCGCTGGCCGTGGGCCAAAAGGGTGCCACGAGGCGTGTCCTGCTTTGTGTGAAAAGCCAGGTCAGTCGTGTAGATTTTCACGGCCCGCAGCGCCAGTGCAAATATGCGGATATTAACATGGCTGCCGCTGACGATGTGCCGACGGGGAAGTATGCATCCCAGCAGCCCTCCTCCCTCCAGCGGTCGCCATGCCGCAAGCGCCGCGCGCACCGTGCCATTGCCGTTGAAGAAGCCGAAGACGCGCATGACCTGCACGCCGCGCCGCGCGTGCTCCGCCAGGTTGAACACCACCTGCGCGCGCGCTTCGATCGGCGGCGTCACAGGCGGGCGCGCTGCTCTGCAGGTATGCTCGGTGGCTGCCTGCACGCCCGAGCCCAGGCAGCGCCACAGAGGTTCACTGCGCGTGCCGGTGCCTCGGTGGCAATATCTTACAGCACTCATGGTTGCATGCAGACACAGGCGTGTGCAGCCCTCGATGTCTGGCCACATCGGTCTCACGGCGCGGCCTTGGGGCGCGCCTGCATGTCGTTCCACCAGTGCATGTTGAGCAGGCTGTACTGGTTGGTCCCGCTGAAGTACCTGCAAGCAGCAGAACCCCGCCTCACGGGGCGTTGTATTAGACAGGCACGCTGTGCTGGAGGCCACCGGAGGTGAACCACCTTGCACAGACATCATGCAGAGACCCCACGCACGTTGTTGAGCCCAACAGCCGCCTCAGTGCACACAGACACCGGCATAATAGACGGCCGGTCGTAAAACCCCACATGGCACAGGTGTCTCTGTAAATACAGGTTCTTGACCAAAAGATGTCAGCAAACACATCAGTGGCACAGGGCAGACAACATGAGTTGTCTGTGTGATATAATATAGGTCGACTGCCGCACCAGGGCCGGCCATCCAGTTCGAAGCGCGTGCCGTTTGTCTTCACAAACTCGGAGGGTGCCTGAAGTGCATGCGCTGGTTGAGTTTATGGCTTAGACGCCTCTGCAGATACGTCAGTGCCTGGACATGCCAGCGCGAAGTAATTGCATAGGTAGGTTGCCGCCAACCAAGTTGGGCCGCCCTGGACACTAGTAGCATGGCACTGCAGGCTTGTCCACAATGGCGGCCGAGCCCACAGGTGCACGCCAACGCCTGCCCCAGGGCAGAGCAGCCCTAGGAGATGGCCCGCAGGAGCACCGGCGGGCTGATGAGCTGGCCCAGCGGCAGCGCGGAGGCGTTGAGGCGGTTGTAGCAGGTGAAGGCGCACACGCCGTAGGCGTTCTCGCCCGCGTCGCCCGCGGCCGCGACCGTCAGGTTGAAGTCGCTGGAGTTGGACGGCAGGAAGTGGCCGCCTGCGCTGGCGGCGCATCCGTTCACCGATGCTCGCCCACGCCTGCAGTCTGTTGGCAATGGCTGGACGGGCGCGGCCGCCCGCCGCAGCACAGGCCGGCCACTGTACAGCCCTGACAGCATTATTTAGGGGGTCTGGTCAGAAACGGCCACGCCTGTGGCAGCAACACAGTCAGGACATTCAACCCAAGCCTGCTGCTGAGCTGCGCAACTTTTCTGCAGTGCATTCGCCCTGTCGACTCCCACATGCAGCTCAGCCCCGGCCGCATGCAGATCTGCATCAGACGTTTGTGAGCCAGTACATCCGTAACATGTCTGCACTACTTCATTAAGTGATGCTGCTTGTCAGCAGGTTGCATGCATGCAAGACTCGAAGACTTGAACATCAGACAAAAAAAGTAAATGAATAGTAAATTGATCTTAATGTCCGTATCAGGTATGCAGTACGCGCCGTTGGCCGGGTGGAACACGGCGCGCAGCGTGTAGTTGCCGCTGGCGAGCGGCGGCGAGTAGTCTGCCGGCGTGAAGTTCGCGGCGGCGATGCCGTCGCCGCCTGCACAGCAGTGCACACACTGTTGCTCAGGAGCTCTTTGCCGGCCGCACAATTTCAAATCGACATTCTGTACAGGACTGGCATGCCAAAAGCTAGCAGGCGTGCTCAGCCAGTCCTGACAAACATTCCAGTGACATAAGCTACAGGGCACAAGAACAAGCGGTCTAGGCACAGACCTAATCATGTGGGCCGCAACTGGTGGCAGCAGCATGGCTGCGCCAAATTGGCAGCATGGCTATTGAGTCCCGCACTGCTTAACTTCTGACAGGCATTGGTGCTATGGGAGACGCAGAGTGAGGGTAATGCGGTTTCAAACGGGTTTTACAGTGCATCCCAGCAGCGGCGGCGGCACGCATTGCCCTCATCGTGTGCAGAGTGATGGGCTGGGCTTGACATGCATTTGACATATGCAATGACTCATGGCAGAGACAGACTTCGTCCAGCAGGAGCAACGCTGTGCAGGCAAAGTTGCATGGCGGCAAGTCGACAAGCTGGCAACACTCGCAAAGCCATGTGCCAATGGTCACCTGGCTGCTGTTTTATTTCTCACTCTCTTGCTCTACCTACCCACCCGGCTGTCACGTCCCACCCCATGTACTGTCCCCAAGCCCACCCGTTCTGCCTACTCACATGGCTGCCTCTTGACATGCATTTGTTTTCATTTTCACTCAAAGGGGCTCCTGCATGTGCAGGATTGCTGTGCAGGCAAACATGCCAGGCAGCCGCGCAGCTTGGCAACAGCAGGCGCCAGTGCGGTACCACTTCATTTGTTGCTGTGGATGCGGCCGAGAACAGCCAAAGGAAGTCTGGGTACAACTGTGGAAGGATTTCGTTTGGGGCAAATAAAGAGGGTTTTGGAGAAGAGCTGGCTGTGCACGATGTGTCCAGCGGGAGCGACTGCATGAGACGACCGCGTCGCTGGCCGCCTCGACAAGATGCGCTAAGACGCTCGTCGAGGTGGTCAGCGACGTGGTCGTCGCCGTCGCGGAGTGTCGTCTTTGGACACCGCTAGGAGTGCGCCCTGCTGCAGCTCACGGCATGCAGGAGTCCCAGCGTGGGGGGCAGAGGCGGCGGGGGGCTGCGCATGCAGGACGCGCCGGGGAGCAGCGGCAGCGTAGCGACCAGGGTGCCGTTGGTCACCTCCACCAGCGACACCGCGGGCCCCGGCGGCGCCCGCCCCGCGGCTGCGGTCACCGTAACGGTAATATTGGAGCCAGCTCCACGCCCGAGCTGCAGCGCGCCGGCGGCGGCGGCAGTGGCCGTCGCCTGCCGCCGCCAGCGCACCACTTGCACGTCAGCCACGCGAGGACCAGGCAGATGGCGCCGGCCGCCGCGCCGACCGCGGCGAACACAGCGGTGCCGGGCAGCGCGTCGGCGTGCAGGCTGATGCCGCCGCCGCCGCCGCCGCCCGCCTGCGGGGCCGCGGCCTGAGAACCGGCGTCCTGCAGGGTTTGCGGCAATGAGAGTGTGCTCCAGGTGTGGACCTCTAAGCGTGAGCTGCTTCGGTGGGGCATTGGGATGATTAAGTGGCTGGACAGCATGCCAGCGATGCAAGCATGCTGATGCACAGACATGCGGCGTAACGGAGGGGCCTGTTGCATGGGGCGGCACATGTGCCACACATTGATACATTTGCCAGAACCAACAGCGGCGACATGCCCTGCCTGTCTTTGTCCGAGTGCACTGGCAGTCGGGGCTGGCGCCTCTGCAGGCGGCCCACTGCCCAGAGCCAGGCACTTGCTGGAGGGCGCACCACGGGCGGTATAGGTACATGACCTACGTCCCCGCGGGCCTTGCAGGCAGCCCACGTGTCGTTGCTGACCACCAGCGCGGCAAGCACACCTGCGTGGCAGGCGCAAATGCTCCAGCACACTGCGTGCTTGGAGGCACAGACACCACTTGTCATGCTGCGCTAGCAAGGGTGCCGACTGCTGTCGTGTGAACTCTCGCAAGGCATGCAGGGCACACATGCAGGACGCGGGGGCATGAATTGCTACGGGACTGATGGACGATGTGGCAGCAGCCTGCCCTGTAATAGGTCCGTCCGCACACACCTGAGAAGCCAGCGTTGTAGTCGACAGCGGGCTCATTGTGGGCGTAGTCGCTGCGCGTGTCGTTGTAGGAGTCGTCCTGGCCGGGGCCTGGCAAGCACGCTGCTCGTCAGAACGCCCGTGCAGGCCTCTGACAGGTTTGTCACCCAACCATTGAATGCTTTGATGTTGTTTTCACCCATCAGAAAGCTCTGCGCTAAGCAAGGCAAGCTTGCACGCTTGGGCTGCTAAGTATGGCACTGCTGATGGAGAGCACAGGGAGTGACATGAAAAGACATGTGCCATGGCCATGGCAGAGACAATAACAGATTGCTCCACTCAGCATGGCATGCAGCTGCTGCCTGCGCACCGCCAACGAGCGCCCCGGAAATGACATTAGGGTTTGGGTCAGGCGAGCCCTCTTGCACGGACGAGCAGTCGCCCGGCCGGCACGACGCGCCGCGGTGGTGCGCGCGCAGCGGGGGGTCCTTGCCGTAGCCGACCACGTAGCTGCGCCCGGCGTCGCCCAGCATGTAGCGGATCTGCGCGCGCGCGCAACTGGGAACCATGGCAGCATTGCTTGACGCTGCATGCTGCGCAAGGCAGGCGTTGCAATACAAGAGCCTGCAGCCACAAACGTGCGCACCGTGAGGGAAGACAGTTGCGGGGGAGCCTTCATCAGCAAAGTGTGGCCGATCGACAAAGTGTGGCTGCTCAGGCGGTGCGAGAATGCACAGCTGCAATGTCTGCATAAATGCCGACGCATGGCAGCACGGGTGCAGGCTGCGCACCTGGCTGCGCGCCCAGCAGCCATACCGAGCTGCTACGCCTGGGTTTGTGGCTGCGCGTGCACGAAATGGTCAGGAAGCAGCTTTGCAACTTGCCTGAATTTGACAGCTTGCTCAGGGTTGAGCAAAGGACCAAAGGTGCAAGCGGTGGCGGATGTGCATTACTCCTGCCAAGCAAGTAGCGTGAAGCCCCACGTACCAGCACATATGATCTTCTTTACAATGCCCCACCCGCTGGGACCGCGCAGCACTTGAGCAGCCCCGGCTCTGAGCGGGCGCAAGGGGGAGCGCACGCGCGACCTCCTTGGCATACACGACCGCCAGGAATGCTGCGTTGGCGGTCATGCGCAGCGAGCCCCAGTCCTGCGCCCAGGCCAGGCCGCCGGGCGAGTAGTGCACAGTGTCGTCGCCCGTCACCCAGCTGCTCAGCGTGGTCTCCACCTGCCACGGCCACAAGCGCGCTCAGCTCTGCCGCCACCGGGGCTGGGCCCGAGCCAGGCGGCGCCGGGTGCCCGCGATGCGCGGCGCCGGGTGCCGCTTCGCGGCCTGTGCGCCCAGGTGAGGCGCACAGACTAGGGTTAGGGTAGGGTTATGGTAGGGCCATATGCGCACCGCGGAGGCGTAGTCGGAGCCCGGCGCGTCCAGCTGCGAGAGCAGCAGCTCAACGCCTGGGTACACGTTGTCCCAGAAGAACTTGGGGTAGTTTGGGTTGGAGCCCTCCTGGTCAATCGTGGCCTGCCGGTACACCTTGGCCTCCTGCGCGCGCATGCGCTCCGTGAATGCATGAGCTGCCGGGTCACGGACCGCTTCTCCGTACGGCATGCCCCAGGCTAACACTCCGTGAAACCGCATGCAGATGCAGTTATCAAAGCTTTAACATGTTGAGGCATGTGTCAAGGACCCGGCAACATCTTGATGCTTTCAGCACGCAACTGCATGCTTGCCATCACCAGAACAAGTGCATACTTATCGTCACTATATTCAGGAATGCGACGCAAGCAGAGCGCTTCAGAGGCAGCAAACCACGCACTGTGAGGTAGGCGGAGTCGTTGGTGGCGCGGTACAGCCAGCAGGCCGCCCATGCCAGATCGTCGTAGTACGAGTGCGAGGAGTATGTGGACGCCGCTGTGGCAAAGTGCTCTGAGTACCGCCCCTTGTTCGCTGTCCCCATCCTGCAGCACAAGCGCCGGCTGACGGACAGGAGGGGCACTCCAGAACAGCTAGGTGATCAGTGTGTGGCATGCATGGGCTGTGCTTTGCATAACTACATAACACCGGCAACGACGGCCTCTCACGAAGCTTGTCGTACAAACAGCGTCATGTTGCCGGCTTTGCTCACGCAAAACTGGTCCGCCTCATGCACAACAAGTCACAGCCGCATTCACCCTGCCATTGTGAATCACACCTGAACAGCTCCGTGGCATTGGCCAGCAGCGAGGCAGCATAGCCCGCATCAATGCTCTTGAACACGAGCGAGATGGACGCCAGCGCTGCTGCTGCCTGGCCCAGCGCGTCCGAGCCTGCACATGCACTTGCAACATCATCAGCAGGTCTTCATGTGTGTGAGCTTCACAGCTTGCAAGGTATGCCCATGCCCACCTGAGGACCGTGCCCGCATACCTGTTAGGGCAACGTGCTCTCCAAGCGCAGTAGGTGTGCAGGCTCAGTTCTTATAGCTGCAGCAGACGCCACAGTGGAGAAGGGACAGGCGCCCTCCGCACAGCTTGTACGGGAGCACAGGGAGCACACCTGTGTGATTGGCGTCCAGGGAGAGCACAGGCCGCTCGTACGTCATTTCCTCAGGCCGCTGCCAGTTCTCGTGGTCGATCGTAGCGTCCCCGATCTGTCACGTGCGCAGGCTCAACGCCGTGCCTTTGTCACACTGGAGACGGTTTACACACTACTCGCTTGGTCTCTGGTACATAAAGAGGAGCCCGCTCACAATGACGGCGTATGCAGAGGGGCTGTAGTGGCACTTTGCCAGGTAGTCCGCAATCCACTTGAGGTTGCGCAGCGCGGGTATCGTCTGGTTGGCGCGTTCATAGCCCTGGTGAGACAAGCATGGTCAGGCCTGCACTTATGGCCACATGCGGATTTGGCAAGCTGTGACGCTGTCAAGCACAAGGTTTGGTGAGAATTTGGCTGTGACTTAGTAGCTAGCTCTTTGGCAACACACGCCTACAGACAAGTTCTGCACACACTGCAAAGCAACAGGCGAACAGGCATACTGGGCAGGATGGGCACAGGCGTGCGACTCGCCTCTGGAAACTCTATGTAGCCCCATGCGAGGACCGTGGCTGCCCAGGCCGCTGGGAAGTTGAGCTTCAGGTTGTCTGCAGCATCGTGCTGCAAGTCAGATACAAAGTGCACACCATGTGACCCTGAGCTTTACGCAGGTCTTGACAGGACGGCCCAGCTCTTCTGGCTGGTCTCGCTCTGACGAGCGCAGATGCCATAGAACGAGAGTCACCGCACCTCCGGCGTCATACCAGCCTCCAGAGAGGTCTGCGCCGCTGGGCGACGCGTCCTGCAGAGCGGAGTCGCCGCGCCAGGCCACGCGGTTGTCTGGCGGCAGCTTCCCGGAGCGCTGGGCGTCGTAGAAGAGCATCGACAGCCCCAGCACTTCGCCATAGTTGTACTCTGCACGTGCGTTGCACAAGTTTGTACGTCTTCCTGGTCATGTACATGTATATACATACAGCACAGATCTGCTGGCTGACTCCAACAAATTACTGACAAGCTAGCTGCAAGCCAACTTCAGCAGCACACCGTGAAGTACTCAAACAACGGTTCAGCTGCTAGTAGACAGGCAGCAGTACACCCATGGCGTGGTCTCTCCAGGAGGCAGGGTGTGCGCCTGCAGCTGGGCAGTGCACCCTGACCAGCATGCGCACCGTCCGTCTGGTTGGCTGCCGCAGTGACGTTCTGCTGGTGAGCGGAGATGCTGCTGCTGCTGCTGCTTCTGGCCAAGGGCCGGGCGCCAGGCGCCACACTGAGCATTGCACTGTGTTGCCTGGCAACCTCCGCGTCTCGGCTAGCGTGCTGCGCATCCAACACAGCGCCAAAGTCCCGTATCCTGGGCTGTGGGAGAGCTGCCAGTGCAACATGACGTGCGCGATCGAGCAGCCCGCCTAGCACCTGGCCTTCCGCGGCGCCCTGGAGCAGCCCGAGCAGTGCTGTGCAGAGAACGCACCGCACAGCCAGGCACTGCCAGCGCGCCATGGCTGTGCCTGGGCATGCACAACGCGCCGTATGCAACCGTTGGCAGAGCTCTCTGTCTTTTACGTCTTTGAAGCTCACCCCAGCGAGGGTTTCCATGGCCAGTGTTGGCATTCCGGGCACGTCAGTCTTTGCTGGATTCCACTACAGCCCTACCTGCAGACGTGTGCTCGGCTGTACATGCTGTAACAGTTCAGGGACTGATGCAGTGCCGCAGCTGCGCATGCGCAGCCTGCCAGGAGTGTTGCCCCGAGCGGCGGGGCTCGGCGTGGTGCGGGTTCTGCGCCATTGTTGTAGTCATGCAAGCGAGACCCCAGTTAAATTCATGGCAATTCATGGCAATCAATGTAAAATAACTCCTTACACTTTCATGCCATTTTTGCAAGCACATCACCATGCAGTGCTTGTCAAGTGATCTGACCGAGCGCATGCCGATCAGCATGCCGCCCAAGTCAGTCCTGCCAGAGCCTCATGTACCCAATAACCATTGCGCATGCATGCAGCTATGGCTTGCCCGCTCAGCACTGCGAAGCATGCAGGCGGCACTGTGCGCGGCCCGGCAGCGCCGGGGCACCGAAGACATCCTGCGCGTCTGCGCGCGCGGCTCGCTGCCGCTCGTGCACGACAATGAGGCAGCCCACCAGCGTCCTCCGGGCGATGTCGACCGCAGCGCGCCGCGCCAGCGCTGCGTCCAGTAGCGCCTGCGCAGCGGCATGCAGCAGCGGTCTGCGCTTGCGCAGCATCCCGTATTTCATTCGCCTAATCACATATTTTCTGGATCATACGCAGCCAGCCGCGCAGATCCCAAACCACCGCCACTTTGGCGACGGGGCGTTTGGGCAGCAATTTGCTAGCCTGAGCCGCAAAAGCGCTGCATCGCATTGCGCCTGCACGGAGGCGTGCTGCACCTGCGCAGAAGCCATCTGCGCTTGGGCCATGTCCAGCTCCCGCGCGGCCTCGCGATCCTCTGCCTCCAGCAGCCCGTTGACGGTCAGCTCCGCATCGGCGGTGGCGCGCGCGGCGGCCGCCGCCGCGGCCGCAGCTGGCAGCACAGCCGCACGGCCTGCACTCGGGGCGGGCGCGCTCCCGCCGCTGTCACCGGAGGGTCCAAAGCCCAGGCACATGTGACCAAGACTCGCAAGCGCAGTGGCCAGGACGTGCGCGGCCGCCGCCTGACCAGTTGTCGGCGCGCCGGCGTCTGCCCCATGGAGCGGTGCGGCTCGCTCGCGCGTGTTGGCAGGCCTCGCGGCCGCCGCGGCGAGAGCCCACGCGTCCGCTGCAACCGAGGCCGCAGGATTGACGGCCGCCGCAGCCAGAGCCCATGCGTCCGCTCCAGCCGTAGCCACTGCCAGCACTTGACCCCGTTCGGCAGCGCTCATGCTGGAGCCGCGCATCATATCAGCCACAATCCGCGCATGCGTAGCGCTGACTAGCCAGGGGCATTCAGCAGCGTCGAGCGCGTGCGGCCGTGGGCCAGCCCCCACGGCGCATCCAGCAGCGGCAGGCGCAGCGGGCTCATACGCTGCGGCGGCTGCATGTGCTGCACAGCTGTGCACTGGATCGACGGGCGCGGCTGCGGCAGTGGCGGTTCCCGTGCCAGCCGCGCCGGCGGCTGCCGTTGGAGCGGGCGTGGACGCCTGCGGCGCGGCCGAGGCTGCGGCCTGCCGCGCAGCCGACGCTGTGGGCGCCGCTGCCTCCTGGGTGCGGCCAGGCGCCGGCGGCGCGGTTCCGGCCGCAGCGGGGGCCGGCCCTGCCTCGGCCGCCCGGCACGCCGCGCGCGCTGCTTTCGCCGCCTGCAGCTCATCCAGCCTTTCTCGCGGCAGTGCGCTGCACCGCACATGTGACCTTGTCAGAGCATGGCGCAGGCTGTCAGCATGGCACATGCGGACAGCAGGGCGGGTTCCAAGAGAGGGCGCCGGCCGGAGCTCGTCGAGGGGCAAAGGTCTGACGGTGCGGGGTCGGGTACGTGACAGTGTTAGCCACTGTGCATGCACTCCTCGCACACCCTCACTCGCACGAGTCTGACTACTGTGCCTCAGCAACAGGTCGGCAACCCAGTGATATCCTGCATTGCATGCCCTCGCCTCCCCCACGCACGCGCTGCAGACAGCCCAGCCTCAGCTTCGCCAGGAGCGTGTACCTCCCAGCACCTGCCCAAAGCGCAGATTGTGCGCACTCCGCCCGAGGGGACGAATTCACAGGAGGGCGCGCACTCTCGTGCAGGCGCACAAAGCGCTGGTCCTTCTGGGACAGGTTCTCGCCGTCGTCCAGCACGTCCTGGCATTTCCAATAGTACACGTCCTCCACCCAGTCCCGGATGGCGGCCCAGGCGATTTCGCGCGTCATGCCATACGCCGCGTGGTGCTTGATGTTCCGCACCTGCTGGATACGCGCTGCCTGCTACAGCACCAATGACAGGCACCTGGCATTGGTGCCTCACGACGGAGGTGATCCAGGGATGCACACGTCTGGCACGGGCGCCGGTGGCTGCACCATGCGCAGACGAGTCAGAAACACTACACCATGAAGGAAGCATACGACTGAACAGGCAGCACACGGCGCCCCCATGAGCCCTGCTGGAAGAGAGGGGCGCGCCGGAGGCTCCTCGCCCGCGCACGCCCACTGCTTGACATACTCCTTCTGCAGCATCTCGTGCACCGCCTTGAGCTTGCCGTGCGTCTGCGCGCGCGCGCGCGCGCGCGCGCTGGATGCCAGAGCGACTGCTCTGAGCATGCATGCAGTCTGTTGCACCAGCACGCGCGCAGACGCCTGGCGGCACGGCGATGGCTGTGACGCACCCACTCGCTGTGGGCCACGCCGGGGAACGGGTACTGGTCCTTGATGGCCATCATGAAGCGCGCGGCGACGTCCAGGCTGTGCTGCGCGGTCAGGTCGTCCGGATAGGCGCGCGATCGCAGGCTGCCGTCGCGCTTGTGCGTGCAGAAGTGCTGCGCGCAGCGCACGGCTGCCTCAGGCCGCTGCACAGGCACAGTGGGCCCTTAAAGGCGGCGCGTGTTACGAGCACAGGGTACAGTCACACTGTCCTCTCACACAAAAAAAAATTGTGAAGATGCGGGGTGGACTGGCCTGGTACATTGCCCAGTTCCGTGCGTGCTCCTCCAGGTTTTCGCGGATCTTCTTTGCGCGCGCAGACTCGTTGCGCGGCGCGCGGCCGCTCGCGGCCAGCCTGCGTGCCACACTTCACCTTTACGAATATGAGCGGCAACATGACGCTGACCAGTATTTGCACCTGCACGTGCAGCAAGATACGAGGACGTGCGGACTTGCTTAGACAGACACCCTCTGCATAGGCCAGGACACTGCGCACCCGCGTGCGCCAGTGTGTGCCTTGGAGTGCTTGCCCTCCTCTATACTGCCCTGCGCTGCCTCGCCAAGGCCCGAGTCTGCGGCCTCCTCCTCTGTGCGCGAGGTCCCTGCCACTGTGACGTGACAGGCTGCGTCTGTCCAGCCTGCGACCAGGCCAAGTGACCTTTTGTAGGATATGCAAGCCATGGCTGTGAGCTACAGCAGGAGGGTGGCAGATATAGCTGGTCTTGAAACGCATGCTGGGCAGGCAGGGGCCATGTAGTAAGCACGCTGTGAGATGCAACAGCTAGGTTTGCTGTGATAGCTTACTACAGTGCTGCTTCAAGCTACGCCTGCTTGGGCGAAGAAAATGCAACTGTGTTGTGATGTGATGAGCGCGCACCCTCTCCAGGCCTGCAACGCTTGGCGCCTTGGCCATCCTCGTCGCCCACCTCCTTAGCGCGTTTCCTTGTGATGGGACTGTCCCCTGACAGCCCGACAAGCTGCTGACCTGCCTCTTTCTCACCGCTCAGAGCTCCAGCCATCGCGCCGCTGCCCCACACACTGCCAGCCTTCTTGCCTCAACCGAACTGGTATGCCTTGGACACCACGATGGTTTGCTGGCACAACTCGTGGTGCTGGCACCGACAGCCTTCAAATTGCTCTGGCTGGTAAATTTTGAATTGATCAGCTGAGGGCTTGCAGGGCTTGTAACCGTGACAGGCTGCCCCTGAAAAGCTAGGCGGGGTTGGTCTGTGACATGCTGATGACATGCTGTGAAGCCGGTGTCACTTGGTGAATATCCTCCTCCAGTTTTCTGTGTGATGACGATGCGTGGACTTATGTCTGGCTCGTCAACTCCGTGTGTAGCTGAATGCCATGTAGCTGAATGAGCAGCAAACCAGGCCGTGAAACACCCTGAGCACCATCGTCCTCCATTCTGTGGTTTAAACGGCCCTAGCGCAGGGACGGGCACACATCAGATAGTCTTAAACTTGTTTATATGACAAGCTATGGGTAAAATGACGATACTGAAGTCGCCCTCAGCAAAATGCCCCGCATATCTATTCAAGTGCACTTTACGCCAATGCCAGCAATAGCGTCTACTGTAAATCTAGTCTTGCTCGCTCTAGCATGATGCACCCACAATGAAAGGCACAGAAGAGATCACTCGCACGCACAAGAATCCCAGGAGATGCCCTGGCAGCATAAATGGTACAGAGCCTCACGACAGAGAGGCCAAGGCTCGGGCCCCGAAAGACACGCCATGTCTGCAATGAGCAGGGCTGGAGCAGGCCGCCCTGGGCCGCAACAGCTGGTCGTCAACCAGCCCGGTAGGCCACAGAGCGCGGCATTATGCTACAAGGCCCGATGCAGGGTGCCGACCCCAGAAATCAGGCCCAATCGCTCAGCCTCACTGAGCAGTGTCCTCGATCACGTCCGCCAGCAGGTTGTCCGTGTCCAGCTGGTGCCGCTTGGCGGTGGCCGGCGGCTGGTGGTGGAACAGCACCGCAATGCCCGTGAGCAGCTGCGGCACCCCCAGCACACAGGCCAGTCAGCGCAACGACGCAGCTACTGGCGTATCATGGTACGAAGTATTCTTCGAAATTGCCGGGTTGGGACCGCATGCCCGTCAGCAGCTGCCACGCCCTTGCACCGCCCCAGTCAGGCATGTGAGCGAGACTGGCCAGAGTGCTAGTGGCAGGGTGGCTGGTGGCGAGGCACCACATAAGACCTGTCAGCATTCACAGCAACGCGCATGGCGCAGGATGGCAGGCTGCTGCCGACTCAGTGCTTGCCTGGGTACCAGCCCATGCATGCCAGTGCGCCGCTGGTTTGAAGACCGATCCAGAGCAGCCATGCATCAGCGAGCAGCTGCCATTTTCGGTTGCGCACGAGCAAATAGCAAGCATAGGCCTGCATGCTGCCAGCTGCTGCACCGGATGCCATTGACACTTCGCGTGCTTTTAGCATCCTGTCGAGCAGGACTGCCGAAGGGCTTCTTCCAAAAAGCACTTGTGGCACCTCTCCAAGCGCTGCAGAACACACAAGCAGCACCCTGGCGACCACTGACGTGTCTCTGGGTCACACGCACAGTGGAGTGCGACGCGTCGTGCTGCTCACCGCTGAGGACAACAACAATGTACTATGTTCTATGATATACTATGTTCTAAAACGCGTGCGCACCAGCAGCAGCTCGATGGTGGCGGGGATGCTGACGATGGGCTGGTACAGCTGCCCACCGGAGATCTTCTTGCCCGCCACGACAAACGCCGTCTTCTCCTGGATGCCCACCTGCCCACCCGGGCCCGCCGCCCCCGTGTTCAGGGAGCAACATGCCTGCGCCTTGAGCGCTCGTGCCCGCCTGCGCCGCGCGCTGCCCTTCTCCTGACCCCCGCACACTGCTCTGCTTCCAGCAGCACACCCATCTGAGCCGCAGCAAGCTGTGCATCGGGTCTTCAGCTTCTGCCGCACTGCTGGCCACCATGCATGCCCCCCCGCCCGTCGTGCTGGCGCGTCTGACGGAATGCGATGCCTTTTTGCACCCGCGCTGGCCTTGGAACAGCGCACCGCTTGTCGCGTGCTCGAAAGCAGCACACTGCAGAGAATGGACGCTCTTGACATGGCAGATGAGGGCGGATAAGGGCGGGTGCGTCATGCGCCTGAGCACTCACTGCTGCATCAAGGTCGTGAAGAGCGCATGTGCAACAGCGCAAGTGTTGGCTGGGCGGCGCACCGCCATGTTGGCGAGGCCGGCGACGAACGTCGCCTTGCCCAGGTACGTGTGCAGCGGGCTGAGCGCCTCGCGGTGCCGCTTGGCCA
>JAABUV010003225.1_pt1 | contig 21008 bp, 25 predicted proteins | sample 5559971 | NCBI WGS metagenome assembly JAABUV01 (sample SAMN10711881, study PRJNA513362) | rock metagenome | isolation source: Antarctica rocks | place: Antarctica: Victoria Land, Knobhead nord | collected 2015-12-19
GGACGTAGGGTAGGGTATGTGGACATAGGGTAAGTGCGCGCGCGCAGGTGGTGGTGGACGCGATCGACCCCGGGTGCCTGGTCAGCGACTGCAACTCCAAGCTGTTCGACTTTGGCAGCGCGAGCGCGGCCGACCTGGAGAACATTGTCATCCCGCTGCGCCTGCAGGCCGGTGCGGCGCTGGACCTCGGTTGAAACACTTGGCGTCGTCGCCTGGTACTCTTCACCCAGAGGCCTTGGCATGCGCTCCAGGGATCGTGATGTGTGTGAGCGCGAAAGCTTTTGCTGAAGAGCGCCTGCCCGGCCTCAGGCGCGTCTCTGCACCCTGTCGGGCACGGCCGCGCTGCATGTCGCCCCGCAGCATGCGCGCGCGCCGGCGGCCTGACGGCGCCGGGTGCGCGCAGCGCGCCACTGCCACGTGCATGGCCTGGCATGCTGGTTCGATGTCCTGTTCGACGGGTCCACGTCGCAGCGCTGGCTCTCCACCGCGCCCGGCCTGCCCACCACGCACTGGCGCGCCCGCGGGGCCTGCTCCCCTGGCGCCGCCCTGGCGCTGCCCGCCCGCGCGCTGCTTGCATGGGCAGCTGGTGCCTTGGAGCGCGCGGTACCTCTATGGGAGCCCGCCAGCCTGCGTGGGGTCTGAGCGGTCAGTGGGCCAGCCGGGGCCCGCCGGGCCTGCTCAGCCATTGGCTCGGGTGTTTGCCTCCGGTACCCGTGCCCGGCCGTGGCGCTCGCCGGCGCCGCGCCCCAGCGGCCCGCGGCGCGCGCAGGTTCCAGCTGCGCTGCCTGCTGGGGCAGCCGCTGACGGTGGCGGCCGGCGGCCTGGTGACCGGCGAGCTGCGCCTGACCGCGCACAAGCGCCAATCCTACGACGTGCACCTCACGCTGTCCGCTCCCGCGCTCGTGCCGGGCGGCGCGCCGCAGACGGTGCGGCCGCCCCCGCCCCGCCCCGCGCCCGGCCGCCGTGCCCTGCACTACCGCCAGTGTCTGGCGCGTGCTGGAGCTGGTCGGCTGATGGGTCGGGGGCGCCGCCGTGTGCCCTCGCCTTGCGCCAGACGCCTGGCTGCATGCCCGGTCGAGCGTGCGGCGCTGGGCCGCGCGCAGGCGCGCTCCAAGCTCGACCTGAAGGAGCCCTACTACCGGCAGCTGAACGTCTGGAACTTCCAGGCTGCGGCCATCCCCGCGCCGCAGCAGGCCGCGGCCTGGGCGCACGCCAATGGCAATGGCGCCGCACGCGCGTAGAACGCCAGCTGTTGCAGAGTGTGCTGTGACTAGGCTGCACCGTCACAGGCGTGCAGTGCCAGCGGCCAAACGTCACTATACAGCATGCGCGCGTGCTGGAGTGAGGGTGAGCTGCCTGCGGGGGGGGGCTAGGGCGTCCGACATGAATTTACAGCAGCAGGGGGGCATGTTGCTGCCGAAGAACTGCTCGCAGGAACATCATATCTTGTGTTGTGAGGTACAAACGAGATCCAAGGCCTGAACACCAGGCACGGGTCTGGTCATGCCAGCGTGTTTGGCGCTGCTCGCATGGCATGCAGATACATTGGCGGCACAGCGATACCATTGTGCCCACAACCCAGCCATGAAGCAGCGCCGGACATTTCAGCCTAGACATACTGGGCCAGCCTGACAGGCATGCCTGCCCCGAGCCCGCACGGGGCGTGCACGCGGATGTGGGAGGCGGCGCGCCGGCCGCGCTCAGGCCACCAGCTTGACCTTGGTCACGTGCTCCAGCAGCGTGTCCAGCACCTGCCGGCCCATGCGCCCTTATGAGGGCCAGTGCCCCGGCCCGCGCTGCAGGGTGGAGGCAGCGGGCGGCCGCGGCGGGGCGCGCCTCGCGCTTCTTGGCGGCGACGCTCTTCTCGATGCCCTTGACCTGCGCGGTCGCGTCGGCCTCCAGCCGCTTCACCGTGCTGCCGGAGTTGCTCGAATCCTGCGGCCCGGCCGCGCGTGCGCACCACCATCAGCAGCCCACGCCACAGCGCACGGTGCAACACTGGGACGGCGCCAGCCGGCGGGCGGGCCCGCACGTCGGCGATGCGCTTCTGGTACTGCTCCTCCCGCTGCGCCTTGTACGCCTTGACCTCGCGCTCGGCCTCCTGCTTGGCCTGACGCAGGCGGTCCGACTTGGCTGCGCCGCCGCAGCACAGGCGGCTCAGCGGCGCCGAGGGGCGGTGGCCTGGCAGCGCCTGCGCCGGGCTGCAACCCATGCAGCTGCCAAATCCTCCGACGACCAGCTCCCTGGTGCGCTGGCCAAGTCCTCGACCAGAGGCTGACGGTGTGCAGACCTTTTGCGCACAGGCCTGGGTACAGAACACCGCCACTGGCAGCCAAAGCCCAAGCAAGGCCTGCGCGGACGGACAGAGACATGCCAGGCAGTGCCAGCGCCCCTGCGCGCCAGCTGATCCAGCCTCCTCAGCGGAACGGCCTGGCAAGCCCGCTGCCTCACGAGCACACGCGCGTAGGCCTCGCCCCGCCTCGTGGGCTGTGCTGAGGTGAGCGCCTCGACCTAAGGGCACCCGGGCGCACCCTTCCGCGCGGTCGATACAATCTTCTGTGCCTCCTGCTCGGCTGCAAGCAGGCGCTGGATGCCGTCCTGCCCCGCGGAGACCTGCATTGCAGCTCCCCCAGGCGCGCGCGGTCGCCTGTTGCTATCTCTGGGACCGTGTCCGCCGCACCAGGACCAGCAACCTCGCACGTCAGGCGCGTCGCTGGGAGCAGCAAAGAGGCCCGCACTGTGCGTCCAGGGAGCAGCATCTGCGTGCGAGTCCGCGGCACCCTTGACCTACAGCTTGCGGGGCGCTACGGTCGTAGCACCACCGGGTCTTCAGAAGACGGCGCTGCCAACTCTGTGCAGATCCTGTGGAGGCTGGGCCGCGATGTCGCACAGGAAGTTTGAGCGTGCGCTCCCACGCTGCCTGCTGTTGTGCGGGGAGTGCTGCTGCTGGAACCATGCAAGCCTGCGCCTGGGATTGGCACAGAGCGCGGGGCGCTGAGTGCTGTGCTGTGAACAGCACGTGGAGCACAAGTGTTCCCCAAACACACATATGGTGGCTGCGCGCGTGCATGCTTGCAAGCCAGGCGCACACCGTATGCGCGTGCGCACTCGCCGGGCTGGGGCGAGCGCTGTGCGCTCTCAGGCGCCGGGCGCCGGCTGTGCGGCGCGCCGGGCCGCGCGGCCGGCGCGGCGGCTGCGGCGCGCCCGCCGCAGGCCGGCGCCGCGCGGGCCGCGGGCGGTCGCTGACGGCGGGCGGCTGCGCGCGCGCAGACCCGCGCTGCGGGTCGCTGGGCTTCCTGCCCAAGAAGCGCTGCCGGCGCGGCAAGGGCAAGATCAAGGCCTTCCCGCGCGATGACCCCAGCAAGCCGTGCCACCTGACCGGCTTCATGGGCTACAAGGCGGGCATGACGCACATCGTGCGCGAGGTGGAGAAGCCGGGCTCCAAGCTGCACAAGAAGGAGACGTGCGAGGTGCGCGCCTGCGGCCCGCCGCCCGTCTGCGACAGCGCGCATGGGCCGGGAGCGAGTGGAGGCCAAGCGCTGCGCGCTGTCGCGGAGGCGCGCCGCCGGGGGCGGTGCGCACGTCGCTCACGCGCGCGCGGCGGCAGGCGGTAACGATCATCGAGGTGCCGCCGGTGATGGTGGTCGGCGTGGTCGGCTACACGCTGACGCCGCGCGGCCTGCGCAGCCTGAACACCGTGTGGGCGCACCACCTGAGCGACGAGGTCAAGCGCCGCTTCTACAAGAACTGGCGCGCCGCCCCGCCCCGCCGCCCGCGCCCGGGGCGCCGCCCGGCCCTGTCTTGGATAGACCCAGGCTGGAGCTGTGCTTCGGGATCGTCAGGCTGGAGGCACGGGCCGCGCGCGCGCGCGCGGGTGGGGGGGGAGCACTGCGCGCACGTACGGCAGACGAGAGCCAACCCGCCGCGCGCCGGCCGCCCGCAGGTACAAGTCCAAGAAGAAGGCGTTCACCAAGTACGTGGCCAAGTACAGCGACGGCCGCAAGTCGATCGAGGACGAGCTGAACGTGCTGAAGAAGCACTGCACCGTCATCCGCGCGCTGGTGCACACGCAGATCAAGAAGATCGGCTTCGGCCAGCAGAAGGCGCACCTGGCGGAGATCCAGGTGCGGACGCCGCACCGCCGGCCCCGCGCCGGCGCCACGCTGCCAGTGCGGCCGGTGGCGGAGACAGGGCGCCGCGCGCTGATGCGGCCGGCCGCGCGCGCAGGTGAACGGCGGCTCGGTGGAGGACAAGGTGGACTTTGCGCACAAGCTCTTCGAGTCGGCGGTGCGCGTGGACTCGGTGTTCAGCGCGAACGAGATGATCGACACAATCGCGATCACGCGCGGCCGCGGCACCGAGGGCGTGGTCACGCGCTGGGGCGTGTCGCGCCTGCCGCGCAAGACGCATCGCGGCCTGCGCAAGGCGCGCCCTGGCCTTGCTGCCGCGCGCCCGCGCGGCGAGCCGCGGCAGCGCGGCGGGCGCCCCTGAGCCGCGCGACGCGCTCCGTGCAGGGGCTGCGCCGAGCGTGAGCTGTCCTGAGGGGGGCTGGCGGCCCGCATGCGGGGGTGCAGCGCCGCGGCCGCGCGCGGTGTCGCGTGGGCGCGCGCGCCGCGCGGGCGCGCGCCGCGGCTGAGGCCGCCCGGGGCGGGGCCGGCGGCAGGTGGCGTGCATCGGCGCGTGGCACCCGGCGCGCGTGAGCTGGACGGTCGCGCGCGCGGGCCAGCACGGCTTCCACCACCGCACCGAGATGAACAAGAAGATCTACAAGGTCGGGCTCAAGGGCGACGCCAGCCACAAGGCGACCACCGAGTTTGACGTCACCGACAAGCCCATCACGCCCATGGGCGGCTTCCCGCACTACGGCCAGGTCAACGAGGACTTCCTCATGATCAAGGCGTGGCCCCGGCGGCCCGCCCGCCCGCCCACGCTCGGAGGCAGCGCGGCGCCGCCGGCGCTCGCGCGCCTGCTCTGCGGCGTGCCGCCCCTACACCGCCCTCCCCTGCCTGCAGGCCGCTGCTCTTGACAGTACGTTGTGTAACTCCGCCTGCGCCGCACGTCTGCGGGCTCGGCCTGGTCGGCGCTCGGCACTTGGTTGTGGCTGGGGGTGGTGTGCACATGCGGGGCGGGCTGACGCGCGGCGCGCGGCCGCGCAGGGCGCCGTGCCGGGCAGCAAGAAGCGCTGCATCACGCTGCGGCGCTCGCTGATCCAGCAGACGTCGCGCACGGCGACCGAGGAGGTCAAGCTCAAGTTCATCGACACCGCATCCAAGTTCGGCCACGGGCGCTTCCAGACCAGCGACGAGAAGGCCAAGACGCTCGGCCGCACCAAGGCCTGAGCGGGCTATTCTGGGCGGCCCGGGCGGCCGGGCGCCGGCGAGGGAGAGGGGGCGGGGGCGGCGGTCGCCAAGTGCTGGCGCGGCATGCGCCCGCCCCGGCCGCGCGCGGGCGGGGCGCGCCGCGCGGCGGCAGCGGGGCTTTGCATTTTGTCTTGGGCAGGCTTCTCTGCGTGTCTGTAATGCATATGCGATGCTGCGGACCCCAGTGTTTACAAGCACCGAATGAACCGTGCAAGGAGCACGCATCCGCATCGAGTGACCTGCCTGAACACCGCACTTTGAGACACTCTTCGACCGAAACACAGCCCTGTAGAGCTATGTCCACTTTCAAGCTTAAGCAGCGCCTCACAGTCACAGACATCCTATATTTTCCTAAGTGCGTTCTGCATTACCTTGGTTCGGACACGGTTCTCATTGGGTTCCAGAGCACGTTCATGACGTTGTTTTGTACATGCAGCCACGCCACCGCCTTCGCCCAGGGATCATGCAATCTGAGTGGGCGCGGCGCCGCAGCCCCCTGCGCCGATGGTCCCTCCACAGGCCGCGCAGGAGAGGAGCCCACCGCGCCCCCGCGTCAAGCGCCCTATGCCTCCATGTCCTCTGGCTCGCTGGCGCGCTCCAGGCGGCGCATGAAGAAGTCAGTAAGCGCCGTCTGCGCGGCCCGCCCGCCCGCGCCGGGCGCGCCCGCGCCGGCGGCCATTGGCGGCAGCCGGTACCGGTACTGTACCGCTGTGCGCGCGGCCGCGCCGCGCGCGCCGGCGGCGGCCGCCCTGCGCCCGCGCAGCGACCCGTCCAGCGTGCCCTGCGCCTGCGCCGCGCGTGCCGGGGTCATCAGCGCGACCGCGCGCGCGTCCCAGTAGACGCGCGCAGGCCGTGCGGATGGCGGCGGCACGCCGCGCGCACCCGGGGCGCCTTGAGCGGCGACGGCGGCGGCGCGTACTTGTCCAGGCCGCCGTACGGCAGCAGGGGCTCGGGGCGGCCGGGCGCGGCGCGCTCGTCGCCCCCCAGGCTGCCCAGGCCGTAGCCGGCCGCGCGGGCCGCCAGCGCGCCGGCCCCGTCGGCCGTGCAGGCGCACGGGTCGTTGTACTTATCGCTGGCGATCGGCTGCACGTTAAACACGACCCTGTCGGGCGTGCGCGAATCGCCGTGAGCGCCCGGCGGCGCGCAGCGGCGTGCGAGCAGAGGGGCGGCGCGGCGCGCGCGCACAGTATGTAGGTGCCGTCGTCGTACGCCTGGTGGATGCGCTGCACCGGCGCGCCCACGCTGACGCCGCCGCTGCCGACATCCACCTTGCCGCCTGTGGTCAGGCACACCTGCAGCGGCGGAGGGGCTTCGCAGCGCGCCCAGGCCTGCCAAGCGCTGCAATCTTGATACATACTTTGACTGCACAGCAGAGCGCCGGGGCCGTCGCACCCGGTGCCTGTGCCAGGGGCACCTGATGCAAGCGCCGCCGGCCGGCAGGTCTTCGATGTCACCCTCGTCCCCCAGCGGACCCCCTGTCGCGTGCACACGTGCCGCATCACATGCGCCGCGTTTCAGGCCAAGTCAGGAGCCTGCACGCGCAGCTCGTCAGGCGCCGGACGACGCCGGGGCGCACCCATGTGGTAGCACAGCGCGTCCAGGCAGTGCACCTGGCCGTTGTGCCGCAGCACGGTCACTGTGCGCCCGTGCACGGCCTGCGGCAGGACACCCCCGTCGCACACGCTCAGCAGGCGCCGCCGGGCGCTGAGCAGGCAGGCTGCTGACACGCAGCAGGGTCCCCCGAAGCGAGGGGCAGCGCGCTTGGCGATGCGCACCCGCGAGATGCGCTGCCCGTCCGCCAGGTCCGCGCTCCGCATGACGCGCAGCGCCATGCTGCAACAGCCGGGCCTGCTGGACGCGCCGTGTCAGGGCAAGTGCACGGGGGCTCGCCCTGACACGGACCGCGCTGAGCAGGCCTTGCCGTGAGGGGCAGGCGCAGCCTGTGTGCGTTGCCTGCGCGCGAGACGTGATGTTGTCTCAGAGCAAGGAAAGCTGCTTCAAACGGTCCATAAACCCTTGAAAGGTATTTGCCAGTGCTGGCCTGGCGCAAGTGCCTGTGCTGGACAAACCAAGAGGGACGGCTTAACGCGCTCTAAGGTCACCTGTGCCCTTACGGCGGTCGAGACAGACAGGTTCGGAACTCGTTTGGGGCGTTGACCGCCTCCTCTGCTGACCAGGTGCGCCGCAGCGCCTGCTTCCGCTCAGGGAGCCTGGAGCAAGCCAGCTCTTCCATCGGGGCGCTGCCATGCCCGGTGGCACCTTGAGTAAGCCTTTCAGTCAGTCATGAGATAATGAGCGCTCTTGTAAATTTGTCTGCCTGTGCTAAAATATGTATAGAGATGAGTGTTACGGCTTCTTGGCTGCCGCACGTGTGAGATCTGCCAGCACGACTCGCTGCTGAACTGCACCGGACTGCTGCGCAATTAAAAGCGTTGCTCCGCAAATTCGACAAAGCCAGCCCGACTCAGCCCGCGTGCCGCCCTCACAAAACATGTATGCGGGAGTCAGGCGCAATGGCGACCGGACGTGGCGGCGAAGCGCCTGCCAGCGGCAGCAAGCGCACTTTTGAAGACGCCAACGGGCAGCAGAAGAAGCAGTCGCTGTCCGGGATGAAGAGCGGTGCGCGCGGCAGCCCGCCCGCGGCCGATCTGGAGAGCCTGCTGCCGCGCGGCGGCGCCGTGCGGGCTCGAGCAGGCCGCCTGCGCGGGCGCCGCAGGCTATGATGAGGCCTCGCAGCTGCAGCTGGAGGCCTTCAACCACTTCTGGCCCTGGCTGGCCGACGCGCTGCCCAGCTGCCCGGCGATACCGCCCGTCGCGCGGGCGCACATGATCACGCTCGCCGACTATGGCTGCTCCGAGGGCGGCAACTCCGCCGCCCAGTTCCAACGCATCAAGGAGGCGCTCGTCAAGGGCGGCGCCCTGGAGTCGGTGCGCGCCCTCCCGCTGAGCAGCCCGAGCTGTGCCGCACACACCGCGCACCGCGCCGAGCGCGGGCGCCGCGCAGGAGCGCGGCGCGCAGACGATGCAGGTCATCCTGAACGACCTGCCGACCAACAACTGGGCGCGCTGCGTACAAAACTTCATCCTGGGCGACCGCGCGCCCGCCGCGCCCGACAACTACGTCGTCTCGCTCGCGCCAAAGTCCTTTTACAGCGCAATGGTGGGGCGCGCACCCCCGCGCTCTCACGCATGGCTTGCAGCCGGCCGCCGCGGGCGCTGAGCTGTGCGTCGCCAGGTGGCGCCGGTGGGCACGGTGCACCTGGGCGTCAGCATCTGCGCCATGCTCTGGCTCTCGTCGCCGCCCGCCGGCTCGGCAAAAAACGGCATCAGCCACCTCGACGGTGCGCCCGCGCCCAGGCCGAGGCCTCGCCCGGCAGGCCCTCGGTTGTGCAGCGGCCGACCGCGCTTGTGGCAGGCCCGCAGCAGCCAAGGGCAACCGAGGCGCGGGCCGCAGGCGAGGCCGCGCGCGCGCGCGCGCAGGCGGCGCCGAGACGCGCGCCGCCTTCAAGCGCCAGGCCGACGCGGACGCGGACACGTTCCTGCGCCTGCGCGCGGCGGAGTTTGCGCCGGGCGGGCTGCTGTTCATCGTGGTGCCGTCGCGCATGGGCGAGCGCTCGTGCACGCCGGCGATGTACGACCCTGTCGCGCACGCGGCGGCCGAGCTGGCGCGCGCCGGCGACATCGACGCCTCGCTGCTGGAGGACCTGGTCATGCCCAGCTACATCTACGAGGTCGAGGCGCGCGCGCGCCGGCCCTGTCCCTCATACCCTGGCACCAGCGTCAGCACGGCGGGCATTTAAGCGGCGTGCACGGGAGAGTTGTTCAGGCACGTGCAGGGCGTGAGCGCTCGATCAAGTTTTGAGACGGCACACCGACGCGCGCCGTGTCCGTGCCCTCGCTGTAACGAAGCATGCAGGGGGGCGCTGCTGCACGCCTGTCCAATTTTTTTTTGCGTCGAGTCATGTAGCCGGCGGGCCGCAGGAGCTGGAGGCGGCGGCCATGCGCGCCAGCCGCGAGTGGGACGTGCTGCAGCGCGGCACGGCCAGCCTGACGCAGCTGCTGGACAAGTTCCGGTCGGACGGCGACGCGGCCGCCTATGCGCACACGCTCATCGGCACCTTCCGTGGTGCGCCCGGCAGCCCCGGCGCCCCCGCACGCATGCGGCTGCTCCGTTTGAGAGTTCCGGGCCCCGGCATCGGCCCATGGGCATCTAGTGGGGCTTCTGAGGGGCGGCGGTTTCCATTTGCTGCGCCCCTGCATGCGTCGGGGGTGCACTTTTCGTGCAAATGGCCACGCCAAAAGCACCGCTGGGAGGCCGCACACCTGTCCGCCTCTGGCGCCGGCCACGTATGCCCGGGCGGCACACACAAGGTCCATGCCGGGCCGCGGCGCGCCAGGCTTTGGCGAGCCGGTCGTGCGCAACCGGCTGGGGCTGGACGACGCGACGGCCGAGCGCCTGTTCAAGCGCGCGGAGGAGCTGGTGGTCGCGTCGCCCGCGGACTACGAGCTGCGCAACGTGCAGTCTGCCATCCTGCTGCGCCGCTCGCTCGCACGCCGCTCCGCGTCGCTGGAGATGTGAGGGCCGCGGCGCAGGGCTCGCGCCAGAGCAGTTCTGCAACGGTGTGTGTGTAGGGAGCGCTGCCTGCTGCAGCTTGGGGTGCATCGTCTGCGCTCCGCCTGCGGCGCTGGGCCTGTATTATGGTGTTAAAGCGGCGCAGCTTGGCGTCGTTTTAGATTAGCAAGTTTTGATGTGCAAGCCTGGCCCGACAGCAGCCTGTTCCGGCGCTCCGCCGCAGGACTGACATAATGTCTCGCCTGAGGCGAGTCTCCTTGTGTGCGCCTACAGCTTGCAATGTGTGTGTATGTGTAGTGCTGGCTGGTAGCGCCAGCTCAGCCGGTCCCGACAAGTCGTGTGGGTGTGGATCGTAGCTGTGGACCGCCCTGGCAGCAGGTACACAGCCGGCGCTGTGCTGCAGTCGGGGTTCTGGCGCATGCCGCCTGCTGAAATGCGGCCGTTCTGCATCTTGTGGAGATCTAAGCTACCCCCAATATTGGCAGCCAGTCGGCCTGAGGCAGCTAAAAGGCTAGCTGGTTGTAAACACGGACTGGTAGAGGCATTGCCTGGTTTCTCACTGCAGGCGCTGAGCACGCCGACCAAACGTTCGGCAAGAGTCTGACGGTCGCCACCCTCCCAATCAGCCGAGCTTTGACGCATGCATTGCATGGTGCAGCAGCTCTCGCGCAGCCTCAAAAGCGCATGCACTACATGGCGCAGCAGCATGCGCGCAGCCTCAAGAGCGCAGCTGGCGCTTGCCTGGTCGGGCCCGGCCGTGGCACGCAGCAAGCCAGGTGCAGACACGTGCGGTGAATCAAACAAGGCTCACACGCAGCGGCGAGGCTCACGCCGCCACAGCGGCCGCCTCCGCTGCAGGGTTCTCCACCGTTCGGTCCGGCTCTGCGCTCGCGGCAGGCAGCGCGCTCAGCACGTGTCGACACTGTCGTGCGCATGGCGGACAGGCGCAGGGGACGCAGACGCTGCGGGCGGGGGCGGGCGCGGCGTCGGCGGGGCGGCGCGGCGCACCCTGGCGGCCGATGAGCTCCTCCATGGTGAGCCCGCGCTCGTCCGCGACCATCTGCAGCGTGCGCTGCCGCGCCAGGCCGTCGACCGTGGCGCGCGCGTTGTTCAGCGGGTTGCCGCTGCCCAGCTGCTTGCCAAACGCGTTCTTGATGCCGGCCAGCTCCAGCACGACGCGCACGGCGCCGCCGGCGATAACGCCCGTGCCCTCGGACGCCGGGCGCAGCATGACCTTGGCGGCGCCGGCGATGCCGTCGATCCGGTGCGGGAACGAGAAGCTGCGCGTGAGCGGCACGGCGATGAAGTGCTTCTTGGCGTCCAGCACAGCCTTTGCGACCGCGTCGATGACCTCCTTGGCCGAGGCGCAGCCCACGCCGACCTGCGCGGCGCGCGCGAGTGAGTGTGCGGTAATCCAGTGTAATGCCGGGCCCGGCCGGCACGCGCGCCGGCGGGCGCGCGCTGGGCCGGGGCCTGCGCGGCATCCTTCACGCGCGCACCTTGCCCTTCTCGTCGCCGACGACGACCACCGCGCGGAAGCTCATCTGCTTGCCGCCCTTCACCACCTTGGTCACGCGGCTGACCTGCACCACGCGCTCCTCAAACTCCTTCTTCCGCTCCTCCCGGCCGCCCTCCCGGCGGTCCTCGCCGTCCCCGCCGCCCCGGCCGCGCCGGCCGCGCCGCTGCCGCGCCTCCCCCTCGTCCTCGTCCGCAATGCCCAGGTCTGCCAGGTCCGCCGCCGCGGCGACCGGGCGCGCGGCCGCGCAGCGCCTGCCCGCGCTCGGCCTCCAGGGCGCGGCGCCCGCGCGGGCCGGCAACCCAAGCGGCCGGCTGCTGCCGCGGGCCGCTGGCTGGCCGGGCGCCCTCAGGCACGCCGGGGAGTGCAGCGTTCCGAGCGCCATCGCACCCTGGGGCCTGGTCTGGGGAGAGTGGCTGCTCGGAGCTGGACGCCGAGGACGTGCCCTATGTCAGGGCCTGCGGCCCTGCGCAGTGGATTGCCTGCCAGGCAGGCCCACCAGCTCGCAGGCTGCTTCTGATGAGCTGCTCTGGTGGAGCTTGTCATAGGAGCACGTCCAGGAAGCACGCGCAGGCCTCGTTATGTTCTGGTTGCGTATTGCGGAGGGGGCCACCGCAGTTGGGCACTGCAGCAACCGGCAACCTGCCCTTTGGGTGGATTTACCAAGCAGCTGTACCTTGGAACTGCACACCTGGGCGCTCATAAAGATATGCAAGTGCGAGTGGAAAGCACTGGGGATAGCAAGGTGTATCATACCGCCGTGAAGCACTCAAGCATATGCGTGCGTTCACGCATGCACGGACCCACGCATGTGTGGACGCTTGGGTAGTGCACACCTGGTCGTTCCCAGTGCGGTCACTCTTACTTGCAGTCCTGCCTCCGTGCGCGCCCAGGCGTGCAGATGTTCTGCACGCAGTGCAGCTGCTGGGCGTTGGGCAGGTTGCCGTATGCCGCGGTGCCCGTCTACGGAAGCGCCCTCTGCGAATGCAGCACTGCGGCGGTCTGCGGTGAAGCCACACATAGCTGCAACTCGCTCGTGCGGATGCAGTTCACTCAACATGACGATGACGCGTGCACTTCCTCCTGTGCGACGCTGCAGCCTCACACAGGCCTGCGGCGACACAACCTGCCCTGCATCTGCCTATTTATGCCTGAGTGCCTCTGTCTCACAGAGGCTGCAGGTGGCTGGTCTGTGAGCGCCCCAGCCTGGTATGAGTGCGGTGGCGCCCGTTTTCGTGACAAGAGGGTCACGAGGCAGCCCGCAGCGCCGCAGCTACTGCGCTGGCCGTGGTTGCAGCCTGCGCCAGATGGGGCCGCGCCCGCGGCATCCCCCGTTCCACCGTCAACACTGTGGTGCAGGCTGGCCGGCCCCGCGGACGCCGCTGCAGCGTGCGGAGCGAAGGCATAGCAGCGTGGCCGGTGGAGGCTGGCCCGCAAGCGAGACGTGCCTGCTCTGGTGCGGAGTGTACAGGCCGCGCGGCACAGGTCTGAGGGTTGCAGTCACAAGTGCACCATGCCGTAGTTCGAGAGAGTGCGCCCGTACATGCTGGCCCATTCTAGCTGGAGCTCCCGCCGCTTTTGATTTGCATACTTGGTTTGGCGCTCTTGCGCTCGCCGCAGCGATAGCAAATTTCATCGCCGCCGCGGTGTGCACGACGAGATGCTGCGCCGTTGGTACGTGAACGCTCTCCGCGGCGATCAAACTTGCCACCGCCAACCTGCGGCGAGCGCAAGAGCGCCAGACCAAGTATGCAAACCCAAAGCGGTGGGTGCTCGAGCTAGAAGTGGGCCAGTGTGTCTGGCCAGTGCCAACTAGTGGCTGCTGACAAGGCACGCTGGGGTGGGCAACGGGTAGGGACTGCCCCCAAGCTCTGGGCTTGGCCATGCGCTGCTTGTCGCTCAGCAACCTATGTCATGTCAAGGGCTGTGCCTGTCATCCACTGTCCGCTGCCCTTGCAGCCTGAAAGGCATGCTTGCTGTTCTTTCTGACGCTCGTGGCTGGTCTCGAAGTGTGTGAAAGCGCAAGGCCTCATGTCATATGCTACAGTGCTGATCACACAACCACGCTCTGAAAACACAGCAACACAGCCAATGGCTCTCTGGGCAGAGCACAGTCACGCCCAGGCCGCTGCGCAGCTACGGCTGTGGCAAACCCTGCCAGGCGCCGCGCGGCGCTGCTCGTTCAAGGGCCGCAGCCTCAGGCATGGCGCCCCAGCGAGAGTTCAGATCACGGCGGACATGCGGCCTCTATGAGCGCGGGCGCTGCCAGGCAGTTGCGGCAGGCTTGTCAAGAGCAAGCGTCGGCCGCCCACGCGTGTGCAGCCCCTCCACACCCAACCAAACATACCAGACACACTGAGAGCGCCTCACACTGCAGCCAAAACCGAGCGCGCGGGGAGAGCGGACGCCGCACATGCACCACTCGCCGATGCTGCAAGTGCGCCACTCGCCGCCAGTGCCCGCGGGCTGCTGCCCAACCCCCTCCCTTGATCAAATGACACGGACAGAACATAGCTCGCCAGTGCCGAGCGTGGCTGCTGGTTGACCTAGATGCATGCATGCCACCGCAAGGATGCTCCTGCAGCTTGCACTTACCCTGGCACAGGCCAGCGGCGGGTCGGCGCGCATGCACGCTCGCGCACCCCCTGCCTCTCGCACAACAGCCCACCAGACCACCCCCACTCGTAGGTTTCTGCGCAGCGCGCCCGCCTCCCCACGCGCCGCACGCGACATGGCTAGAAGGCCGCAGAGATTGCCTCGTGGTGCCCCTCGCATGCGCCGCCCCGCCGCCGCCGCAGCGCGGCGGCTCAGATGACGTCAAAGGTGAGCGGGCCGCGGTGCTGGTACCGGCGAAGGCCCAGGACCTCGATGGGGTTGCGCAGCATGAAGCGCACGATCTGCATGGCCATCTCGCGCACGCCCTCGTTGTGGCGCGGGAAGGGCTCCTTCGGGGTGTCCACGCCCAGGAACCTGGCGGCCGCGGGCCCCCGCTTGTGATGTAGCCCGCGCCACGGCGTGTGCAGGAGCACGCAGCGCGGCGAGGCCGGCCGTCTCTGCGCACGCAGCGCCGGCGCGGCCGGAGCCTGGCCCAGCACATGCAGGGAGCACACCGGGGGTGGGACACCCTCCCGCATGCGGCGCGGGGCGCGGGGAGGGGGCGCGCACTCGCACAGCGGCGCCCAGCCCTGCTTCACGTCCCAGACGAGCAGCCGGTCGGCCGGGATGGCCGCCTTGATGGCCGCGTTGTGCGCGTGGTAGGCGTCGATGCAGCGCTGCTTGTCCGCCATGGTGTCGTCGCCAAAGGCAAAGGTGAACCACCACTTGGCAATCGTGTTGAGCCTGCGGCCCATCGGCAGCGCGTACGCGAACGGCTTGAACCACCACGTGCGGTACATCCAGTGCAGGCTGTCCCGGTAGCTCTGGTACCACTTCTCCGGCGAGTCGCGCACCGTCAGGATCACCTGCGGCGCGCGCGCGCGCCGCACTTGGCCAGCGCTCAGGCCGGCCACTCGGCGGCAGCACAGCTGCGGATGCTGCGCGACGCGCTCCTGTCGCCTGTCCATTTGAGCGAGCCGGCTCCCAACCCCAGGTGGCGCCGCCGCATGCATGCAGGCCGCCCGCAAGCCCTGCCCGCGCACTGCACCACTTTCTTCGGCGCCGCGGCCCGCGCCGCGCGCACCTTGGCGTGCGGGAACGCCTCCAGCACGGGCATGATGAGCGGCGGCGGGATGTCCACGGCCGCGCGGAAGCCCGCAAACAGCTCGCCCGCCGGGAACTTGGCCAGGTCGGTGCGGCGGCCGCACGCGTACTCGAACATCACGTCAAACAGGTCCGGCAGGTACGGGAAGAAGCGCGCGTGGAAGCAGGGGTCGAGGCCCAGGCCGTCCAGCGCGACCTGCGCGCGCGAGGCGCCGTCTGCCGCGCCCGAGTGCCGCGCTCCGTGCATGTGCGGGGCGAGCCCCGAGCGCCCAGCGCGCGTCGGGCGCTGCCGCCCGCCCGCAGGCCGCCACGGGGGTCCTGCCTCGCCACACAGGCGCGTGCGGGCGCGGCCGCGCGCGGCCGGCCGCACGGGGTCGGCCCCGCCCCGGCCAGGGTGCAGGCCGCGTCTCCGGTGCCCTGCTGCAACCAGCCCAGGCAGTGCGGCGGGCGCCGGCGCGCGCGCTCGCCCCGCCTGGGCCCAGCGCGCACCTTGAGAGACGACGTGCCGGTGCGCCCCAGGCCGGCGCTGATGACCACCGGCCCGGTCGTGTGCGGGCCCCGGTTCGCCTGCGCGGGCGACGCCGGTCAGCGCCTGCCTCGGGCAGCGGCACTGCGTTCGGGGCGCGGGTCAGGACGCGCGCCGGCGTCGGGCGCACGTCTCCGGGACTCGGACCACTGTCAGCAGACCCTCTTGCTGTGCCACCAGGATCTGCCAGGGCAGAGCGCGCCGGGCCGGCGCACTGCACCAGAGCGACGCGCGCGCGGCGACGGGGCCGGCCGGCGCGTGTGCCCGGCAGCCGCCGAGCCCGCTCAGCACGCATACATATGTAGCTGCTCGCCGCTGCGCACACGCACACGCCGACGGCGGCCAGGCGCGCACGATGGCCTTGGCGACGCTGCTGGCCGCGCCCGTCTTGCCGTTGGTCGCCCCGTACCGCAGCTTTGTGTTCCCGCCCCGCATGTGCGCCGCCTTGTTCGTGGCAGCCTGCGGCTCCTCGCACCTGCTCGCGCGCCGCACACGCGCCTGAGCAAAGTTGCCCGGGAGGCTCCGCGGCGGCCCGCGGCGCAAGAGGGGGAGGGCGGCGGCGGCGCACCGTGTAACTGCGCACATAGCTCGCCCCGCCCGGCAAGGGCAGCCTGCGGGTCAGCGGGACAGGCGGTCAGCTCCAGCGTTCCAGCTGGCCAGCCGCACAGGTCTTGCGGCTGCCGGGGCGCTGAGGTACACAAGTTCGCCCCGTGGGCAGGTACGACTGAACCGCGAACGAGGCTGTCCGAGCACGCCGAGACGCCAGAGGGCGACCCATCCGCCCAGGCAGGCCGCGGCATCAGGGCCGGGGACGGCCCGGGAGCCTTGCCTTGTGTGGCTAGATCACTTGTCTTCCGGGCACCGCGTGCGCACGGCTCAGCGCCCCGGCCCGCAGCAGCGGCCTGCTCGGCTCCAGGTCAGGCTCCACCCGGGCCTGGCTGGGCGTCAAGCTCGGTCGCGATTAGCAGTAGATTTGCTGTGCAAGTACGGCCACAGCCCGCAAATTCGAATGGGCAGACTAGCAGACGATGGTGTATCAGGCTGCGGAGGGCAGTGAGCGCACGCGACCAAACACTACAACAGCACTTCCGTTTGGCGTGAACCCTCACGTGCTAGGGTTGTGCAGGGCCACCTGCATGGCACTGGTACATGCACTGGAATGTGGGCATTGTTTCTGAAATCACTGAAGGCACTCTGGAGCATGAGCAGCCGGTTGCCCGCACACAACCTGCAGCGGCTGCGCGCCTGTGATGAACGCACACAGTCCGCAGCTACATCCGTTACACGCCTGCCTGTCTGCACCCTCCGAACTGTTCTACAGCCTGCCCCAATGCAGTGCAGCTACATGCTGTGCACGAGCCGCTCGCGAGTCGCGGCGCTGCCGCGCCCGCCCGGCGCTGCCCCGCCCGTCCAGCGCCGCACGCACCGCAGCGCCGTCAAAGAGCAACCCCAGGTGAAGCAACGCAATTCTGGTTCACGCGCGCCGTGCAAGCGGGGCGCAGCCGCTCCGCCAGAAACGGCCTGGCATTTATGGCAGCCGCGGCGGCTTAATTACTGAGCTCAGTACACCTCCACATGCCACTGGTTGTTGGACTTGAGCTTGCCGAAAAAGTCCTCCCAGACCATGCCCTTCTCCTTGGCCACGCGCTCCAGCATCTCCTGGATGCCTGCGCGCCGCCGCCAAGCACAAGCTCAGGGCGTGCGGTGGGGGGGGGGGGGGCCCGCACGGTGGCAGCTCGGCGGCTTGCACAACGACGCCCCGACACGCTGCGCCGCGCACGCCCGGCCCCACAGAAGGCACAGGCGCCCCTGCGCGGCAAGGCGCACGCCTGCACTCTGGCAAGGCAGAGCGGCTACGCCGCGGCAAGGCGGGCAGCGCATCGCCACTCCGTCGTCGCTGATGAGCTTCATGACCAGCAAACTCACTCAGCCGGCCTTCAGTGCACACATTGTGCCGACGTGCAGCACATGTCCTGGGTCTCGAGGGCCTTGGTGCTGCGCGGGCGGGCGCACCGGGCATCATGCCCTTGAGGCCGCAGAAGTAGATGTGCGCGCCGTTGTCGAGCAGGTCGAACACCTCGTCCGCATACTCCTCCACCTTGTCCTGGATGTACATCTTGCCGGCGCGCTGGTTGGTCTGCTCGCGCGACAGCGCGTAGTCCAGCCGGAACTGCGCGCGCGGCGCGGCCGGGCCGGGTCAGGACGGCCCCGCGCACGGTGCGCTCGCGCGGCGGCGCGCGGGCCGCCCGCAAACGCGCGCGGGCGGCCGGGGCGCGCGGCGCGCGGCACGGGCGCGGCGCTGCCCGCGCCCGTCGAGCTGGCCCGGCTGCGCAGGGGCGGCACAGCCGGGTCGTGGAGCACAGCTCCTCGAGCTGCGCCCGCCGCGGCCTGCCGCGGCCGCCGGCCGCGCCGCCCAGCTGGCCATGGTGCGCGCCGCGGCGCCGCCGCCCAGGGGAGGGGCAGGTGTTCAGGGCGCGGCGCCCAGGGCGCGGCGCGCCTGGTCGGGGTAGGTGTTCAGGATCTCCTGGAACTCGTCGTCATACAGCTTGGCGTCGCTGTTGGCCACGCCCATGAACAGCCACGCCAGGCCCGTGAACTTGTAAGTAGGCACGTCCTCCATGAACATCCGCCGCAGGAAGGCGCGGTAGGGCGCGATCCCCGTGCCGGTCGCCACCATGATGAACACCGCGTTGGGGACCTCCGGCATCAGCAGGATCTTGCCGGTCGGGCCTGCGCGCGCCCCGACAGGCGGCCGTGAGCAGGCGTGCGCGCCCGCGCGCCGCAGCCCGGCCCGGCCCGCACGGGGCCAGGCCACGCCGCCTTGCCCTACCCGCCGCGCCGGGCGAGGCCGCGCCGCCGCATACTGGGCGTGCGCCAACGTCCACACAGCCTGCCCCTGGCTGTGCGCCGGACCGCGCCTGCGCTGACACAAGGTCGACACAAGGCTGCCCAGGCCGCGCGGCAGCACGCACTTCACGGCCCACCGCCCTGCCCTTGCCGCAGGCGTGGCCGCGCCGCAACAAACAAGCCTTTGCGTGGGCAGCGGCCGGCAGCGCGCTCCGCCGGCGGTGTCCGGCGGCGCGCGCGTCGCGGGCGCGCCGCGCGCGCACCCGTCATCGTGATCTCGTCGCCGGGTTTGGCGTCGCACAGGAAGTTGGAGCACAGGCCCTTCTTGGCCGGGTCGTCCGCCTTCAGCTCCGGGTCCCAGTACGTGGCCCGGCGCACGCAGAGCGAGGTCGTCAGCCCATCAAAATTGTCGCCGTACCGGGAGGCCGCGATAGAGTACAGCCGCACGCCGTGCGGCACCTCCTTGCCCTTCGAGTTCACCTTGGTGCCCTGCGCGCGCGGGGGAGGGGGCTGGGGCCAGTGTGGGCGGCAGAAAGCCTGCCTTCAACCTGGCAGGATCCTGCCAGGCATGCAGGATAATTCTGCCCGCTGCAGCAATCTGGCAGAAATCCTGCATGCAGAAACCTGGCATGGTTCCAGGGTTTTGGCCACCAATGCCCCTAATCCTGGGCCATTTGACCCCCACACACACACATTTCAGGGGGTAGGCACATTTCTGCCGGCAGGCGCTCTGTTCTGCCAAAAGGGCCTGCCATTCTGCCCAGCCCCAAAACATTCTGCCGCCCACACTGGCTAGGGCAGCTGGGCGGGCAGGCAAGGTCGCCCTGGACGCAGGTCGCGTCCGCTCGCGAGGCGACGCGGCCTGGCAGCCTGGCCCGGCAGCAGAGCTGTTTGGCAAGCCGGGCCACAGGCTGGGCACCCACCGGCGGCACGATGCCGTAGGACTGGCCCTCCCAAAAGGGGATCTCGCCCTTGGTCTCCAGGATGATGTGGCAGGTCTCGCCGGTGGCCTTGGGCCCCACAATCCGCTCCACGGACTTGATGGTGGCCTTGAACGGCTTCTTGTTGTTGAAGGTGTTCATGGGCAGCTCGCCCTTCTCCAGCTCCAGGGGCACCGGCCGCCGCGTGACCTGCTTGGTCGCCGCCTCCGCGACGATGGCGCGCTGCGCGGCGCCCGCGCGCCGCTGCGGTGGCCTGCTGACCAGCGCGGTGCCCGCGAGCTGCTGCCGCGCCCGCGCCGCGCACGCGTCAATTTCTTGGACTTGGGGCGGTTGTGGGCGCGACCCCGGCGACAGCACGCATGGGCACGGTTGAAGCGCCGCGGCCCACCTGCGTCGCGAGTTTGGTCTGCATGGTCCCCAACGACAGAGCCAGAGCTCAGCTACGCGAGCGGCGCCCCGGCTGACCTCTCCACTGACCTGACTATTGAGGCAGCAGCGCAAACACAGAGCTCAGTCGCACACGGCAGGACAACTGGGAGCCAGGCAAAAGTACCTGGGCGGATAGCCCCCGCCCAACCCTACAGGAGTCCCGGAGCCGGTGCATGTGGAGCTGTCACTTGAGGCAGTTTGCAAACATGCCAGGCGCCAATGCACACACGCCTTGCTGATACTATCGTGCATTTGTAGAGTTGTAACAGCGTCGTCTACTTGACACGTGTCAGCACCTGCACAGTTCAAGGGGCGGTGCCAGCTCGCCGCCTGCCGCCCAACCCGGAGTGTGCAGGGTAAGGCTATGACACTGCATGGCGTCTCATTGGCGCTACTCTGACTTGAGCAGGGACGGCTGGGTGTCAGGAGGGTCGGCTGGTTGAACGGCCTCATACGCAAATAAAAGAAGCGTGACTAGCGCCGTGGTTGCCTGGCTCGACCAGTCGATCCACCAGCCACTCGGCCACCAAGGGACGGCTCGACACAACCAGGACATAGCGCGCATGCAGTTCATAGGACCCAGTGTCCGCAGCAGGCGGAGAAATGCCGCCAGCGCAGCACAGGCTGCCAGCACACGCTGCGAGCCAGCGCAGGCCTCCGCCGCGGCCGGTCGTCCGTGCAGCAGGCGCGCCGGGCGCGCCGGCGAGCGCGCCCCGTCAGCCCGGCGCGCCCAGCGCGAGCTCCAGGAAGCGCGCGTAGAAGGCCACGGCGCGCAGGTAGGCGGCCGCGGACAGGCGCTCGTCCACGCCGTGCACGCGGCGCAGGTCGCCGGCGGTGCGGTTGAGCGCGGCGGGCAGGAAGCGCAGCGCGCCGCGCCCGCGCGCCAGGCGCGCGTAGTGCCGGCTGTCGGTGCCGGCCACCAGCAGGAACGGCGCGACCAGCAGCTCCTGCGCCCGGGGCCGGGGGCATGGGCGCGGCGCGTTTAGGGTGTGCCTTGGGATTTGCGCAGGCGCCCCCTCGCTGCGTCCGCAGGGACCCGGGGGCGCCGCGGGGCGCGCGCCTGGCCGTCGGCGAGCGTCTCGCGCGCCGCGCGCGCCACCAGCCGGAAGGCCGCGCC
>JAABUV010003226.1_pt1 | contig 21007 bp, 32 predicted proteins | sample 5559971 | NCBI WGS metagenome assembly JAABUV01 (sample SAMN10711881, study PRJNA513362) | rock metagenome | isolation source: Antarctica rocks | place: Antarctica: Victoria Land, Knobhead nord | collected 2015-12-19
AAGCATTCTTAATTGCAAAGTGATGATGTCTCAGTAACAGCATGACTGCAATATGTAAGGCTGTTGAACATAAATCGTACGTGCTAGCTACTCATATTATGGCAGCGAGGCACAGCCATATGGGCTAAGGGGGGCAAAAGCAATGATGCGTTGCTGCTAGAGTGTGCGCCAGCCCGCAATGCTAGGCCGGGTGCCACTTGATTCCGCAGCCAATGGAATTACGCATGGGCCGCTGCAACGGCCGCCCCGCGAGGACGTCCTCAATCGCACCGCGCAAGTCATCGCCTGTGCATGCAGGGTATGCGCATGTCAGCCTAGGAGCATTAATGTGTATGGCAGCTGGACTTCAGCTCTGAGTTTCCGCCCATGGTGGGAGTATGTATGTGTGTGGCAACACTGCTGAGCATGGGGACACAGGCCGGCGACACACAACCGACAAGCCACCAGCAGGGTCTCCGCAGGCCACAAAACAGTTCCGTCTGGCAGGACACGCACCCGTGATGGACTTCCCGTTGCGCGGCGTGCTCTCGTCGAAGCGGCCGTGGTAGGCCAAGCGCCGCTGCGCGTCAAACACGTAGAACTCCGGCGTGCAGACGGCCCCGTACGCCTTGGCGACCTCCTGGCTCTCGTCGTACAGGTAGGGGAAGGGGTAGCCTGCGCAGCATGGTAGCAGAGTGCACTGCTATGCAGCGCATGTGCGTGCTTGAGCTCTGCCTGCAGCAAAAAAAAATCCATGCCTGCAGGTGCCTGTGTAGGACCTGCGCCTGTGCTTGTCGCCTGCTGCAGTGCAAGGTGACAGAGGTGCAGGAGCCTGAGTGTGGCAGCTCGCACCCAGCGCCCTGGCCTTCTCAGCCATCTTCTCGGGCCCGTCTTGGGGGTGCGTCTGGACGCTGTTCGCGGATATGCCAAAGGCGGCCAGGCCCTGCGGCTCGTACTGCTTCACCTGCACACGACGTGGGCAGTCCAATACTGCCATGCACGAGGCAGGCAGCGCTAGGCAGCGTGCAGCGGTTGTGGAAGCGTGGAGCACTGCTCACCATGTCGACCAACGCCTTCTCCAGCCAGATCACGAAGGGGCAGTGGTTGCAAACGATTGCTATCAGAATTGCCTTTGCGCCAGCACTGTCGTCCAGCGTCACGGTCTTCCCAGACAGCGGCTCAGGCAGCTGCAGCAGCAGCAACACAGCCCGTAATGACTCGCTGTTTGTAACACGTAGCGTGACCGGACAGGTGTAGTGAGCCAGCGCCCCACCTCAAAGTGTGGGGCCGGCGTCCCTATAGCCATGCTGCCACTCTCCATTGCGTGGCGCCGGTGCTTGTGCAGCCGCGTGCGCACCCCTTCACGCGAAGGCCCAGCAAGCTGTGGTTTGATTGCTTGCGGACACAGACCCGGGCGTGATGTCGGTGCCTGTGCGTGAGTAATCCCAGGGAGTGCCCTCAGGCAGGGAGCGCTGGAGGCAATGTACATGCAGGTACCACTTTGTGATGTCGCCTTGAGCTTTATAACTTTGCAGCTTCTGTTTAAATAGGTAGATTGTTGATGTTGCATTGCAATTGCCATGGCCATATGCATGCATGCAAAGTGGGTAGGGGGTAAAATGTCCTTGGGTGTCCTGCCAAACCGAGCGCAGCAAGCAAGCATGCTTTATTTCCGCAATGCTAGTCAAGTTCCATTCTTCCCACCCACTTCCTGACTACGTGCTGTGTGTGAGATTCTCTGCCAATGCTCGTGACATGGTTGCACAGTTGTCCGCCTAGGCTTGCTCCTGCGCTTCTGCCTGTGTCGACACAGCAGAGTGCCGAGCTGTCCACCGGAGCGACAGGCCGTGCTGCTGGACAAGCGTGGCATGACAGGTAATGCGGCATTGGTTCAGGCACTCCTGGCCAAACCGATGTGCAGGTCTTACAGCTGAGGCGGGTTGGCTGCAGGGCTGCTATCAGGGCAACTGCAGGGAGCAAGCGCCGAGCGATATCGCTTGCACCGCGTGCCATGGCCGCAGCACCGGCGACCCGGGAGCCGCGAGACACCCGGGCCGCGTCGCGCCTCGTCAAGGTGTGCTCTGCGCACCGGAACATCTCAGTACGCCGACCATCGCTATGCTGACGCAGCTGTTGGCGACTGCCCCTGCAGCGCGGGATGGAGGTGTTCAGGCAGGGCGATGTGCGCGCCTCCTTGGACGCCTTTGACGCCGCACTTGCTGCCGACCAGGGTATCCGTCCCTACCTGTGGCAGCGCGGCCTCAGCCTGTACTATCTGGAGCTGTAAGGCTGCCCCCCACCGCCGCGCGGGTGTGCAGAGCAAAGTGTGGTCTCCTGTCTGCGCTTGCAGCAAATGTGTATATGTTTATTATGTCTTTCTACATGGCCATTGCGGGTAGCAAACATGCCGTGCAATGCCCAGCTGGTGTGCCGTGGCCACAGCAACGCAAGACTGCGGTGACGGGCAGCGCGCCGCGCAGCTGGGAGGAGGGTGCGCAGCAGTTCCGGGACGATGTGGCGGTCAACCCGGCTGACACGGAGGAGGCCGTCTGGGCGTTTATGTGCGAGGCGCGGCTCTGGGGCGCTGAGCGCGCACGCGAGGGCTTCCTGCAGGTCTGCCACATCGCGCTTGTGCATGCACTCTACTTCACCGTATTGCCTGTCGTGCGCGCCAGCCGTGCGAGTAAGCCTCTGCTCCAAGCGCCGCAAAGCTTAGGCAGCAGCCAAGGAGAGTGTATGGGCTGTGACACATGCCGTGCCCATCATCAAACACTTCATGGCTGCCTGACCTGCCAGCTGCTCCCGGCGTCGCGCAGGTGGGCCAGGACCCGCGCCCGGTGATGCGCGCCGCGTATGCCTGCTTCCGCGATGGCTCACCTCCAGAGGCGATCCTGGCTGCTGCGGAGCCTGCGCGGGGGTCTCACGACACCTTCTATGCGCAGCTGGTGAGCGTGTGCCCACCGCTAGGCTGCTTAGGTTTTGTGCGGCAGCACCTGTTTAGCGTGGCGATGCCTCGACCCACAGACACGCGTGCGCTTCCTGCACCTGCCCTGTTTCAGGTTGCCGCCGGCGTGTCCGCGCTCCGTGCTCGCGGCGGCTCGGTTGCCTGCACACAAGCCGAAAGGCCAGGTCTCCCAGCCATGGCTGCGGCTCCAACGGCCCGGCATGCGGGGGCGCCAGTACGCCGGCCTCTTCCATGAAGCGCATGGCGCGGCGGCCGAGGCGGAGGCGGCGATAATAGCGGCAATGAAGACGCCCTATGCCCTGCAGTCTGGCGACTACATGGCGGCGGTCGCCTCTGTGCACTGCCTGCGGCGCGGCTGGGGACGTCGATAGTGAGCGGCACTTGTATGGCACTTGGTACCGTACATGGTGTGTGACTATATGGCCTTTACAGAGGTACTAGTCACACGTTGCCCATTTGAAATGAAGTGATGTGAGTGGGAGCAACCAAGGCCTTGCGGTGTAAGCACGATGCTCGCAACCTGTCAGGCAGGAAAGTGCTCCGGTGTCCACTTTCACCAGTACTTGATGGTGAGTACGTTACATGTCGGCCAGCATACTCACATAACGAATATGTGACGTTGTTATCCCGATCCAAAGCAAGGCATAATCATCACATGCAGAACTCTCCTCCTCGCCCTCGGTATGTCGCTTGTCTGTCCACTGGGTGTCGCGCTCACAGCCTTGCCCTTCATCATCGCTTGCCCGTCCACAGGGCGTCACACTCAAAAGCACAGGTCATTGAGAGGGCAGCATATTGTCTCGCCATCATTCCTTATAATGCAGGAAGCAATCCTCCCTCCCCCACAGCACCCCACGCGCGTGCGCGCGGGTCTCACACCGTCTCTATATGATGCTGGTGCCAAAAACCATCAGGCCTTCTGCAATGACCTGCGTCTAGCCGCGTACTGTTTCTTGAAGTGGGTTGCATGCATTTGTCACGGCCGCAGCACAATCACCACAGGGCCCCGATCAGCTTGCAAAAGCACGGTTGTTCCCAAAATTTGGACGCGCATGTCTGTGAATGTGCCTCCTCAGGCTACGCCTTGGCAGGAGGGGGTCTTGCACACGCACACAGCAAAATGCGGCAGCGGTCAAGCAGCAAGCGCCGCTGCCGCAACCAACGCCAATTTGCTGCCAGCTTCTGTGACGCTGGCACACGCTCACGCGGACGCAGCAACTGCGCCAGTGCGCCGCAACGCGGGCGGGTGCGCCTCTACGACGCCGTACATGGACCCCGCCAGCTTGCCGTCCAGCACCTCCTGCTCCATGCCGTACTCGGGCTCCGCGGCCCTGTCGCGAGCGCTCCCGCATTACCACAGCTGTCTGTTGAGCACCGCCAGCGTGGCGCCTAATTCCGCTATGCTGTGCTAAAACTACAACTATTTTGTATTGTTACTGCGAGATATAAAAAGCACAAGCAGCGTCTCACAGTATGTAACAATCAACACCATCGCAGACACCAAAGCATTTATGATCACACTGCGTGCTCTATACAAACCGCCTGAACAAGTGGTCACGCACCAGCAGTCCTGGTTCTCGACCCAGAACGCGTTGACGCCGCGCTCCACGCGGAAGAAGCCCAGCTCGCCCCAGAAGCTGCCCCAGGAGTTGCGGATCGTCCAGAAGGGCGTGCCGTCCTCCTCGCCCCAGCCCACCACCTGGCGCGCCGGCGTCCCTCCAGCTCAGCCAGCAGAGAGCAGGTCAGCAGAGTTGGCCAGAAAGCTCCCTTGTGCACAAACGCCCGTGCACCAAGCAAGCAATATCGCCCGCTTCGCAGCTCCGAAACATGGCCGCCCATGCGCGGCCTAGCAGATGCGATGCTGAGAACAGAGCAGCGCCCGCACGCCGCCACGCAACCCTGCCTCAGTGTGACGGGCGGTGAAGGCCGGCACTGCCCCCGCCTGCGCTTACGCTCCGGGCAGGCGCGCGCGGGCAGCGCGCCTCCACGTTGTGGTCGATCATCTCAATCTTGGTCTTCTCGTCCGGCCAGATGCCGGCGCGGTAGCCGTACGTAAAGTCCTCGGGGGTGGAGATGCTGCACACGATGGGCCCGCCCTTGTAGATCTCGTTCATCATCGCCAGCTCCTGCTCGCAGGATTAGGTGTATCTTATAGGTGAGATGTATCTACCTATCCTTTAGACTACAATAATCACCGCCAGCTCCTGCACGCCGGCGCCGGCCGGGTCTCGGCCCTTCCCAAGGCCGCAGCCACAGCTTCACGCGAGCACCGCAAAAGGGGCTTGGCGTGCAGCGCCCCTCGCTGACATTCCAGGGTGCATCCCATGCAGGCACATGACAGTATGCACCTGGGGCGTCGACTCGCTGCGGACAGTGACGGTTAGCTGTAGGGCCCGCGCCTGGCCGCCGTGCGAGCCGTTCTGGACCTTGTGCCAGCCGGTGAGCTTGTACAGGATGGGCGTGCGCACGGCCCAGCACGTCTCCGTGCCGTTGGGCGGCAGCGGCATGCAGTTCTCGCAGATCGCCTGGGCCGGGCAGTGCTTGACGTCGCCCGTCTTGTTGAACTTGGTGTGATCGGTGGCCGAGTACCTGCGCGGACGCGCTTGGTGTCAAGAGCTTGCACAGTCACGGATGCGCCCGCTCGCGCCTCGTCTGTGACACAGCAACAGGAACATGCTTCTATCCACGTCAGGCTGGCCTCCAGTCAGGCCTCACATGCTCGAAGGCGACAGGAAACTATGTGACCAGTGTCCACGCCATCACGCTCAACCTGTTCAGCTGCTGGGGCAAAGCGAGCCAGCTTATAGGGGCTGTGTACTTGCTGCTCCGCTGCCAGTGCCAGGGAGCACTGCGAAGACAGCTTCACAGAAGCAGACCGGCAGGCGCAGGGCGCACGAGAGGCAGGTGTTGTCCGGCAGGCCAAACTTGGACATGTACTTGAAGACGTCGATGGGGTCGCCTGCAGCGCACAGCAGCTTGATAAGAACATACAGTAACATTTATGACATCTCACTGGTTGCGCACTGACGGCCCCTCTCTGCACAGACACAGCGGACACGCTGTGTCTGCTACTTGCGGTGCAACACAGACAAGATCATAATCTGCTAACTGCGCCGCTCGTCAAGCGAGCCAGGACGGCGCAGCGTGAGGCGTGCACGGAGCGCAAGCGCACGCACCGCCGTCGCAGCCGCCGCCATACCCCTCAAACGCGCCGCAGTTGAGCATGGTCTGCCGGGACAGCATCACGTCCGGCCCGCGCCCGGCCTTCCTGATCTTCAGGCGGTCCTGAATCTGCGCAAGGCAGCAGGCAGTGTTCAAAAGCAGGCGCTGCGCAGGCTGTGTCAGTGCAGAGCAAAGACCACACCACAAGTCACACCGCTGGAAGCAGCAACCCGCATACATGCTGAGTATGACTGCTTACATGCAGCAGCATGCACCGCGCTCACTGCTGCGCTGTTGCATAGCTGCAAGAGGGACTGGACAGCGCGCACCATAGACAAGGTGCCGTGCACCCAGCAGGCGCCGCAGTATATCGGCTGGTGCTGCCCCAGGTTGGGCGTGCACATGCCCAGCTGCACGCTGCACCAGTTGAAGGCCTTGGGCAGGTGGTGCCTCTGCAGCTCCTCCCCCACCGGCGCAGCGTAGTTCCAGCTGTAGTCCTCTGGCTTCACGGGCGCGTGCGGCCGGCCATGGTAGCAGCCTGCGTCAGCCTGCGCAGCCAGGGCCGCGACGAGCAGCGCTGCAAGTGCTGCAACAGCCATCGCCGCTCCTCAAGCCCTTACCAGGCACGTGAAGTGATAAAACTCGCGACTGCACTTTGGGAATCGTGCGCCTCACAGGGCAGGCAGAGCTGCACCTCAGGATGATTCTTCTGCGAGTGGCAATAGAAGTCACGCAGCGAGGTGTTGCACATCCCGTACTCATCCAGGTCTTAGCACCCTTAACCTGACCATACGTTTCCCAGCACAGCAGGCAGGCAAGTCAGACACACCAATGAGCTGCGAGCGCGTGCACGTACACCCGCACTCGCGTGTTTTCTCTGCGGTGCACCCTCTGCTCGGTTCCCAGGAGGTTGGAGGAAAGTCAAGCCCATCAAGTCAATGAGCGTTCATCGCCTGGCCAGCAGCAAGTCCGGCCTGCTGCCGGGCTGCGCTGTATGATATTTTGAACGTGCCGAGCCCTGCTGTAGCAGATAGCCTGCATGTGAGCCAGGGGAAGGAACGCGCCTCGCGTGCTACCACCTACCTGAAAGGCAGGCGAGGTTTCCTAGCTGCTCAGGCCTGCGCAGCCTGCGGGGGAGCGCAGATTGGCCTGCCGCGGTGGCGGGAGCGGTGCTATGCGCGGTTCATTTTTCCCCTAGGAAACTTCTATATGCAGATATGCTTTGCGCGCTGCGCCACGGCGCTGCAGAGACTGCTCAAGTGGGCCGCGTGTGTGTCATTTCGCATCGCACACTTTGCTAGCCACGGAGAAGCTGGGGTTGCATGTTGAATGAGCGCACGGGAACCATGTTGCGCAGCTAAACCGTTTTGCGCAGAGACCCGGGGGTTTGGGTGAGGAGGCTGCTATGCTGGCCCGCAGGTCACTGCGGATGTTCATGGCCATGGCGCCAATGCGCAAATGGCAAGGAAAGCGGCGCACCTGTGAGGCTGTATTCAGCCCCCTTTCCGTGTGCAGGCTGGTCATCACCTGCCAAGCGCTGGAGAACGCCCTGGCTGCGCTGCTCTCCCGCGAGCATGGCGCCGCCGCCCCGGCCCGCCACGCCCACCAAGCGCGCCGCCGCCGCCAGCCTGCAGGCGACCCCGCCGTTCCCGGGGCAGGCTGGCGGCAAGCGCGTGAGCCTGGGCGGCGACGGGCTGGCGGTCGGGAGCGCGGCGGGCAGCGCGGCGCCCGCGGCGATCTGCGGCTTCAACGTCGTCAGCCCTTTTGCCGCGGCGCCGGCGAACGGCAGCGCGAGCCGGCCGCCGCCGACGCCCGTGCCGCCGGCGCGGCGGCTGGAGCCGGAGCTCGCCGCGCAGGCGCCCGCGGGCTCCGCGCCACCGCCGGCGGACCCGCAGGCGCGCCGGCCTGCTGCTTTGATATGCGCCATGCTCTCAGACGCGCTAACAGCAGAGCTGCTTGTACGTGCAACGGCACGGCTGCTCTGTGATTATCTTTTTGTACATCGTGGTTGTTGAGCTTTCTGCCATGGCTTGACTTACTTCAGTGGGAGCGCTGCGTGCAGGAGGAGGGCCTGCAGGGGCTCCTCGCCATCTGCAACGCCGGCAGCGTCCACCGGTCCTTTACCAGCGCTGAGTCCGCGGTGCGCCCCGGCGGCCCACGGGCATGCCGCTCTGGCCTTGACCAGCCGGACCTGCCTGCACGCCGGGGGGCCGGCACCCTTGCTGTAGAACAATCAAGCGTGGCCTCTGCTGCGCAGCGCGCCCTGCCCGGTTATCAGTGCCTTGACCTGCAGCGCGGGTCTGCTTTCCTACACACTATTCTGCCCGGTCTGCCGACGGGGCACCCGATACAAAGCCTACAGAGAGCCAGGTCAAAGCCCATGCAGGAGTGATCGCGCTCCCCGCGCGCGGGTGCCTGCAGGCACAGGGCCGGCTGGAGGTCGTGGGCGCCGCGCACTCCACGGTGCCCGTGCGCCGCCTCGCGCGCGCGGTCATCACCGGCCTGCGCGCCTGCCAGGTGCGCGGCAGCGCAAGCGCCAGCCCCGGCCTGTGGCACAGTGCGGCGCTCCGCCGCCGGCACGGGCCAACTGTGCGTACCAGACTAGGTGTGCCTGAGCCGGGCCTGCTCGCCAGACTTGTCCGGCAGCTCCGCGACAGGCCCCGACTACGGTGGTATGTTGCGCTGCTCACGTCACCCCCGGGCGCGCGCCGCGCAGCCGCCCACGGCCGCGGATGCGGGCCTGGGCGGCACGTACTTCTTCCTGGACAGCGAGGGCCGCCAGGTGGCCATCATCAAGCCCGTGGACGAGGAGCCGCTCGCGCCCAACAACCCCAAGGTGCCGCCCGCGGCCGGCGCCATGCCGTCCCCCAAGCCCAAGCCTTTTGCACGCGTGCCTGCCAACGCGGGGCATTGAGAGTGTCGCCTGATGCGAACGAGCCGAGCGGGGCGCCGGCCAGCGTCACAGACAGGAGGCCATGCAGCTGCTGTGCATTTGGCAGTTTACATGGCCGCAGTGGCGGCGTGCGCACGGAACTCAAGAAGGGTGCTGCGCCGGGCGGCTGCGAGAGCGGGTGGGGCGCTGCGCAGGGCTTTGTGGGCCGCGCGCTGGGCGACCCGGGCCTGAAGCCGACGGTGCGCGTGGGCGAGGCCGCGATGCGCGAGGTGGCCGCGTACCTGCTGGACCACGAGCGCTTTGCGCGCGTGCCCACCACCGCGCTGGTCAAGGCGCGCGCTGCGGCCAAGCAGGCCGCGGCCTAACCCTATACCATATACCATTTCCCCTAACCCATACCCTGTGGCCGCCCACCTGCTAGACTACGAGCGCACTTTGCGCATGTGCCCACCACCGCGCTGTCAACGCGCGCGCCGCGGCCGAGCAGGCCGCTGGGCAGCTGCTGGGCGCAGCGTTGTTAGCGCATGGCGCATTCGGCTTGCCTGTGCACCATGACGATGGTCTGAACATGAATACCTGCTCAGGCTAGCATTGCCGGAGTCACTGTGGGAGCAAAAGATGCAGCACTTCAACTGCTGTCAAGAGCTCAGGCTCATAGGCTGCGTAGCTGCTCTCCACGTGATCACACAGTGTCTATGTCATGCAGGTGTCGCACACGATCTTCCACGTGGCGCCCGCCGCCGCAGCGCCTGCGCCCGGCCCGCCGGCCAGCCCTGCGGGCGGCCTGTCTGCCGCCATGCGCAGCAGGTCCGCCTCATGGCGGCCGTCGTTCACACGCTTCAGTGGGCGGATGCAGGCCCTGAGGCCGCTGTGCGTTTGGCAGCATAACATATCCCACACGCCTGTGCTGCACTAAGTCAAGATTGTACAACACATGCCTGGCTGTACTTCAGACAGGAAATGTTACGTATTATGCACCTGCCCCTGCTGTTGGTCTGCCTGCAGGTTGTCCGAGCAGAAAGTCTCTGCAACGCCGAAGCTCTGTGCGCGCGGCAGGACCAGCAGCGGGGAACTCTGGACGGGCCCCGCGGGACCCGCGCCCAAGCTGTGCTCCATGCAGGCATACATGCAGCACGACTGCGACACGAGCGAGGTGCGCGCGGCGCGCCAAAACAGCGCACACAGCCGCAGCGTGTGGTGCAGGCCACCGGAGGCAGGCTAACAGCTCATGTCTATACGACTCATGCATTGCATTGAGAGGTGAGACATACAGACCGGAACTCATTTTCGTACGGCAAGCAATGCTTGCCTGGTTACTTGGCATGTACGCAGCAGCGTGCGCCCTTGATTTGCCATGCGGTGCGCAAGGCCGGCCGCCGCGCCGCACGCGCAGGTGGGCTCCTCGCGCTTCAGCGTCGCCGACATCCACCGCATTGGCATCCTGGACCTGCGCCTATTCAACACCGATCGCCACGCGGGCAACATCCTGGCGGTGCGGCCGCCGCGGCCGGCGCCGCCGGGCCCCGCGGCCGGCCGGCTGGGCGCCAGCTCGCCGGGCAGCTGGGCGCGCTCGAGGCTGGCGAGCGAGACCATGGCGCTCATCCCCATCGACCACGGCTTCTGCCTGCCCGAGGCGCTGGAGCCGCCCTACTTCGAGTGGCTGCACTGGGCCGGGGTAAGCGCGGCGCCGCCGCACCGGGCTAGCTTGACATCAGACAGTGACGAGTACCTCATGGCCCATCTTAACAGAACCCTAGCTATAATGCAGGAGCAGCACCAGCCCTCTGCATGCCGCTACCGCTCATCCACAAATATTATTTTCACTTGGGCGCGGTCCGGCCTGAAGCATGCGCAAACGCGCCAGGCCATGACCCCCTTCAGCAAAGAGGAGCTGGCCTTTGTCTGTACCCTACCCACTCCCTTGAAGCCCGCGCGCGCGCGCCAGGCCATGATCCCCTTCAGCGAGGAGGAGCTGGCCTACATCGCGCGCCTGGACGTGGCGGCCGATATCGCGCTGCTGCGCGCGGAGCTGCCCTCGCTGCACCAGGGCTGCCTGCGCGTGCTGGAGATCAGCACCACGCTGCTGCAGCGGCGCGCGCCCGGCGCGCAAAGCGTCCCGCCGGGGCCTTCATCCTGCCCCATGGTCGCACCCCAATGCATGCTGGTTTCATGCTGGCAAGTGTGCTGGCCATGTGCGCTGCTGCTGTGTGGGTCTGGTGGGCCTGTGCTCGCGTGGTCTGCGGGCGACAGTCTGGCCCACTGCAGGCAGCTGTAAGAGTCCAGCCAGTGTCTATATCCATCAGTTGAGGGTTGAGATAAAACGACCTGGTACTGTCGCTGTGCAGCACGCCGTGATCCCGCAGCATCGGCGCGCAGGTGCGCCGCGGCCGGCCTGTCACTGGCCGAGATCGGCGCAATCGCGTCGCGGCCGCTGGTCGGCCTGGACGAGGAGCCGTCCGAGCTGGAGCGCCTGTGCGCGGCCGCGCGCGCCGCCGCCGACGCCGCTGTCGCGCCGCCGCTGCGCCGGCGCAGCCTGCGCCTGGCGCCGCCCCTGGACGAGTCGCACGCCTTTGCCGACTCCACCGCCGCTGATGACGCCGCCAGCGCCAGCGACTCCGACAGCTGCGCGTCGGACGCCGACGTGGTCGTGCTGGCGCGCCGCACGCGCAGCAGCGGCTGCGGGCTGGACGGCAGCCCGGGCGGGCGCGGCGCCGCGGCGGCGACGCCGCTGGGCCGCCGGCGCCTGTCGCTCGGGTGCCCGCCCGCGGACGCGGGCGCCAATGGCGGCCGCGGCGGCGGCGCCAGCCCGGGCACGCCGGCCGACGCTGAGATGCGGCTCGCGTCGCCGCGGCCGGGCTCGGCGCTGCGCGCATCGGCGGCCGCGTTGGCCGCCGCGCCTGTGTCCATGGGCAGCGCGCCCATGTCGCTGGGCAGCAACTTTGCCTCGGCCAGCTCCGGGACGGGCGGCCTCGGGAGCTCTGGCAGCAGCGCCGCCGCCCTGCGCGGCGGGGGCACGCCTGGCGCGTCGCCCGGCTCGGCGCCGCGGCAGCTCCGCCGCGGCAGCCCGCAGGGCAAGCGCGGCGGCGCGCTCAGCCTGGTGCTGGGCGTGGAGGCGAGCGCCGGGTCGGCGTGCGCGGCGCTGGGCGGCCTGGCGCGGCCGGGCGGCCCAGCCGGCGTCGCGACGGAGCCGCACTCGCCGGCCGCGCCGCGCCGGCGCCGGCGGCCGCGCCAGCCGCAAACGCTGCTCGTGCCAATGCGGTGCGCGCTGCCGCGGGTGGGCTGTCTGGGGCCTGCACGCCGCGTGGGTCGGCGCAGGCGCAGGCGTCCCCGCCGCCCGTGCGGGGCAGCAGCTGCGCTCGTGCGCTTTGCTCCGCGCTTGGCTCCAACCCTTACCCTACCCTAGCCCTGTCTGACCGCCGCGAGCCGCGCCCCGCAGGTCGACGCAGGCGCAGGCGTACCCGCCGCCGGTGGAGGGCGCGTCGCCGGCCGCGCTCAGCCCGACGCTGGTCGACATGGGCCCGCAGCGCTGGGCCGCGTTCACGGCCGCGCTGCGCGTGCTGCTCGACGCGGCGCTCGCCGACGGGCGCTGGCGCCGCGGCGCCGACCCCGCCTCTGCCGCTGCCATGTCCTGCCCGCGCTTCTGAGCGCTGCCCGCGCGCCGCCCTGCGCGCGCTCCTCGCTACGGCGCAAAGTGGGTGGTGTGGCGCCGTGCATCACCACGTGTGGCGCGCCCAAGTGCAGCGCCAGCCCGCTCGCTCGAGCGCGCGCGCTCCTCGCGCTGCGCGGCGGGGCCGGGCGAGGTCCGGACGGCAGCGGGCGTATTAGTATCTGTGTGTTTGCTACCTGATGTGTCTGTGCGCATGCCCGACCCAGCGCGTGACGGGCGCTCGCAAGTCATGGCCCCCCTGCAGGGAGGGCAAGGTTGGGAACAGAGATAGGGTGGGCATGCACTGCCCAGCCGGTCATCCCTGCAGGCGTCATGCGCCCACTCTGGGCATGGCCCTGCATGGCGGCCGGCGCGTCTGTTTGGAACATTGCTCCAGGGCCTGGAGATGCTTGCTGCGGCACGTCCTGCCTCGGCTCTGGCATTGCGCTGGTCTCTTGCGCTGACACTATAGGCTAGTGTGGGAGGTGATGCCCGCAACCCTTGTCATGGCTTCAGGTTTGCAGCGGTGCGCTCTTGATCGCTATGAATGTCGTGCACATTGTGCTTTGTTGTGTGCAATAGGTGTGTGTCCTGTGATAATTGTGTGTGCGGCGGCGGGACTGGCTGCTTGTGGGGTGAGAGGCGGGCAGAGCTTCGGCGCTCTATCAGCAAAGGCTTGGGGCAGTGACAGCCGCTGCAAAACCCCGACTTCACTCTAGCGAAGAGCCCAACCATGAGGCTCTCAACTAGCGGGCTCTTTGGCCTGGGGGGAGCATCCTTGCAAGGGCCGCTTGCTTCGAACAGGCGCGAGGCAAGCGCCGCTGTTGCGGGAGCGACCGGGTGGGCGGGCATGTGCAGGCAGCCAAGCAGGTTACCCCAGTAGCACACAGTGTGTACCACTAGTCATAGAAAGTCATAGATGGTTTCTTGTGCGCAACAAAAACCAGTGGCCGGTCAGCAGAGCTCTCATGCCATGCTGGCAGTCCCTGCGGGGTCTGGCCAGATGACAGTGTCAGTGTGAACAAGGTAGGAGTGGTGACGCATGCAAAGTGCCTAGCTACAGTGTGCAGCCATCAGCCAGGCCGCTTGCTGCTTCAACCATGGAGCAGGCGGCTTGCGGCTGCAAGGGCAATTTTCTCGAGTACCTGCCTGCCCGCTTGAGCAGGAATGCAGAGTGACAAAGCAGACATGGGGTGGTTGATGAGTGCGGGTATTGCGAAGGCAAAGTACGATGGAATGGAGTGCATGTCGGGAATTATCTCGCTGGCTGGAGGCGCTCAGCAGGTAACGTCCAGGCCGTGGTCCGCAGCCACCTTTGCTGTGTCGCGGACAGACACTGTTAGGCAGAGAAGCCGTCTGCGGCACGTGCACTAAAAGCATGGAACCACTGAAATTGCACATCTGGTAGGTGGAGGAAAACGCTCATAGCTATGATGCAGTCGCCTGGAGCCAGCTGGTTCCACCTACTTGGCCAGGCCCTCAATGTCGGCCACTGTGGCCGACATGCCTGGGTTGTTCCACTGCTGCGCAGCATGTGATTGGCCCCAATGGCCATGCAGATCTAGATCTTGCTTGCATGCACTTCACGCACGGATGCACCTTGCGCCAGACTGGTATGTCACAGACTCTATGACACAGAGCATTTTGCTGCGAAATAGAGCACAACAGGATGCCGTTGCTGCTGCAACCAAGCCTCGGAAGCCGCCGCACTTGACAGAAAGTTGAAGCGGGCCAGTCTCCTTTTAGCAAGCCACTTTGTACAACAATGCCAGCTTATGTCAGCTTCTCTTCTGTGCCGTGCACATACTCAGCAAGGCTTTCTCCACTGTCCAGTCAGCGGCCAAAGTCTAATGGCACCATGCCCATCCTACCACCTTTGAGACAACAGGCACTATGCGGGGCAAGCTGTGCTATGGGTTGCACTGGTGAGTTGCTGCTTGCTGCTGCATTTCTTTGCATCTTCATATGCTCCTCAGAATTTTAAAACTTTGCATCACGACGCAGAGCAGAGGTGCTGGACGGCAGCCGCTGCGGCAAGGTGTGGAGGAGCCGCGGCAGCAGTGCTTGTCGCGCTGTCCTGCTGGGCGCCGCAGGTTGCGCACGCTGGAGTTACGCTACTGGACTTGCCGGCATGCCAAAAGTTCACCCCTGCAGGCGACCTGCAGTACTGGTGCGGGCCTGCACACACTTGTAGGAACATGGGTGCTGAATGTGCCTTCATACGAGTGAGTGCGTGTAGCGTGAGCGCTTGCCGCTGGACCCTGTTAGCTGGCCAGTGAACCCGGCGACCTACGGTACTGGTGCGGACCTGCACACATATTGAGAGACCTGGGTGCTCAGCGTGCCTTCGTACGAGTGAGTGCGTGTAGCGTGAGCGCTTGCTGCTGGACCCTGTTAGCTGGCCAGTGGGTCTGTTATACCCGCTTGCGTGCTGTACACTCGCGTGCCAGCTGACCAACACGCTTCAGCAAAGGCCAAGCAGTAGCCTGTGCGTGCAGCGAGGTGCGCGCGGGCAGCGGCGGTGATACGCCCAAGCTCGGAGACCAGGTCATGGTGTCCTATACAGCCAGGGTCATGGATGAAAGCGGCCTGCCGGCGTGCTGGATACCCTAGTACCCTGCTGCACAAGGGTCTGCATCCGCGCATTTGAGTCTGCACGCATCGCACGAGCTGCACCTGTGCGTCATGCCAGAAGGCCAAAGAGAGTTGCATGCAAGTCGGCAAGCTCCTGAAGCACTGTCCCGTCTCAGGTTGTGCCGGGTTGGGAGACGGCGCTGGTGGGCGCGGCGGCGGGGCCGCCGCCCGTGCAGGCGGGGGGCATGCGCACGGTGGTGATACCGCCGCACCTGGCGTACGGGGAGCGCGGTGAGGGCTGCCTGTTCGGGCGCGCCCAGAACTGCCGCGTGCCGCCCGGCGCCAGCGTGGCCATTACCTTTGCGTACGAGGGCCTCGCATTCTAGGGCATGGCGGGCACGGCGGTCGGAGATACGCAACTTGATTCCGCAAGCTGCACACGTAGCTTGCGTGGAGTGGCAGAATATACGCAGTGCCCAGAGCTTCAGGCAGACTTGGAGATGTACCGTCGCCTGCTGAAACATGCGTTGTGCTCATAAATACTGAGAGTGGGCGGAGGCGAGCCACCCTCAACTTGAGACTGACATAATAGCCTTGGGCTTGCGTCTGTTATCCTGATGGAGTGATGTGAGCAAGCAGGGTGCGTGACATTTGCCATGTCAACAGCATAACAGCACCAAGTACACAGAAAATGGCCTTTGCAAGATACAACAGTCGAGGCATGACCATGCCAAGCACAGTGCCACGTCATAGTTCGCAAACAACCAGACCTGAATTCCAATGTCCAACGCAAACCTCTATCACATGTGCTCATTGCTAAAAGTTCTGAACCATGTTTGACCAGCTTGGTGCCAAAGCATCCTGAGCGGTGCCAATACTTTAGGAAATGACGGACAGCAGTTTTGCTGGAGCCTCACAGTTGTAGTCCTGTAATACGCACATGTGATCAGTTCTTCATGTCACTGCATGCGCTGGTCATGCCGATTACAGGTTTGCAGCACGGGATACCCACACTGCCGGACATTCAGTTTAATCGCTCACACTCAAGTGCCCAAGCAGCGCCCAGCTGCTCACTTGCCCAGGTGGCCCTGCAGCGCTGACATCAGCGCGGGGTGCTGCTGCAGCAGCTGCTGCAGCTTTGCGGGGTCGCTCAAGCCCTGCGCGCCACGGCATACATCCAGCTGTCAGAGCAAGCCAACGCGTTGTAATAAGGGCGTTTCAAAGATCTTTGGGAGTATTATGGAGTGAGATCTGCACCTGTCACCATACGGTGCCACTGTCTTGGCTCGCATACATCCACGCCGCGCGTGGCACCGTTCACACAGTGCGTTCCAAAGGGCCAATGGGGTGGAGCTCCTCAATGCCTCTCACCAACATTTCATACGGCATGAGGTGTTGTATGGGGCGCCTGCAGCACATGCAGCCCCTGCCACTCCACACAACGGCCAGCGCTCGGCACAGGCGCAGGCGCTCACCGCGCGCACAGCCGGATCAGCGATCAGCTGCGCCAGGCTTGAGCTGCCCGCCGCGCCGCCGCGCTGCTGCGCCGCCGCCGCCGCGATGACCTGCCGGTGCAGCTGCGCCGGTGCCGCCGGTGTTGGCAGCGCCGGCGCCTGGCCGCCGCCGCCGCCACCGTTGCCGCCGCCGCCATTAGGTTTAGGGTGGTAGCCGCCAGCAGGGCTGGGCCCGCCGCCTAAGGCGCGTTGGAAGTCATCCACATGGATGGACGCAGGGCGCGAGACGCCCGCGGCGGCGCGGCCGCGCGCGGGCGCGCGCCGGGCTGGCGGCGCGGCCACCGGCGGCAGGCCGGCACCAGAAGCGGGGTCACCGGGCTTGGGGTGCTGGGCAGGGTGGAGCTGCGCGGCCGTCCCGCCGCCCGCCTGCGGCGCGCCGGGCGCCGCCCGCATGTCCAGCTTGGCATCCCGGGGCCGCTTGCGCCGCGTCAGCCCCTGCGCATGCGGCCATCTCAGCGCCAAGATGCTTGACATGAGCAGTCCGGTCTGCCCCGGTCTTACCGGTGGCGCGAGCACATGTGTCACACCATAAGTCATGCCGTGCACTGCAGGGTACGTCTGGCCGGCGCGCGCCTCGGGCAGGTGCGCCGCCAGCGGCCCCGGGTCGGCCGCGGGCGGCAGGTCGTAAGCGGCGGGGTTGGCGCCGAGCGCGCGAACGGGCGCGGCGGACGCGCGCGCGCGCAGGTTGCGCCAGAACATGCGCGCCGCAGCGTCATACACGAGCGCCTCCGCGCTCGTGCCCTCCTCCAGGTCCGTGCAGCTGCGAGGACGCACTGGCGCTCACCCACCGGCAGCCCGCGCATGGTGCAAATGGCATTCAACAGACCAAAATATCTGCAACCCCTTCAGTATCTTCGATTGCTTACTTGCTTTGCTTGGCCTACTGTGTCACACATGCATAGACCAAGCCCAGCAAAACGCGCTGTGAACAGTGAAGTCTGTCAACCCTATTAATCAAGCTTGAGCGCGGCACAGTAACTCTACATGAATAGCGCGGCGCGCATGTGGCTGGCACGGCCAGGGCAGCCGCCCCGGCCGTTCCCGCCACCACTCCTTACCTAAGCAGGCAGCCTACAGGCCGCCTAGGCGGGGCGCGCACGTGGCGGGCACCGCCAGGCCGGCCTGCGCGGCCGCCTCGCGCGAGGCCTTGACGGCGGCCGCGAAGCGCGAGGGCGCGGTGGCGGGCTCGGCGCCCGCGGCCTCCTCGTCCTCGTCCTCCGCGGTCGCCACGGCCTCCAGCACGCCCGCCACCTCGGTGCACAGCGCGCGCATGCCCGGCTCGGCGCCCTCCTGGCCTGCCGCACCATGCGGGGCGCCGGAATCGGGTTCCGATCGGAGCGGCTCATGCGCCTCAGAGAGAGCCGCTCACGCAGGTAGCAGGATGCGGGCAAGCAGACCGGCGGCCTCTGACCAGCACAGGAAGGGCTAGCGTCCCACATGACTGTGCACATGCCGTCACGCCCACTTCCCGGCCATGTCTCATGGCCACCGCAGCGCAGCGGGGGAGCGCGGGCGGCGCCAGCGTACCCTGCTGCCACAGCCGCGTGACCGCCCACTGCAGCGCCTGCTTGGCGCCGGCGGGTGCGCCGGCCGGCGCACCCCCGCCGGCGCCGCCGGCGCCGGCCTGCGCCTGCCAGCGCGCGGCGCCGGCGCGCAGCGCGGCGCGGCCGGGCGCGTGCTGCGCGAGCGCGGCGACCAGCCGGCGCGCCAGGTGCGCGTTAGCGCCCAGCCGCGGCAGGCTCGCCAGCAGCAGCGCGACCAGCGCGCCGACCTGCCGGCGCACCCGTCGTCAAGGCGGGGTAAACGCAGGGCGGGATGGCCAGGCAAGCCAATCAGCGTGCCAAGTCGCGATGAGCACGGCGTGCCGGAAGATTGCCGGAGGCCGCCGCTCAGCATCGGTCCGAAGCATGGAAGTGGCAGGGCAAGCCTGCACTGAGCTGCGCCCCTGTGACCCCACGCGCGCGCACCGATGACCTGCTCACCCGCAGCGTGTGATGCCTATATGTGACAGCCGCCAGGCGGCGCGCCGCGCACGCACGCGGGCCGCGCGGGGCGCAGGTGACCTGCCACAAGGGGCCAGCGGCCGGGGGCGGGGCGCGCGCCTCGGCGCAGGGCGGGCACTCCTCGCGCGCGCGCTGTGGCGCGGGCATGCCCGGGTCGAGCGCGATGGCCGGGTTGGTCAGCGCGGTGGCGACCTCGAGCGCCATGGTCGCCAGCGCGCCCGCCTCCGCGCCGCCCGGCCCGCGGCCGCTCAGCGCGGGCACCAGGCGTGCCAGCAGCTGCGCCAGCGCGCCTGCGCGCGCCGCACGCGCTCCATGCGTGGCCGGGCCCGGACAGCAATAAGGCCGACAGCAACAGCAGATGCTGAACAGAGGCCAAATTATTGGCGACACAGGAAGGTTGCTGGAGTGCATGGACCGGCAGCGCGCGCTCCCGTGCCCCTCTCCTCATATTAACCACTCCCTACCCTAATTACAACCCTACATCCCTAGCCCAAATTGGCGCAGGCGCGCGCGGGCCAGGCGCGCACCCGCGGCGCCCAGGTCCAGCAGCGCCGCCTTGACGGCCGGCCGGTACGCGAGCGGCACCAGCGCCTCCAGCACGCGCCGCGCGCCGGACGCCGCGCCGCCGCCGCTGGGCGCGGCGGCGGCGGCCGCGCCGCGCAGCGCCTCCGCCACGGGACCCATCACGAACAGGCCCATGCCGCCGCCCAGGCCTGCGCGCCGCAGCGCCCCGGCGCATCAGGACGGCCGGCGCTTTGGGGCCCGCCGCGCGCCGGCCTGCCGATGCGGCGCGGCGGCGCCGCGCGCAGGCCCGCACGCCCGCGCGCGCGGCCTCGCAGCAAGCCACTGTACACGAGGTGCACGCGCACGGCCAGCGGGCGTCTGCTGCACTGCAGCGGCGGCACACAGCAGGCAAACAGGCCGGCAGCGGGTGACCCGGCAGGCGCGCCTGCGGCGCGCGCGGCCAGCCGGACGAGCGCGGCGCGCAGCAGCGTGCTCTCCGACGCCACGCCGGCGGCCACCAGGCGCGCAAAGTCGGCCGCGCTCGGTTCGAACGAGCGCGCGAGCGCGGCGCGCAGGCGCACCGCCGCCGGCGGCGCGTGCGGCGCCGCGCCGCGCCGCGCCGCGCCCGCCGGCGGCCACTCCGGCGGGAACAGGTCGGCCAGCAGGCTGGCAGCCGCAAACATGTCCGTGGGGCCCTGCGGGGCGCGGCGCGGGGTTGTGGAGGCACGACCGGACGAGAGGGCCCTGCCGTGAGGCCGCCGGCCGGTACACTGGGCGGCTGCGCCCAGCGTACGCAGGGCCGCGCGCTCGCCATGCATGGCACAGCCAGGGCCTGCTGTTGCGCTGGCAGCGACCTTGGCACGACCTCCTCGTCCCAACCTTGCTGTGTGCAGCGACCGGGCCAGGCAAGCCATGGCATCGCTGGCAATTTTCCATCCAGTGCTGCGGAATCGGCCGCAGCCACAGCTCAGGCGAGCACGCGAGCGCAGCCTGCGCGCATCGGCGGGCCGGCAGGCCGCGCGCCTGCGCGCCGACGCGCGCGGCGTCGGCGCCCGCGGGAGGCCGCCCCGGCGCAAAGATGGCGGGCACCAGCGCGGGCGCCCAGGCCTCGTTGTCCACCCAGCCACGCAGCGCTGCTGCAAGCGCCTGCCGCGCCTGCCGGCGCGCGCGCCGTGGCCTCAGCGGCTGCGTTCACGGGCTAGGGTCAAACGTACGGTAGGGTCTCCCCCGGCATCACAGCTCCACCTCGGCCTGTCCTCGCATACAAGCCCCCGCCCCGGCATTGCCGGCTGATAGTGTGGGCTCGCGCCGCGACGCACAGCCGCTCCATGCAGGGTACCTGGGCGCCCATGCCATTGGCGAGCCGCTGCGGCGCCGAGCACAGGCAGCCGGCGAGGACTGCTTGCCATGGCGGCCTGCCCGCGCTTGCGCTTGGAGCGCCAGGCACTTGCTGATAGGCCAGACAGCAGTGCCAGTGAGGCCCCGTCTCGCACTCAATCGTCAGGGACGGGGAGCCTGCGCGACACCAGCGAGCCCGAGGCTCGCTGCACTGGTGTCGTGCAGCCGTGCGACCCGGTCACCAGGGTCTTGGGTATGCACCCTAGGGCACCCGCGCACCTCCAGCAGCTGCGCAGCGTCCAGCCCCGGCAGCCGCCCCGCAAGCGCGGCCAGCGCCTCAGGCGCGGTCGCCGCGGCCGCGTGCGCCGCCAGCAGCGCGCCCTGCAGCCCGCCGCTGGCCACGGCCGCGCCGGCCGCGCCTAGGCGGCC
>JAABUV010003228.1_pt1 | contig 20991 bp, 13 predicted proteins | sample 5559971 | NCBI WGS metagenome assembly JAABUV01 (sample SAMN10711881, study PRJNA513362) | rock metagenome | isolation source: Antarctica rocks | place: Antarctica: Victoria Land, Knobhead nord | collected 2015-12-19
TAGTCTAAACTCCCCTTTTTGAGGGTGCCCACCGGCGGCGGTCCCGTGGACGAGAAAAACCGATCGACGCCCCTGGTATCAGGATAGTCTAAACACCAGGTGTAAGGAACCACACGAGTTGATATTGGTGTCATTGATCGCTTTGTTTTTCCAGGTAGCTGATCATGCCGCCTTTCCACCCTCGCCGGTACAAATAGACGTTGCAACTAGTGAAACATGTAGGCTCGCGTGTATTCCTTGCAAGCCGTAGGAGTATCTTGGTGTCTAAATCGTCATAGCCGTAGTGGAAAGGCGATGTGATCAAAACAGTGCGTTGCCTGGAAAGCTTTCGCGATCAGCGACAATTGGTGGCGAAGTCGTTTCCAGGGTCGTGTGTGCGCGTAAAAGTGGGCGCGTAGTGGGCGTGATCAGGGGTGCAAGCTGACTTCGCCACCAATATCACGAGTTGCGCCGATCTTGCAGGGATTGCCACTCATCCTGCGCCGATCCTGCCGGCAACGACGATGGCCGTTGGGGGGCAGCACAGCTAGAAATGGCGGGTCGGATGGAAGGGCGCAAGACGAGTGGGAAATGTGGCGCAACTCGTGTGGCGAACGGCGCAACTCATGATATTGGTGGCGAAGTCGGTTTGCACCCCTGATCACGCCCACTACGCGCCCACTTTTACGCGCACACACGACCCTGGACATGACTTCGCCACCAATATCATTCACTGAGTTGTTCTCCATCCATCACGCCAATCACGACCTCACCGATTGACAGAGCCCGTGGCGACCCTGATTTCGTAGAGGAGCGGTATGGCGCCCCCACGGACATCCAGGTCGGGAATAGACCAGCCGTTAAAACCTGCCACAGGCCGTACCGTTCCGTCTGGCATGTGGAGAAAGGCCGCCCCGCCAGGCATCGTCAGGTGCAGCGCGCCGCGTGAGGTGCCCCGCGTATCCCACAGCATGATGAGCTGCGTGCCCGTCTCCAGTCTCCAGGCGTGCAGGCGCACCCCGCTAGCGAGGCCTGTGGTGGGTGTGTAGGACACCCCATTCTCGATGGTTGGACGATGGCCATCCAGCAAATGGACGAGGTCGGCATAGGTGTGCGCGGCGAGCTTGGGCCGACCGTGGCTGGTGAAGACGCCCGTGTGCTGAAAGAAGGTCGCCGACGTCTGGTCGCCGATAGGCGTGGAGAGCGCGGGGTCCAGGTCGCGTACCTGGTACAGGCCGAAGAGGGCGATAGGCCGGCCGGGCACCGAGAGCAGCGTGGCCAGCATGCGCCGCACCCAACTCGCCTGGCTGTACTCGGTGTCCACGAAATCGTCGGCGGTCGAAGCTCCGCCCTCATTCATCCACACGGGCAGCCGCCCGTGGTCGCTCGCGATGTCCCACGACCACGCGTAGCTAAACGGCCCGAAAACCCCGGGGGTCGTGTACGACTCGACAGGGGTGCTGTCCCAAGGAGCTTCGGCATACGTATGAAATGCCACCATATCGTAGAGGCCCTTACCGCCCAGGTGATTGAGCGCGCTGATCCAGTCAGTGTTGAGAGAGGTTAGGCCGGCTAGCACGATCGTCGCCCCCGGTTGGGCCACCCGGATGGCGCCCGCGCAGGCGCGCAACGCTGTCAGGTACTGGGTCTGTGTGCCGGTCCAGAAGATATTTTGGTCGACCTCGTTCCACACCTCATAGTAGCGGACCCAGGGGCGCAACTCACGGGCCATCACCCCACAGGCGCGGCCGTAGTCCGCCGGATGGCGTGGTGGGTCGTTCCAGTGATCGGCGGCCCATGAGGGTGGGTAGAGGTAGTACGGGCGAACCTCGATGCCCGCCGCCGCGGCGCGGCGGACGAACGCGCGCCAGAACGCCCAATTGTAGACGCCTCGCGCCGGGTTGGTATCGTCCCACCCCATGCCCACGCGCAGGATCTTGACGCCGATGCTATGTAGGAGGGCAAAGTCCGCCGCCGCTTGAACCACGCTCTGCTTCTCGGGATAGTAGTCGTTGTCGATGGCAAAGCGCAGGACGGGGACGGGCGGCGCGGTCCGCGCCACGTCGGCCGTATGCTGCGGTGGAGGGTGCCCGCCAGGCACGGCAAGCGCCATCAGGCAGCAGGCGGTCACGAGGAGGGCGCGCCAGGGTTTTCTCATCACATGACTCCTTCCATCCATCCATCGTCGCACGCGCGGCAGATACCACCTCGCTTCCGCTTGACCGCGCGGTCCCTATCGCCGTGCCGGGATAGTCAGGCGACCGCGGCGAAGTGTGCGGGCTACCGTACCATGCTCATCACGTCCGCGCGGGTGGGCATGGCGGGTTGCGCCCCCGCTTTGGTCACCGCGCATGCCCCCGCCGCAAGACCCCACCGGATCGCGTCGTCGAACGGACGCCCTTCCGCCAGCGCGACGGCAAGCGCTCCGTTGAAGGCGTCACCGGCCGCGACCGTATCGGTGGCCGTCACGGGAACCGGATTCCAGAAATGTCCGTCTTGCCCATCATCCCAATACACCCCCTTATGGCTCATTTTGATGAGCGCCCCACCGGCGCCACGCTCCACGAGGGCGCGTGCGGCACGGCGCACCCCATCCTGGTTATCGGTGGGGATGCCCGTGAGCGTGGCGGCCTCCGTTTCATTGGGCGTGATGATCTGTGTCGCCGCATACACCTCGGGGGGGAGCGCGCGCGCCGGGGCCGGGTCGAGGATGAGCAGGACCCCGTGTCGCCGCGCGGACTGCGCGGCGGCCATCACGGCGTCAAGGGGGACTTCGAGTTGAACCAGCAGAACGCGCGCATTCTCCAGCGCACCCTCCAGGCGCGTGACGTCGTCCTGGCCCATCTCACCATTGGCCCCTGGAACGACGATGATCGTATTCTCGCCCCCCTCATCGACGGTGATCAGCGCCACACCAGACGGACTGCCCGCGCTCGTGGCCACGCCGCTCACGTCAACCCCATTGGCGTGCAATCCCTCGCGCAGTGTCCGTCCGAACACATCGTCGCCCAGACGTCCGATGAGGCGGGTGGGCGCGCCAAGTCGCGCACAGGCCACGGCCTGATTCGCGCCCTTCCCCCCGGAAGATGTGAGGAAAGTCACCCCCGTCAATGTTTCGCCGGGCGCGGGCAAACGGGGCGTGCGGACCACCAAATCCATGTTAATGCTGCCGAAGACAACAACCACCATCCATCCTCCTAGCCTCCTAGCCTGAATTATTCATGAGCACTTTGGTCTAATCAGATTGATTACATCTGATTGAACACCCACCTCTGTAGACCGGCAAAAGCGGCTGTAGAGCCGGTTTTAGCGTCCAAAGTGGACTCGGGGAGCCCACAAGGCCGCTATCGGCAACCAATCCAATTCGATGAATGTTTTCATGAATAATTCAGGCTAGCGTCCGTGCCGCCGTGGTTGGCACACGGGGCAGCGCCCTCGATGCTTTCTCTGCGGCCTAAGAGCCCGAGACGTCTTCTCGTGACGCGCCCCTTTTTTACTCGACGATAACGGGCGCTCGCACAATGCGCGGGTCCGCAAAGATATCGTGTTCATCCGTGCTCGCGGAGGAAAACTCGGACACGATAGCGCCCTCGGCGCCACTCTGGAACCAATGCCAGGTGTTGGGAGGGATCGTGAATTGCTCACCCGGACCCAACGCGATTTCGTGCCACACCGTGTAGACCTCGTGGTATCCGTCGGGCGCTTGGCAGGACGGGTGCGGCGTGGGCGCGCCATCGACATACAAGTACACGCGCCCATGGCGGCACCGGAACGTCTCCTGCTTGCCCGGGTTGTCAGCGATGGGTGGATGGCGATGCTGCGGGCAGGTCTGCCGGGGCAGCAGCGCCAACTCCTTGGCGCAGTAGCGGTCGTTGTTGACGTAGACGACCAGCGCCAACCCCTGGCGCTCGAACTCCCCCAGCCCCATGTCGGCTATCTCGATCGCGGCCTCTTCCCCTGGCGTGAGCACGATGCCCGCCTCGTGCAGCATCGCGGCCACCTGTCGCCGGGCGTGTGTAGCTGTTGTGTCTGTGATCACCGGTGTCCCCTCTCCTCAATCACGCTGATACGTCTCGCACGGCGCGCACAGCGCGCCGATTCAGATCGTCGACCACCTCTTCACCATGCGCCGCCCAGAGCAGGCCCCGTACGCACAGCTGTAACACCTCCGGCTGTGCCACAATGTCCGCGTGATGGCCCAACGAGCAGTAGAAGACGCGACCACGGCCGTAATACTTGGTCCACACGACCGGCATGTCTATCACGCCGTTCGGGACGTGCGGTCCATCGGCCAGCGGGAAACGCGTGGTCGCTAGCACCCGATTGGCCGGATCAGTGTGCATGTAGTACTGCTCGGACGTGACGTCGAAGTCGTGGGAGCCACGTGTGATGACATGGTCCGTGTCGGCGATGTGTACGTTGTAGGTCACGCCGTCGTTGCCGGGATGGGCCACCCACTGCCCGCCGGTCATGAAGTGGTACGCGGGCGCGCTGCGGAATGTGTCGCACATGCCCCCGTGACAGCCCGCCAGCCCTACGCCGTCCTCAACAGCCTGCAGTAACGGTCCCAATTGCGCGTCCAGGATCGTGCCCATCGTCCATGTCGGCACGATGACATCCATGGTGCGTAGCAGCGCGCTGTCCCGAAACGTATCGAGTGTGTCGGAGACCGTGACAGCGACGCCGTGGCGGCGCAGCTCCGCAGCGAGGATAGCCGCGACCTGCGCGGGTTCATGTTCATCCCAGCCGCCCCAGACAATGAGCGCCTTCTTATCTCTGTTGTCTCGATCAGTCATGTGTCGTGTAACTCCCCTATCCGTTATCTCCCCTATCCGTGTGGCGCGCCACCTAGCGTAGTGCCGCCTTGATCATGTCGATCTGCAGGCGCACATCCTCCAGCCCCTCGCGGCCCGGCGTCTCCGGCTCGCGCCCCTCGGTGACACAGTCGTAGAAGTGCTGCAACTCGCGCCGGAAGGACTCTTCATAGGACGCCGTGATGGTGCGCTGGACCAGCGCATCGTCCTCCATGTCGGTGGTCTGCACGAGCGTCGGGGCGTATTTCACGTACGGACTGGGGAAGCGAATATGGACGGTGCCGTGCACCCCGAAGGCCGCCAACTCCTCGTCAAACTCCTTCTTACCCGTGGACCCGATCTCGAAGACGCAGCGGCAACCCTCCCCGTAGTCCAGCGTGGACAGGATGTAGGCGCCATCCTGCCAGATCTCCGTGTGCGTCACGGCGGTGGGGTCGCCGAAGGCTCCGCGCAGAATGGTAATGTCGTGGGACGCGAGGCCACCGAGCAGGTTGTACGCCCGATACAGGGCATCGGGATGGCCCGCGCCGAGGGCAACCTCGCAGCGGCGACGGATGTCCGCGGCCAGCGCCGACCCTGTCCGCGCCTCTAGCTCCGGGTCGCGGACGGTGGTGGTCATGTCCGTGACGTAGGCGGCATTGGGGCCGTTGAGGTCATGCACGCGGATCAGCCGCACGTCGCGCATCGCGCGCATGAGCGTGCGGCCGTAGAGGTAGCCGGGGTCGTAGCGCTTCATGTACCCCACCATCAGCGACACGCCGGCGGCCTCGGCCGCGTCGACCATGGCCTGGGCCTCGTCCAGGTTGAGCGCCATCGGTTTCTCCACCAGCACATGCTTGCCGGCGCGGGCGGCGGCGATGGTGGGGTCACTGTGGATGGGGGTGGCGACCACCACGGCGTCGACATCGGCCTGGTCGATCAGCGCCTGGTAATCGGTGAACCGCTGTTCAACCCTGAAACGCTCGCCCACATACGCGGTCACGCGCGGCGACACGTCGCATACCGCGGTCACGCGAAACCCGGGCAACTCGGTGAGAAACGGGAGGTGCATCCATTGGGCAATCTCCCCACATCCGATCATGCCGACGTTCACAATCCTCATCAAGCTCCCTTTCATCGAAAACAGACACCAGATGTCAGCACAGTGGGACCGCTACGGGTCGCCGCGCGTGAGCAAGACGATGCTATACAGTGGCGCGTCGCGCAGGACCACACGATGGACATCACCAGCGATGGCCAGGGATGCCCGCGCCACATCGCCTGGACTGTAGACCTCGACACTGTCAAAACGCTCCGGCAGCCGCAGGTCGAGCGTCACCTCCGGTAGCGGCGGCACGCCGTCTTGGCTCTCATCATACGCGTAGTGGATCAGGTGAATCGCGGCCCCATCCTCGACACGCTGGACGTTGATGGCCATGTCGCGCCCACCCTCACTGCGTACCTGCGGCTCTCCCGGCACGTCCCGCAAGCGGAACTCGTCGTCAAGGCCCAGGGAGGTCATCCCCTCGTGCGCTGTAAGCGCCTGGCGCATTGACTCGTCGAGATTCGCGCCGAACTCGCCTAGAGCCCGCACACGCCCCCCTCTGTCGAGGTACGCCTGGATGACGCGCGCCTGCTGTGTCGTCAGGAAGCCGCAGGCCGGCAGGATCAGCGTGCGGTAGCGTGCCAGGTCGTCGACCTCTAGCCTGTCAGGCCGCAGGTCCCCGTCGGGGAAGAAGAGGACGTCATAGGGCTGGAGTCCGTTGCTCAACTCCTCGCAGACCTGCCAGAATGGCACGGTCTCGCTACCGGAGACGTTGGAGCGGTTGTCGGCAAAGACATCGCGCCGGGCCACGAGTTGGGCGTTGCTCTCGATGCTGTAGACAACGGCGATCTCCGCGTAGGTGTGCCGGCTGAAGAGGCGCTCATGGTCGGCGAGGAACTGCTGGATTTCGACGCACAGCCCGTGCGGGGCGTAGAACGCGTCCTCCACCACGCTGCCCATCCACGCGCCATAGGGCACGCTCATGTTCGCGCCCAGGGCGGCCGCCTCGTACAGCGACAGGCGAAATAGGTCATATCCCCGCCCATTCTGGAGCCGCTCCACCAGCTCGGACACCACCCCCCCATAGGGATTTTCGACCACGACCACCGGCTTGTCACCCGCGAATCCCGCCACGTAGCGATACCACGCCGGCTGGCGGTACGCCGTGTTGCGCATCTCCGTAATGACCATGTCGACCTTGGGCTCCAATGGGTAGTAGTGGTCGAAGAGATTGAAGAAATTGCCTGAGACCAGCACGCTCCGTCCTTTACTGGCGGCGTACGCGCGCGCATAGTCGGCCAGTTCGCCGAAGTAGCGCGTGATAGCGCGCCGCTGGAAACGCAGGTAGTCCCAGAAGAGCGGGGTAGACTCGCGGTCCGTCTTGAAGTCGTAGCCGCGTTCGAGCAGCCAGGCGCCGTAGTGGAAGGTTTCCAGGTCGACGCCCTCCAGCTCACGGGTCCGCTCTCTCTCGGGCAACGCGCGCAGGTAGGCGCGGAACCCCTTCATGCAGTCCTTGCAGAAGCAGCCTCCGTACTGCAGGCTGGTGATCGGTAACTCGGCCTCGTCCAACTGGACGCCGTCCACGCCGGCGTCAATCTGGATGCGGATGACCGCTTTCAGGTAGGCGCGCCAGACCGGGTTGTTGCGGTCCATCGCGTAGCAGTAGTGTGTGCGGTCGGGGCACTCCACCCAGCGGGCATGGCACGGCTCGCCGTGGATATCGCGTGAGCAGCACTCGTCCAGTAGATCCGTTACCCGCTCGCCGTCGCTGTTGACGAGACCCTCGGGGAAGTAGTGCTCGACGGGCTTCCACAACTTGGGATAGCGATTCTGCGAGAACTCGCGCAGGCCCAGCCATGCTTGTTTGCCGGCGCCACGGAGCTCGTTCAGCGCGAGGATGGTGTCCTCGGCCTCGTTCAGCTCCACGGGGAACTCCCACCCCTGCACCTCGAAGACGATGCCGAAGACCTTGATCCCGTGCTCCTGACACGCCGCGATGAACTCGGCGTCGTTGACGAAGCCGTAGAAGCGGAAGCGCGGGTCGATCGCGCCGAACGCTTCCTGCTCCAGGTAGGGCAGCGCGATCGACCCTCCGCCCAGCGCCGACCACACAAGGGCAGTAGCCCGATACTCCTGCAGATCCTCGACCATGCGCAGCCGGCGCGGGGGCAGACTGGGGTGATAGCAGTGCTGGCGGGGGAACCAGGCGTCGAAGTAAACTCCTCGCTCCATGCTATTCTCCAATCACCGCGCTGGCCGTTCCGACAGCCTCGCCCCGGTCCGGCTTGAGGAACGTAAAGTGGACCTCCGGCTCGCTCTCCTGTGCGTCGGCGTCGGTGGCGAAGAAGCCTTCGATGCGCCCCACGGCCTTGCGTCCCCAGCGCACCAGTTCGTCGCGATGCGCGAGATCGTGCGCGGTCAACTGCCGCACCCAGTTGGTGGCCAGCTTGACATGCGTGAGCTCGTCGGCCTGCAGGTAGTCGGCCAACTCGGCAATGCGTGTGTAGCCCCGCTCCGTGGCGTGCTCGCGCCACAACCGCAACGTCTGCATCAGGTTGGCCTCGGCCCAGCTATTGGTCACGGTGATGCGCTTGAGCGGGTCCTCCTCGTTCTGCATCCACCACCACACCAACGACCAGGGGCCGTAGCCGAGTGTGCCCCCCAGTTCTTCCTCGACGGCCTTGGCCACGATCTCGATGTGCCGGGCCTCGTCCCACATCTGGTGGGCCAACTCCAGGCGCATCTCCCAGGGCAACGCAGGGAACTCGGCCAACATCTTGCCCATGCGGTCGGTCGTCTCGACCTCCCCGTAGAGGAGTTGGTGGAACTTATGGCGGAAGCCCTCCAGCGACCACTCGTCCGCGGCGTTGTAGGCGGCGCGGAAGTCGTCGGGGTTGCCCGAGAACCAGAAGGGTTCCTCCACGACGGGGTGATCGAGCGGCAGGCACCGCTTGAGGTAGCGGTAGCCCGCCTTGCCGCGCTTGCGCCGCTGCTGCCCCTTATCGTCTTCCTTCGTACTGTGGAAAGACAGCCAGTGCGACTCAATACCCTGGCCCGTCACGCCACCGCAGGCCACCAGGCGCGCCTCCAGGTCCGCCTGGACCGCCAGCGCCCGTTTGCGGTCCTCCGGCGCCTGGGTCAACGCATCAAGGACCGCTTGGCCCCAGGCGATGTGCGATTGGTCGAGGCTGGCGAGTTGGCGTAGCAGGCGCACGCTCGGCGTGTCGGTCAGCGGATCGGTCGCGTCCGCATGGTACACGTAGGTGCTGACGAGATGCGGCTCGAGCACACGGTAGATGGCGACGAGCCGGTCGATCGTCGCGTCCAGGTTCCACACGTCCTCGCACAACCGCGCGAAGTCGTCGGTCGCGGGCTCTTCGCGGTCACGTCCCGAGCGCAGTTGGTAGAGGCGTTCGCCGAGCAGGTCGGCGGCCTGCGCGTGGTCGTAGACATGGTAGCCGAAGGTGGCCTTGAAGGTGAGGTGTGGCGTGGTATGGGACCAGCCACCAATCATTTCCATCAGTTGCATTTCAAGATAGCGGTAGTTGGCCAGCCGTTGCGCGTTCTCTTTGACGCTGAAGCGGCCGCCGAACTCCCGGCGATCGACAACGGGCATTAGCTATCCTCTCTTGTTATCACGATGCTCTCGGCGAAGCGCGCGATGCTGGTATCGCCACCACCGGTACCCTGCGGCAAGAGGACCACGACGTTCAGCGCACGGTCGATGGCCAGGGGCGGGTGTCGTTGGGTCGTGCTGAGGTCGACACGCAAGCGCCGATCCGAGGACGCCATCGTCGGCGGTTGACGGAGACAGCTATGCCGCGGCAAGACGATGGGTGAGGTCGTCCCACGCGCGCATCAAGCGCGGGGCGTGCGGGATGCGCGGGTCGCCGGTCGGCTCGCCCAGCCGGTAAAAGCCATCGCGCAGGTTGCGCATGAAGCCATGCCCGTCACAGACGACCTGCGCGCATCCGAGGCGTTGGAACCCGCGCATGCAGCGCGTCCGCCCTTTGAGGTGTTGGTGATCGCGCTCGATCCCCTGTTGTTCCATTTTGCCCATAACGTGCTCCGCCTCCGGCACCACGGCCCGCAGCGCGGGCGGATACGTCGGCGCCTTGTCCGTCGTGACGCGGCGCGGCCGCACATCGGTCCGCGCGATGGCCTGCTCAAAGAAGGCTGTGGCTGCCGCCGTGTCGCGCGTCTCGCTCAGGTACACGTCGATCACTTGGCCGTGTTCGTCGATGGCCCGATAAGCGTAGACCCAGCGGCCCGCCAGGCGGATATACGTCTCATCGACCGCCCAGCGGGTGCCGACACGATGGCGATGCGGGCGCGCCGCGTCCTTATAGAGCGGGGTGAAGCGCTGCACCCAGTCGAATATCGTCGAAGCGTCGACATGCACGCCCCGTTCGGCCAGCAGCTCCACAAGGTCGGCGTAGGGCAACCGGAACCGCAAATACCAGCGCACCGCGAGCGCGATGATGTCGTCGGGGAAGCGGTAGTTGCGAAAGGCCGAGGTGGAACGGTCCGTTTGCCGCCGCCCGCAGGTCGCGCACTGGTGGATTTGTCGGCCGGCCCGATCGCGCCCGGCCTTCGTGAAGTGGCTTCCCTCGCACCGCTGACACTGCATGCCACCCTCCCTCTGTCCCCTCGTCAGGCCACAGCATACCGCACCTCAGCACATCCCAACGGAACCGGTTGGAGACGCCTTTGCGCCCGAAGCCCGCGCCGACGCCGGCGCTGCTCACGGTAGGGGTGGGTCAGTGGGCCTGTCCTCATCGGCTGGGTCGCCGCTCCGTGGCCGGCGCGCGCCGGACGAACGTGGCCCCTAGCCGCCAGTCCAGGCCAATGGGGGCCGTGACGGTAAGTGTGCCGCCCGCATCCGTCACCACGGTCCACGCCCGCCGCTGCCCGCTCACATGATTGGTCGCGCGCACCGCGTACACGGCCAGGGGGACGAGATGGGCCACGACCACGCGCTTGTCGCCACTGCCGGGGACGGTGAGGCTGACCGCGGTCGGGCTATAGGCGACATCGACGTCACCGATGTGGTAATGGTAGCGCGTGTGCCCAAGAGGCGCGATGTGGACATCGCGGAGCCCCAGATTGATGCCGTAGGCCACCTCACGCAACAGCATCACCACCATCTCGGGATACTCATGATCGTAACGCGCGCGCACCAACGTTCCGGCGCAGGTCGAGCGCTCGGTGAGCCAGGTGTGCGCGAGCAGGGCCGTGCGCACGGGGTCCAGGATGCGGGTGTTGAACGTCGCCAGGTCACCGACGTGGGCGCGCGCCCGTCCGTCCGCCCAGCCGATGCGCCCCATCGCGACGGACGAGTCGCCCAGGTTGCCGTGGTAGGTGTCCGCGGGTCCGTACGACACCTGGGAGGCGTCAAGCAGGCCCGCCATAGGCGCCGCCGCTGACTGTGTTGTCCCCGCGCAGCCGCCCGCGTCGAGGCGGCGCAGGATCAGGGCGGCGCGGGCGGGCGGTGCGATGCCGAAGGCGACGGCGAGCAGGTTGGCGTCGGCGTCCACGAAGTCGCGGACGGTCCCGTCGGGGTTCAGTTGCGTGATGTAGTGGTCACCGGCCCACAGGCGCGTGTTCATGGCCGCCGCGATGGCACGCGCCATGACCTCGTGCTGTATGGCCAGGCTCATATAGGAACCGTTTCGACCCGTGCCCGTCACGGGCGCCGCGAGGAAACGTTCGGCGTCAGCCATCTCGCGCAGGATCTCGACCATGTAGGCGTTGGTGTCGGAAGCATAGTGGTCACGGATGAAGACGTCAATCCACAGGGGACCCGGCGCGTCGACTAGCCCCACGCGTGGGTTATAGCGACGGGTCAGGTAGTCCAGGGCGTGTTCCAGCGCCGGCATGTGCAGGCGCAGCCAGCCATAGTCACCCGTTGCGCGGACGTACTGCAGGGCGGCGGCGATCCAGAAGATGTTGGGGCCGGTCAGCGTGGCGCCGCTGAGGGCGACGTAGGCGGGCGTGGCGTCCACGAAGTGGTGCGGGACCTGGCCGTCCGGCCGGATGCGCGCCCCCGAGGCCTCGATGAGCGTGCGGGCCTGATGCTGGAGGTAGGGGTCGCCCGAATACACGAGCGCGCTGACCGTCATCCAGGTGTCGGGGTCGAAGAAATTGTAGTCGTGCGGGTAGCCGCGCCACGGCGCGGCCAGCGTCGTGGCGACCTCGCCCGGCCAGGCGTACGTGTCCAGGGCGCCGGCGGACGAGCCGTAGATGGCGGTGTAGAGGGCGCGGAGGTCGGCGACGGGCAGGGTGGGGCCGGGTGGCAGCGCGCCCACGGGAAAGTCATCATTGTTCACAGCGATTGTGTCGTCGACGCACCAGGTCTCGCCGGCCGTCACGCGCGTTGGCCGGGCGTTCGCCCATCCAGGCCCCCCCCAGATGTCATGGTCCGGGTAGCGGCCGGCCAGGACCTGCTGAAGGCCACTGCGAAAGAAAGCGCCCCCGCGCGCATTCATCAAGAGCGTCTCGCGGCCCCGCGCCTGTCCTGTCGTGGTCACGTCGACGGACCCCCCACCGCCGAGCGCATAGAAGCGGCGCAGCGGGCTATCGGAGGCGAAGTAGTGTCCGTAGCTGTCCATTATCTGGACGACGCCACGCGCGAAGAAGCCGTAGGTCGAGCGGGGCGCCAGGTAGCTGGAGAGGCGTAGCCCCGCCACGTCGTCGGCGCTGGAGAGCGCGCGCGTCGTCGTCGCGAGCGTGAACGCGCGCACGCCCGCGGACAGGGAGAGGGTCCAGGTCGAGGTCACGAGGGGCGCGACCGGGTCGTCCGTGAGGCCGTCGATGCGCACCGACACCCGCCCAGGGCTGTCCATGAGTACGGTAACGCGCGGAGGGCTGAACGCGCCTGCGGACGAGGCGTGCGTGGCGACGGGCGCCCTCCAGCCGGTCACCAGGGGGAGAGCGACAGCGGCGCCGTCGGCGCGCCGTAGGGTCAGCGCCAGCACGATCAAGGTCGCGGGGTGGACGGGGCGGACGCCCGCCACGGCGGTGGCGGTCACAACGGACGGCAGCGTGATCGCCCGGAGGGCGGACGTCGTACGCAGGGGCACGATCGCGTGGTAGAGACAGGTCGGGACGGCCTCGTCGCCGCCGGGGCCATGCCGGTAGGCCAGGCGGAAGGCGACGCGCGGGAACGGGGGGTGGGACACGCGCGCGGTGGGCGTGGGACAGCCCCAGTCAGGCAAGACCACCGGATGCGTCTCGACGTGACCGTCAGCGAAGGTCAGGCGGACGACGCCGCGGGCGACGCCCCCCGGCGCGCCGGTCGCCGCGCCGAAGAGGTGCAGGGCCGTGTAGGGACCCTGCTGGACGGGCGCGAGCGGTAGGGTCTGACCATGGGCCTGGATGACGCCACCCGGCGCGGCATCGGGCATGCGCAGGGGCGTCGGGTCGGGCGCGTCGCCGGGGGGGATGACGATCGTCCCGGGCGGGGGCAGCAGTTCGGCGGCGTAGCTGTCTCCACCGCCCAGTTGGCCGGCGGCGGCATGGGCACGGTCCGTGAGCCCCCACACCGCGATGGGCGCGCCACGCCCCACGTCCACATCATCGCGCTCGAGCAGGATGCCGCGGCGCTGGAGTCCCGAGGGGTCGGGACCGGGCGCGAGGAGATTGGGGCCGTAGGCGCCCTGACCGTTATAGTCGGCCCGCAGGACATCGATCTGCGGGTGCGTCAGGTCGAACTCGACGTGCGCGTAGCCGTTGTCCAGGATAACACGACGCGCGGTGCGCGTCAGCGTCACCTCAGGGAGCGCGTGATGATGCACCCCCTGTCGGGGGAGGTGGGGCCGATGTGCCCCCTGCGCCCGCGCCGCCGGCCACGCACCTGTCAGGATCACCAGGCCCAACACCAGAAGCACGCGGAAAGGAGCGCGTGGGCGAACGATGCGGGGGGCCATCATAGGCGCGGTGATGCTTTCTTCTCAGGATCGTGCGTGGAGGGGCGGATAAACGCGGCATGCCGCACTACTATCGTAGCATGGTCATGCAGCGTGGCGCCAGATCCAGACTTTGGCGTTGACCGCGTCGCCGGCTGGGGGTACCGTTTGTCGCCGCGCACGCCGGCGGCCGACCGGCCGCCGCAGCCCGATGGCCCGGTCGAGACGGCCGAGCTTGACGAGCTCTACACCTATATCTACATCGAGCATAAAAACGCGTGCGACGTCGTGACCGAGGTGGATTGGGCCACGCGCTGCATCGTGAGTGGGGCCGTCAGGGGGGAGTGGACGTGGGCGGCCAGACAAGGGGTGGCCGAGGGCGCGGACCCGGCGACGCGGTCCTCCTCCAACGGCGTCGCGACGTACGAGACGCTCGTCTACGACCCAGGACGGCACGCGGTCGCGCCGGGCAAGAGCCAGACCTACAGCGTGGAGGCCGACACCGCTGAGGTGTGCCATGGCCTGGCGTGCCAGGCGCGACGGTCCCGCTACTTCTGTACTCGATCGCGGCCTGACGGCGTGCGATCACGCTCGTCGTGTACGCCGGGAACCGCCGCCCGTTGCACAAGCGGGCTTTCCCACGTTATGCCTGCCCTGTCTCTGATGGCGTATGCCCCACCCGTAGCCACTCCCGTGAGGGTGCGGATCCCCGCGTCGCGGTCCGGTCGTGTATCATGGCGGCATGCTGTGTAACCGGCCCTATGGGGGGAGACGATATGACCGCTACCTTGCGGGACCGCTTCAACCTGTTCCTGTGCTCGTTCACGATCCTGTTCGTGGAGTTGACCTGCATCCGTTGGATACCGTCCTACATTCGCTACCTGGGCTACTTCACCAATTTCGTGCTGCTGGCCTCGTTCCTGGGCATCGGGCTCGGCATCTTGCAGGCGCGGCGGCGTGTCGACTTGCAGACATTCTTCCCGGCCACGCTGGCCGTGCTCGTCGCCATCGTCGCCACCTTCAAGCTGCAGCTCAACGTCACCTCAGGGCAGGAAGTGTTCTTCAAGGACATGTCGGTCAAGGCGCAGGGCACCGAAGCATTCTTCCTCGTCCCGCTTGTCTTCATCCTCGTGGGGGCGATCTTCACCTTGTTGGGGCAGAACCTGGGACGGCTGCTCACGCGGGTACGGCCGCCCCTGACGGCCTACACGCTCGACGTGGCCGGCTCCATCGCCGGCTCGGCCCTCTTCGCGCTCATTTCCTTCCTGGGCTCTCCACCCGGCGTCTGGTTTACCATCGCGGCCCTCGCCGCGCTGGCGTTGCCACAACGACGCGGCGCGTTTCGGGTGGCCAACGCGGCCATCCTGCTTGGCGTGGTCGTGTGGGCTACGCTGCTGGGCCGCTCCTCGCTGTGGTCGCCCTACTACCGTATCGACGTGCAGAATCTCGGCGGCGGCAACCGCGCCATCTTCGTCAACAACATCGGGCATCAGATCATGGGACCCTACGCCTCGCGCTCACGCGCGTTGTTCTACCTCACGCCGTTCCAGACGTTCCATTTCCCGTCGTCCACGCGCGAACTCATCATCGGCGCCGGATCGGGCACCGACGCCGATATAGCGCTGCACAACGGCATCGGCAGCGTCACCGGCGTGGAGCTCGACCCCACGATCTATGGGCTGGGCCGCGACTTCCACCCCGACCATGTCTACCAGAACCCGCGCGTCCATGTCGTGCTCGACGACGGCCGCGCCTTTCTGGAACGCACCCACAACACCTACGACCTGATCGTCTTCGCCCTGCCCGACTCGCTGGCCCTGACCTCCAGCTTCGCCAACCTGCGCCTGGAGAGCTACCTGTTCACGCAGGAGTCGTTCGCGACGGCGCGCAGCCACCTCAGCGCCAACGGCGTGCTGGTGCTCTACAACTACTACCGCCAGCCCTGGATCGTGCACAAGATCGCGGGCATGCTGACTGACGCCTTCGGCGGTCAGGCCCCCTATGGCCGCATCTACGCCAGCTCGTCGGCCGCGGTGCTGATGGACGGGCCGCGCTTGCGCGCGCTATCGCCAGCGCTGTACCGAGCGCACACGGTCACGCGCCAGGCCGGTATCGAGAACGCCACCGACGACTGGCCGTTCCTCTACCTCAAGGAGCGCGGCGTCCCCACGATCTACCTGCAGGGCGTGGCCGTCACGCTGCTCATCGCGATCGTGGCCGTGTTCCTGAGCACGGGACGGCGCGCGCTGCGGCGCTTCGACCCGGCGCTGTTCTTCACGGGGCTGGCCTTCCTATTGCTCGAATCCAAGAGCATCGTCAATTTCTCGCTGCTCTTCGGCGTCACCTGGCTCGTCAACGCGCTGGTGATTATCGGCATTCTGCTCACGGTGTTGCTGGCCAACGGGGTCAACGCGCGCTCGCACTTGCGGCTGGACATCCGCTTGCTCTACGTCGGGCTGGCCGCGACGCTGGCGCTCAACCTGCTGCTGCCGTTCCACACGCTGCTGGTCCCCAACCTGGCGTTGCGCTACGCGCTGGGCTGCGCGGTGCTGTTCTCGCCGATCTTGATGGCCAACCTGATCTTCGGGCGCCTGTTCGGCGATACGGTGTCGCCCGACGTCGCGCTGGCCTCCAACCTGCTCGGGGCCTTCCTGGGCGGCGCGCTGGAGTACGCCTCGTTGCAGCTTGGCTACCACCTGCTGCTGTTGCTCGTCATCGCCGCTTATCTCCTCTCATTCGTGGCCGTGGCGGTGTCCCGGCGTGGTCACGGCGTGCGCGGCGACGCGCGGATGGCAGCGCGATAGTTGATCTCTGCCATGGTACTACTGCTGCTGAAAGACGCCCTCGTCGCTCGCTAGGACGCTAGGACTAGAGGGTGTACATGGCCTGCGCAGGCATGAAACATGAAATAGCCGCTGCCGCTTTACTATCGACTGTTCAGACGCCACGTTAGTGTGCTGGACTAGTTATGTGGCTCATCTGACGCACAAGATGCCTTAGATGAGCCACGTAGCCAGCACAGCAGTCAATCGCACCCGCGCCGCGTCCCCGGCTACCTCTCGGTGTCGCAGATCGCCCAGGTGCTTGACCTACACCCCGCATTGGGTCCGCCCCGTCGGGCGGACCCTCACTCGTTGCGTCTCTGCGGCGTCGGCGATAGGCGCCTACCGGCTGCTATGTCCCATTTGCTCGACGACGACGACCGGGTCGCCGCCGACGGTCGGGATGCGTGGGTCGGCTGGGTTGGAATACGTGGTCCCTCCACGCAACGTCACCGTATAGGCGCCGTTGGACAATTGGATCGTCGTCCGCGTGGCCGGCGTGACGTACGCGAGCGGGGTACCGTCCCAGTTGAGTTTGTCGACCTCGACCGGCTTCTCGCCGGCGTGGATCACGGTCGCGTGCCCGTACTTGTCGTAGACCGTGGCCGTCGTGACGCCTGGGGCCGCTTTGAACGTGTAGGTGGCGGAGCCCTGCGCGTCGTATGACACGCCAGCCCAGTCGGCGGCGCGGTGCCCCTTGGCGTCGGTCGTCGGCAGCACGATCATGTCCTTGGCGTCGTGATAGAGATGATCCGACGGGTTGTAGTTGTAGTGCTTGGAGTGGTCCCAGGAATAGGTGGCCTTTGTATAGTGCGCCTCCACGGCCGGGTTGAGCGGGCCAAACTGGTTCCACACCGTGGTGATGCGCTCGGTCGGGCGCTTGTTGTTATCCAACTTTTCAGACACAACTTTGAAGACGCCGGCCTTGTAGACTGGCTGACCATCAAGCGTGCGGTCGGGATAGAACTCGCCCGCGTGGTACGCCACGGTATCCACGGCTGGCTGCGCGTTCTTGAAGACCTTGGCGAGGAACGAGAAGCTGTAGCCGAAGGGACGCTCGACCTTGGCGTCGTTGACCACGCCGAGTGGGGCGGCGTTGGGCGAGGTCATACCCGTCCCATCGAACATGCGGAAGATGGCGAAGCGGTCGGCCTTGGCCGCGATATAGGTGGCGAAGGCGTCGACGAGGAAGCCCGCCTGCTCCTGCTGCGTCACGCGAAAGGCCGTCGTGCCGTTGCGCGCGGCGTCGGCGCCAGGGGTCGTGTCGTCGTAGGGCTCAACGTTGGTCTCACTGACCCACACCTGTTTGTCGGCCCAGCCATGGCGGCGCAGCTGGTCGCGCAGGTTGGTGATGATCCAGTAGAAGCTGGGCGTGCCGATGTAGAGGTGCAAGTTCGCCACGTCGAAGTAGCCGTTGTGCGCGCCGGTGGGATCATCGCGCTTGAGTTGGTCGAGCACGCCAGTCAGGAAGGCGCCCTGGTCGTACCAGTACGGGTCGCCGTAGAGGACGACTTTCGCCGCGGGGTTGGCGGCCTTGATGGCCTGGGAGGCGACCTCGACCAGGCGGGCGTAGTCCTGCTCGGACTGGGTCTTGTGGGGGTCGTTCCACTGCGTCCAGCTTGATCCCCCGGGGATGCTGACCTCGTTCCAGATGGTCCACTCGTTGATGCGGCCCTGTGGATGAGCTGTGTCGGGGCCGAAGTGGCGGGCCATCTGGTAGCAGTAGGCGCCCCAGGCGTTGCGGGGGTCGTTCCAGGGCAGCGGCTGGCCGTTGGCGTCGGTGAGGGTGGGCACATCGCCGGTCCCGCAGGTCTTGGCGGCGGCTGTGGCCGCGTCGCGGCAGGCCCAGGCGGGCGTACCCAGGAGGAGGCCGACGATGTCGCGGCGGTGGGTGAGTTCGCGGTCGATGGCGGCGTCGGTGCCGCCGGCGTCGAGGGCGAAGGGGTTCCAGCCGGCGGGCCAGACGGCGGGGGCGGGGAGCATCCCGGCGGCGACGGGCGTCAAGGCGTCGGAGTGAGTGGGGGCGGTGGGCTGGATGTAGCGCCAGATGAAGGGGATACGGGTCCAGCGCGCGCCCATTTGGTCGGCCAGGGAGGAGAGGTAGTCGGCGCTGACGGTGGCGTTGTGGTCGTCGACTTGGACGATGCCGAAGCGGGGGTCGGTCGTCGCGGTATCGACCGAGGAGTGGCCGGAGTTGGCCTGCGCGTGGTGGGCGGTCGGCGCGGCCAGCCCGGCTCCGGCGATGAGGGTGGCGGCGGCGGTCGCGCGGGTGAGCGTGGACAGGGATCGGCGCATCATTGTACCTCTTTTTTCATGGTGTTGTCCCTCATCCTGTAGATGTCCCTTGAATATCCGGGTCAACCGATAACTATGACCAAGGTACGCTCAGGATAGGCGATGGGTGGCCGGGTGCTCCATAGCACAAAAGGGCGTCCCCATGCTACCTAGTACCGCTAGCTTGAAAACATTCCGCACATTCAGCGGCCCGTTCGCTCTTGAGCGGCGCGAAGACCGGGTACCTTTTCTGCGGAGCCATTTCCGTCGGACGGTACTAGTAGTTCAACAGGTGGCGGTAGCCGCGTGGCTAGCATACTACAAGCGTGGCTCTACGGTCTACCCCTACCATCACTCTGGGTGCACGCCACATTTTCGCGCTGGTCATTGCGGCACGCGTCGTCTCTACTGGGAGCGCCGGCTTCCAGCCGGCCAACGGTCGCCGCCACGCTGTCTGTGAGTGGCACACCGCTCGCCCGCGACGGCCTGCCGGCTAAGTGAGGCGTGGTCATAAATAATCAGGCTGCCCGCAGGAAGGCTTTGAGACCCACGCGGAGGTCTGCCTCCTGGTGGTGGCGCTGGAGCAGGACGAGTTGATAGACAAAGATGGTACCCAAGGCATAGCGTCGGGTCGCGGCCAAGCCCCGCGTGGGGACCTGGGCATGGGCGTCGAAAAGGATGCGTCAGGATTCAGAATCAGTGGTGGTGGAGAGCCCGTCGGTCAGGTATCCTACTCCTTTTATAGGGGTGCATGGAGGAGGGGACGATGGCCTGCCCGTACTGCCAAGGGGACGCGACGCAGGAACTGGAGCGCGTGACGGCGTTAGGCTACCGCCTGTTCCGTTGCCGTCCCTGTCGGCGCACCTTCAACGAGCGCACAGGCACGCCGTTCAACCACCTGCACGTGCCCACCGACATCGCGCTGCTCGTCGTCCTGTGGCGACTGCGCTACAAACTCAGCCTACGCGACCTCGCCGAGATGTTCCTCACGCGCGGTTTCACGTTCACCCACGAGACCGTCCGGGAATGGGAGGAGCGCTTCGCCCCGCTGCTGACGGAGCGCCTGCGGGCCAAGCGACGGGGCAAAGCGGGCCTCAAGTGGCACGCCGACGAGACGTATGTGAAGGTGGACGGGCGGTGGTGCTACCTCTATCGGGCCATCGACGCCGACGGGAACCTGGTCGACTCCATGCTGAGCGAGACGCGCGACATGGACGCCGCCAAGCGTTTCTTCCAGCGGGCACGCACCGTCGTCGGCCACGCGCCGGAGAAGGTGACGACGGACGGGCATGACGCCTACCCGCGCGCCATCCGCGAAACGCTGGGACCCGACGTGCAGCACCGCACCAGCCGCTACATGAACAATCGCATCGAGCAAGACCATCGTGGCGTCAAGCAGCGGTACTACCCCATGCGGGGCTTCGGCTCGTTCGAAGCAGCGTCGCGCTTTTGCACGGCCCACGACGAATTACGCGACCACTTGCGCTATCGTCACCATATGAATGAGACGATGTCCTTGGCCGATCAGCGCCGCTTGTTCCAGGAACGTTGGGGCGAGGTGTGTGCGGTGCTGCAGGCGGCGTAGGCACGATTAGACGGACAATACCGCAGGCTGACGCGCGCCACAACCCGATTGTGTTCCGAGTCCTGACGCATCCCTAAGGAGCCGTTAAAGATTAACTTCCCGTTTTGGTCGCCGCGTTCAAGTGTCCGAGGCAGCACAGCGGCGAGAAATTATTTCTTAACGAGTCCTAAGGATCGCGTCGGGAGTCACGTCGGCGACGGGGTGGACATCGTTATAGGCGCGCACAACAGCCGCGATGATGGGCTGCGTATCGACCATTTCCGTGTGTGCCCACACGGGACGTGCACTATCCGATTGACACGCGCGGGTCCGCGCTATCCTGTTGGGAGAGCATGGGTGTGCTTTGAAGCATAAAAAGCTCCTGTGCAGGTCCACAACCCGGTTCGGAGCTAGCTACCCCTTCGGGCGACGGCCTCCGGTTGGTGGCTCTGGTGGTTCCTTCGCAATTGGTTACACCAGCGCCGAGTAAATATAGATAGTTAGTCTAGGCAAGCAAGAGGCTCACCGGGTACCAACCGGTGGGCCTCTTGCTCTTGCGGCCGCTACGGCCGCGCTACGTGCTACATGGCAGACTCCTTCATGATGA
>JAABUV010003230.1_pt1 | contig 20988 bp, 22 predicted proteins | sample 5559971 | NCBI WGS metagenome assembly JAABUV01 (sample SAMN10711881, study PRJNA513362) | rock metagenome | isolation source: Antarctica rocks | place: Antarctica: Victoria Land, Knobhead nord | collected 2015-12-19
CGCGCCCGGCGCGCCGGCGCGCCGCAGCAGCGCCCAGCCGCGCGCGCCGACGCACAGCAGCCAGGTGCCATCGGCCGAGAACGCCGCGCCGACCAGGCCGCCGCGCAGCGCGTGCGCCAGCGCCGCCGGGCTCACCGGGGCCGGCCGGCTCCACGGGCGCCAACGCCCCCGCGCCTGCGACCGGCGCGCTGCGCAGCCGCCACGACAGCAGCGTGCCGTTGCGCGTCACGCCGAGCGCCGCCGCGGCGCCGACGTGCAGCGCCAGGGGCGCCCGGGCGGCGCCGCCGCCGCAGGCGTCGTCCGCCGTGAGCGCGCCGCTCGCACAGAGTGGCTGCGCCGAGGACAGCGCACAGGTGCCCACCTGCGCGGCCGTCGCGGGGTCCACCAGCGCGAGGCGCGGGCCGCTCGCATCGCCGCGCACGGCGACGCACACAGTGCTGCCGCCGGGCACGGCAGCGGCCGCGCCGCTGGGCCGGCAGGCCAGGCGTGCGCGGGCGATGCAGCGGCCGCTGCCGGCGTGCCAGGCGCACGCCCAGCCGTCGTCGCAGACGCTGAGCAGGCGCGCCGGCGCGAGCGGCAGCAGCACCCGGACTGCCGCCCTGTGCCCGCACAGGACCAGCGACGGCGCGACCACTGGCGCTGCTCCTGCATCACAGCCCTCCACGGCCCATCTGCGGCGCGGAGCGCAGCGCCGGCTCGGGCAGGTCAGATGCGATGCGGAGCGCAGCCCTGCACCAATGCAACGTCCCCGCCAGCGCACGATGGGCCCACCTGACGAGGATGCCTTCGCTGCCGCCGGTCCACACGCTGCCGCCGGCCGCCGCTGCCGCGACGGCTGTGTGCGGGAGCGGGTGCGGGGGCCACAGCGCCTGCAGGCACAGCAGGCGATCGCCATCCTGGCGGGCGGGCGGGGCGGCGTGACTCGCGCCCAGCATCAGAGCGTGTGGACTGCCTGTCAGGCCATGAGCGGCACGGCTCTGCGCCACATCGTCGGGACTTGCACATGGCCAGGCTGAGGCAGGCTGGAGCGGCATGCGCATGTGGCCAGGCTGGGGCAGGCCTTGGGGCGGCCACCGTTGGGGAGAGCTTCGAAGGGGTCCGATGTCCGTCCACATTACATGCAGTTTATGCATTCATGCACTTGATCAGGAGCCGCCTGGGTCGAACGCGGCCTGGGTGCTCGCGGGAAGGAGCTGAGGCGAGCGCACCCTCGGCCAAGCTCTGCGCTGCCTTTTACACGGAGCACAGGGCTGCATCGCCTTTGTCAGAGCTGCGGCTGTTATGGCACCAGGAACACCTCGCCGTCAGGTACCAACAGGTCAACAAGAGCACCATCCTTTGCTGTCGTAACAATGAACCACCTCACACACTGGCATGGTGTGCCTTCACACCATGCTTGCGACGCCTCTATGAGTCTGCATGCAAGTGTGTGCAAAACCCAAGCCATGCAAAACCACACAGCACCCTCAGAAGCCTCATCCTGGTCATGAAAGACACAGCATGAACGGCTCGCATAGAGACCCTGCCCGGCATGCATGCACGCCTCCTTGGAGCTTGCATCGGATGACAGCAAGCGGCTCGGCAAGCAGGGCATGCAGGCATGACGGAGCAAGAAACAAGTGCAGCCCACAAGTGTGCAGCACCTCTATAAACGCCCAAAGGATCAAAGTCCAACAGCAGCAGCAACGCTGAAAGCACGCAATTGGGCCGGGTGACGCTGGTCGCAGGACCTGAATAGGCGGACCTCCAGCGCCTTCTCTTCGGGTATGGACCAGATTCGAGGGCAACACGTTAGCAAAGGTTGGCGGCAGGCTGATGCCGCAGCACAGGCAGCATCCGCCCGGCCAACGTCAGCAGCAATCCTTGCCTCACTGCACTGGTTGCCCGCCGCTTCTGGGGACACTCGCGCGCAGTACTTCGGCGGCGCTCCACACTTCTGATACGTTTGCGGTCAATCCTTCCGGGGGCGCTCTGCTGCTGGCGCTTGCGCAGCAGGCTCACACGGATGACGGCGGCGCGGCGGCGCTGTCGTCGACCGCGGAGCACCCTGCGCGCCCGGAGCAGCGTGCAGCGCCGTCGGCGTGCAGCAGAAGCAGTTTGCAGGCTCCAGCGGAGCAGGGAGCGCACCGGCGCTCGTGAGCTTCCACTCGATGTATGGGACGGTCGCGTTGGTGAGCGCCCCGCACGCGCAGAACATGCAGCTCTTGCCTGCGCGCGCGGCAGCCGCCGTCAGCGGTCCTGTGAGCCTGGCACGCAGTTCCTGCGGCGCGCGTGCTTCCGCCGGGGCGCGCACTCGCGGACGGCGCGACGTCGGCCCGCAGCACGAGCCGCGCGCCGCACGCGGTCCGGGCGCGGAGCTCCGTCCCCAGCGTGCTCAGCGCGTCCCGGATGACGGCGAGCGGCACGAGCCGCGCTCCCGGTCAGAGCTCCTGGCCATTGCGTTCATAGGTGTAGGGTAGGGTATGTATAGATACACTGGCGTATGCCGGCCGAGCGTAACCCGCGCACCGCGCCGGCGTCGCTGATGCCCGCCGAGTAGGCGGTCTGCAGCTGCGCCTGCGCGGCGGCGACGCCCGGGTCGACGGGCGTGTAGGGCTCGCCCGCGAACGCGCCGGCGATGACGTTGAGCCCGGCTGACGCCCGGGTCACGTTGAACATCGTCGTGCCCTGCACGGCGCCGCACCGCGCCGCGGCCTTGCCCTGCGCGCGCGGCGCGGTGTGTGTCAGCTGCCGTGCGCGCGCGACGTCAGGGCGCGCGCCGCGCAGGCGGGCCGCGGGGCGCGCCGTGCACCACCGGGCCTTGCGCGCGTTGACGACTGCCTGGTCGCACGTGAAGCCCTGGGTGGCAATGTCGCAGACGAGGCCGTTGCAGCGCGCGTCGTACTTGTCCGTCACGTTGGGCACCGTGGACGCGACCCGGCCGACCTGCGCCTGCACCGACTGCAGCTCCGGCGCGGTCAGCGTCGCGAGCGAGCCGAGCGGGTCCACCTGGCGCGCGCGCGCGCGGGCGTCAGCGCGCCTGGCTGGGGCGCCTGCTGCTCGGACACCAAGCGGAAGGGCCTGTGCAGAGACCCGTCACTGCTGGCTGCGTGCGGGGGGGCCGCGCACGTAGAAGCCAAAGTTATTGAGGTTGTTGAGGAAGTTGTTCTGGCGCGCCGCCAGCGCGTCGGCGGCCACGGCGGGCGAGTTCAGCGTGTCGCTGCGCGCTTGCAGCGCGCCCGCGCCGGGGTCCCGGACTGCAGCCTCGGCGCTGCCCCCGGCCGCGACGTCCCGCCCACCCGCCTCGCCCTCGTGGCCCCCGCCCCCGCCTCTGAGCAGGTGCCTGGCCTGCGCCGCGCTGCATGCGCCCGCCTGCCACGCCGCAGGGACCCAGCACCGTCAACCCCGTGAGCACAACCTCCAACAAGGCTCGGCCTGGGTCCGAGGCCCGGGTCGGTGTCGCACCAAGGCGAAGCACAGCCAAGCAAAGGCGGTCGGCGTCATCCTGCCCAGCGCAGGCATGGTGCAGCAGAAGCACCAGGAGCAGTAGCAGGCTATGGCGGTCCCCGCAGGAGTGAGGTTCGAGATCTCGCGCCGAGCAAGACGGACTGATTTCGCAAACGGCCGTTCGCTTTTCAAATTTGCCGCACATCCGCTCGCTTTTGAAACTCGGCAGAGTCTCAACAGACGGGGTCCGCACTGCTTGCCACCTGCCTGCGGTCAGGGCAGCCCGGCATGGACCCCGCGCCATGGCACGCACTGGGCCGTGGCACGCCCGCGGGCCGCGCGCTGTACAACCTGCTGTGCACAGATGTGCTGGCCCGACGCCGCGGCAACTCCTTTTCAGAGCGCAACCGCGCTCTGGCCGGCCGTGCGCGAGCTCCGCGCCCGGGCGGCGCGCCCGCTGGCGCGGCCGGCTGGTTGGGCAACGTGAAGGCGCCGCCAGCACATAGCTCTCGCCCCAAGGCCCATAGGGCGCGCGTGCCCAGGTTTCCGGCGCGCCCCAGCGCCGCGCCCGGCGCCACGCCGCCGCGCGGGCGACGCCCTGCGAGCAGCATCCTGGCGGCGGCCAGGTCGGAGGACGCGCGGGCGCGGGCCGCGCCGCCGCCGCCGCCCGGGCGCGTCCTGGGCGCGGCAGAGACGGCGCGCCTCGCGTTGCTGATGGAGAACAGGGGCGCGCTGCCGGCGCACGCGGCGCACGGGCCGCTCGGCGGGTGTCGCCCGCGCGCGCGCCGGCGGGGCATGCAGGAGGAAGCGCTTGCGCTGCTGGAGCAGGTGCCGCCCCTGCCGCGCGCGCGGACCCCGCGCCACCTGAGTAGCGTGCACGGCGCCCAGGCTGACCGCTTGGGCCACTTGCACCGGAAGCACGCGCAAACACGCCCAGGGCGCCCGCGCTGCTCAGGAGGGTCCTGGCAGCGGCTGCGCGCGACCCGAGCCGCACCCCGCTGCATATATTCTGTTCAAGTCTGTGTACCACTGTCCTGCCTGACAAAGAGTCCATCTGCGCCGGGCGCTGCGCGACGCATTTCGGACGCTGTCGCCAGGCGCGCCACGAGGTGTGCGAGCGCCGCGAGCGCCTCGCGGAGCTGGCGCGGGCGGCGGGCGGCGGCGCGGCGGCCGGCGCGGCCGGCCGTGCCACCGCGCTTGCGGCTGAGGCGGCGCGGCACGACCTGGCGGGCCGCCTGGCGGAGCTGCGCCGGGCAGCCGCCCTGCTGGCGGGCTGCGCGGCCGAGGGCGCATTGCCGGCGGGCGGCGGGGCAGTGGGAGCGCTGGTGGCGGGATGCGCGGAGGACGTGGGTGCCGCGGGCGGCGCTGCGGCCCCGCAGCGCACGCGCACGCTTGCCGTGTGAGCGGGCGTTGCCGCGCACGGACACAGCGTGTGCTTTTAAGGAACGGGCTGGGCTGGGGGCCGGCTGAGAGGCGCCCAGCTGTGAGAGAACGGTCGCTGTTTTTGTCGCTGCTGCTTTCCCTGAGACGTGTCCGCTTCCAGCTATGGGTCAACAAGAGGGCAGCCGCGTGTCTACCTTGCGCTCCTGCAGCTCTGCCCCACAGAACACACGCTCCCGTTGGCCTGCTCAATGGCCGCCAGAGCGAGCGGGCGCAGGGCGGGCCGCGCGCGACACGCCGGCGCGCCGTCGTGCGCCGCCAGACTTACACTCCCGTCGGCCTGCTCGACGGCAGCCAAAGCGAGCAGGCGCAGGGCGGCATGCGCGCGTCACGCCGGCGCGCCGTCGTGCGCCGCCAGGAAGGCGTCCACGCGCTCCAGGAAGGGCTCCCACGCGTCGATGTGGTGGTAGCTGCCCGCGCCGGCGAACTCCGCGACCGCCGCGCCCGTCAGCGCAGCCGCCAGGCGCGCCGTCGACGCGGCCGACACCTCGTCGTGCTCGCCGCGCGTCAGCAGCGCTGGCGGCGGCGCCGCGCCGCCCGCGCGCTCCTCCGCGCTCCAGTCGCACAGCTTGCCGCCGGCCTGGCGCGTGCGCCCCGCGCGGCCCAGTCAGCGCGGCCTGCAGCCGCCCCGCGTCGCAGCGGCGCCGCGCGCGTGCGGCCGTTCGGCTGCCTGCATGGGGTAGGGTTAGGGTAGGGTGACCAGGCTGTGCAGCCCACCTGGAACAGCGACGCGCCGCACAGCTCGCGCTGCATCACCAGCGACGCGCCGGCCGCGGGGTCCGTCAGGCAGCTGGCGCCGGGCCGGCGGCACACGAAGCGGCGCCGGTACTCGGCCAGCGCCGCGCTGCCCTCGCCCGCGCCCCCCTCCAGCAGCTCGCGCTGCATCGCCTCCGGCAGCTCGCCGACCTGCGCGCGGTCACACCCACGGAGTGGGCGCCCCGCGCCCTCGGCACCCGCTGTCCTGCCGATCGCACTCCCGCGCCTGCTGGCCCGCCGACACCTTGAGCTCGCAGCTCCGCCAGGCGGTCTGCAGGCCCGTAGACGCGCGCCGCTGGTACGCCCGCATCCCCACGCACGCACCATACCGCACGCGCCCGAGCACACACCCTGCGAGTCGGCGGGGCCGCGGCAGGCTAGGCCAGTGCACAGCGCCCGGGCACAGGGGCGGCGTCACGGCGCACGCGAGCGCGCCGGTCGGCGGCGAGCTGCGCGGCGCTGAACGGTGCGGACGCGAGCGTCAGGCTGGCGATGCCTGCGCCTCCGACGGCCAACACATGCTCCAGCGCCAGCGCGGCGCCCCAGCCGTGCGCGAGCACGTGCACGCGCGGCACGTCCAGGGACGCGCGCACCGCCGCCAGCTGGCCCGCCAGCAGCGCCAGAGCGCCGACGGCGCCGGGCGTCGGCGCGCGGTCGCCGCTGGCGAGGAACGTCCGCCCGCACCCGACCTGTCGGCCGCACACGGCGCCGTTCGCGGCTGGACCGCGGCCGCCCTTACATCGAGGCCCGGCAGTCGTGGGCGCCGCCGCTCAGGCCCGTGGCCATGTCCAGCGCATCTGGGCATGTCAGCTGTGGAGGGTTGCACCGGGTTGGAGGGTGCAGCTGTGCTCTGAGCACAGAGCGACCCGGCGAAGGCCTGCCAGCGGCCAGCACGGCCGCACTCGCGCCTGCGGCGGCCGCGACGCCAGAGCAGGTTGGGCAGCCCATGCCCAAACAGGGGGCGTGAGCCTGCCTGGTCATAGAAGACCACGCGGCGCGGCTGCCCGCGCTCGGCGGGCGCCGCCAGCAGCTCCAGCGTCTCAAGGTACTCGCACGCCTGGCCGGGCCCGCCGGCGATGCAGAGCAACGGCAGCCTGCGCGCAGCACCAGAAGCCGTCACGCACGGCGCGCCGACAGCGGATTGCTGCACAGCTGCTTGCTGCGCGCGCGCCTGGGCTCGGGCGGCTCCCGCGGCCGCGGCGGGGCGCGCACTTGGTGGGCTTTGGCGCGGCGCCGAACAGGCCGAACAGTCCACCGCCGGACGACCCGCCGCCGACCTCCCGCACCCAGGTCTGCCCGCCCGCGTACGGCACGAGGCGCTCCTGCCACGGCATGCTGAACGCCCAGGCCGGCGCGCGCGGGAGGACGCCGCAAAAGGGCTCCGCCACTTGGGCGCGCGCGTCGGGGACCGCTGCGCCGAGCGCCGCTGGCGCGCTCAGCAGCAGCAGGGCGGCGCGCCGCGTGAGCGCGGCATGGTGCCCCTCGGCCGGCACTGGGCCGCCACTCATGCTGGCGGGTGGGGCGACGGGCCTGTGTCCGGGGGCTCCAGGGCCATGCAGCGGGGTGCTTTGGCACAGCACAGGCATCCTCTGCAAAGCTTGTGCTGAGCCTCTTATTGAAAATACTGAACCTCTGTCTGAAAGTGCTGAGCCTCTGTGTCAAAGTGCTAAGCGTCTGTATGTAAGTGCTGAGCCTCAAGGACCTTGTGTGTGCTGGAGAAGCCCAGCAGGGCTCTGCTGGACTAGAGGCCTGCTCAGGACGATACGCAGACAAGTGCTGCAACGCACGAGCTGCCAGGCTGCTCACTCGCTTCCTCAGGTCCTGAGAGGTCCTGGCAACACACTCCAGAAACCACGAACGTCAACAGCGTGTCACATGCAACAGCACTCACAGTTCTGCGCAGCAAACGCTCCGCACGCACTCACACAACAGAACTTGGCATGCGTTGCGGTCCACAGCCGCAGCCCGGGTCACTCAAGCCGGCACGCGCTCCACGCCGCCGCGCGCACAACTAGCGCCTGAATAGCGGGCCTGCGGGCCAGCAACGCACCCGTCACGGTGCAGCGCAGGGAACAGGTGCAGGAGCAGCGGGCAGGAGGTGCACTGCGGGCGGCACAGCTCAGTGAGGGTGAGGAGGCTGTGCGCACCGGGCTACAAGTTACTCTTCTTCAGGATGGTGCCCACCACGAAGCACTTGTGCTTGCTGATGGGCTTGCAGGGGTTGATGACGATGAGGTCACCCACGGCGCACAGGCCGTCCGGGTCGTGCGCCGCATACTTCTTCGTCACGCGCATCCGCTTGCTGTACAGCGGGTGCGGCTTGAAGCGGTTTATCTCCACCACCGCCGTCTTGTCCATCCGCGTGGACACCACCTTGCCCTGCAGCTTCTGCGAGGCCTCCACGGGCGCCGCGCGCGCGCCGCCGCGCTGCGCCCTCTGCTGCACCGCCAGCTGCTGCCCGGCGAACGCGCAGCTGCGCAGCATCCTGGCTCCTCGGTGCCTTGCTCCTCTGTGCCTGGCGGGCAAGCGTGCGCTGGTGGCCAAAGGGGGCCCGCCTCCGGTGGGCAGCGGAGATGAGGGCAAGGGTCGGGGTCGGGGTCACAGCTAGGTCAGCGGGGAAGTGCAGCGTTCGGACTCCTCGGCTCGTATCAACCTGTCGCTGTACTAACACTCATTTCAGAGCTGGGAGCGCGCACGTGGTACCATCGCCGCGCCTCTACTCGCGGGTGCTGCTGAGGACAAGGTTTCACCATTCCACCTTTAGCCAGCCGCGGTTGCGCAACCAGTGGGCGGCTGGCCCTTGCTGCGCGGCGCTGCGTCGCCATACGCGTGTGCAGCGAGGCAGCGGGAATGTCCGCATGGGTGCTCGACAGGGGCAGCCGCAGGCCATCAAAGCTGACAGACGAATACAAACTCGGGAAGGTCGGTGGCCCATCGGGCCCACCGGGGGACGAGTAGGCGGCGGCACCTTGCGTGCTCGCAACGCATGCAGTTATTGTCGGTTGGCGCTCACGTTTGGTAGAGCTTTTTGTAGAGGGGGTGCCGCGCCGGACGCAGGTGCTGGGCAAAGGCGCGTTTGGCACAGTGTTTTACGCTGAGGACGGCGCGAAGCAGGCCTACGCGTGCAAGTCCATCAGCAAGGCAAAGCTGATCACGGACGTGCGCGCCTCGCTGCCCCCCGCAGCCGCACGCGGCCCTGCTGCAGCCTCATGGCAGCGGCCCATGGTGCGCGCGTGCGCGGGGCAGGAGGACGTCAAGGACGTGCGGCGGGAGATCGAGGTCCTGAACCTGGTCTCCGACCACGGCAACGTGGCGGCGCTGCAAGCCACATTCGAGGACGCGCAGAACGTGCACATGGTGCTCGAGCTCTGCCGCGGCGGCGAGCTGTTTGACCGGATCATCTCCAAGGGCACCTTCACCGAGCAGACCGCGGCAGGTGCCCCCCCCGCGCCGCTCCGACACGCCCGCGCCCGCGCCCGCCTGCCCGCGCCTCGAGCACTCGCTCTGGCCCGGCTTGGCGGCCGCCGCGGCCCAGACGAGCGCGGGCGCCGGGCTGCTGCCCTGGCGCCCCCGCACGCCGCACAGCCAGGCAGGGCGTGCCCTGGGAAAAGGTGTATGCGAGCGCGGCTGCGTGCGGCGCAGGCTACTTCCGGACGATGGTGGAGGTGGTGCACCACCTGCACCAGCTGGGCGTGATGCACCGCGACATCAAGCCCGAGAACTTCCTGCTGACCACGGCGGGCGACGACGCGGTGCTCAAGCTGTGCGACTTTGGCCTGAGCGCATACTGGCGCGCCCCCGCGTTGCCCCGCCCGCGCCCCCGCCGGCCCTGCACCCACATCACTCTGCCCACGTGGACCTAACCTACACCATTGCCCGCCGTTTCGCTCAGCGCTCCGGCTGCAGATGCCATGTCCTCCTCCCAGCCGCGCCCGCCCCGGCGCCCGCCGCTGCCGGCCGCTGCACGTGCCTTCGTGATCGGTCCTGCGTCTGCGGCGCTCGGCGAGGCGGGCGTGTGCGGCGCAGGCGGCCGGGGGAGAAGCTGTCGTCCGTGGTCGGCTCCAGCTACTACGTCAGCCCGGAGGCGCGCCGGCGCCTGCCGCACTTGCTAACCTACCCTAACCCTAACATGTATTGCCCTGCCTCCCCTACCCCACAGCAGCGTGTGCGGCTGGGGGCCGCGCGTGTGGGGGCCCAGCGGCGGGCGGCGGCGCGCAGGTGCTGCGGCGCGCGTACAGCGTGGAGGCGGACATCTGGAGCCTGGGCGTGATGCTGTATATCCTGCTCAGCGGGCTGCCGCCGTTCTGGGGCGACACCGAGGAGGACATCTTCCGCATGGTCCTCAAGGCGCGGCCGCGCGCTGGGCCCAGCGTCGGCACCCTGCTTGATTGCCTCACGCACGCGTAGGGGCCCACCGGGTCAACCCGTGGACCGAGACGAGCGCTGTGCGCCCAATGACAGCCCTCCTGCCTGGCGGCCCCGGCCGGGCGGGCCGAGCTCGACACGGCGCACTGCGCGCCATAAGGCCGTGCACCGCAGCGAGCGCGACCCGAGGCGAGCAGGGTGTTGGAACTGGGCGGGCGCGCGCGCAGGGCGACATCGACTTCAAGACTGCGCCCTGGCCGTCCATCTCGGCCGCCGCCAAGGACTGCGTACGCCAGCTCCTGACGATGGACCCCAAGAAGCGGCCGACCGCGCAGCAGATCCTGGACGTGCGGGCCCGCGCGGCGCTCCTTCCCTGGCGCCTCCTGGTGCTCCATTGCGGGGTCGCGCACCAGGCAGACGTCCTTCCGGGATGTGTAACACCCGCGGGGTCTTCACGGTGCAGCGCCCGGGCCTCCCCAAGCGCTGCCAGCGCGCCAGCGTCCTGCAGGGATGGACGCCGCTGGCAAGCGGTGCGCGCCCCGTGTGCGGCGTCACGAGCGGCAGCCGTGGGCCGCGGCGGCGCAGCGGGCGCGGGGTCGTGAGCGCGCCGCGCACGGCGCCCCGGCTGCTCGAGCAGGACGCGGCGACCGGCCGGCCGCTGGGCAGTGCCGCGCTCGCGCATGTGAACAAGGCTGCGGTCCGGCACGAGCTGAAGCGCGGGGGGGCGCGCGCGCCGCGCGCAGCACCCCTGGCTGCGCGAGCAGGGCGCCGCGCCGGACCGGCCGCTGGACAACATCGTGCTCGCGCGCATGAAAAAGTTTGCCGCCATGAACAAGCTGAAGAAGGCCGCGCTGCTCGTCATCGCCAAGAGCCTGGACGCCGACGAGATCACCGGCCTGCAGCAGCTGTTCCGCTCCATCGACGTGGACGGCTCCGGCACGATCACCGTGGACGAGCTGCGCACCGCCATGCGCTCGCTGGACGCCAAGCTCAACGTGCGCGGCCGGTTGCTTGAGGGATAGGTTAACATTTTGGTTATATAATGGTATGTGTTTGAAGAGTGGGATGCTGTACCGGCTCGCTCGAAGGAGCCCTGACGTGCAAACGGGCCGGCGCCAGCGGACAGGGCCTATTCTCTGGGACCAGCTCATGGCCATGCCGTGCGGGCGCCCTGCCCGGCCAGCGCTCTGCCGCGCCAGGCGCGCCGGGGAGCAGCATGACGGCGTGCCGCCTTGGCAAAGCTCTGGCATGCGCGGGGAGCCCCCGACCCTGCAGGCTGTGGAGAGGCGGGTGTGCGCCCTTTTGACACGCGGCGGGCGGCGGCGCTGCACGGCCCCCTGGACAGCAATGGGGGCGAGCTCGAGGAGTCGGAGCTCTTGGAGGTGATGCATTGCACACCGAACCTGAACCTAAGGCTCGACGCGCGCGCGCGCGCGCAGGAGACGGAGCTGGTGGAGGCGATGCAGGCGGCGGACCTGGACGGCGACGGCTGCATCAACTACGAGGAGTTCATCGTCGCGACCATCAACCTGGCCAAGCTGGAAAAGGCGCGCGCGCCGTGCCCCTTCATCGCCCCCCCAATTCCCCCGGGCGGGTGCCCGGAGCGCCCGGGTCCCTGCGCACGTGGGCGCAATATATTGTTCAGGCATGCGGCCAGCCCGTGCGCACCGCCTGATAGGCCCAGGCCACTGAAGATCGCTGTGGGCCGGGCGCCGGCGCGCGCGGCGCTGCACAGTTCGTTTCCCTGTGCGCCGCACACGAGCGGAGCGGCCCGGCGCGGAGCGCGCAGGAGAAGAACTTTGCGGCGGCGTTCGCGCACTTCGACACCGACGGCAGCGGCTCGCTGACCGCGGACGAGATCCGCGCCGCGCTCGCCGCGCTGGGCGTTACCGACGACGAGGTCCAGGTCCGCCGCAGGTTTAGGGTAGGATCTCCTGCTCTCGGGCCGGGGTGGCGTGCGTCACGCCTTGCGGAGGCCCTGCCGTGCAGCCTCGAACGGCGCGGCGGGGCGCTGACGGCGGCCCGCGGGCGGCGCAGACGATGATCCAGACGTTTGACACCGACAAGGACGGCGAGATCGACTACCCCGAGTTCCTGGCCATGATGCGCGCCAACAACAAGGAGCTGCAGGCGCGGCGCGGGCCCGGGGCCTGCTTGAGTCGCCGGGCGTGCTGGCGTGCACGCGGTCCCTGCCTGTCAGCCCGCGCGCGCCTGGCGCGCGCACTGCCAAGCCGCGTGTCGTTGCCGTGAGGTCTCCATCGGTGGACTGTGCAAGGAGCCGGCGTGTAGCACCCACAGCGGGCCTGCGCGGGCAGGACGCGTCCACGTTTTTTCGCGAGCGCCCGGGCGGCATTGCACAAGCCGTCGGAGCGGAGCCGGTCCGAGCCTGAGCCTGCACCAGCGCCCGGCCGCGGCCGCTGCCGCCTGGGACCCGGTTGCAGCCATGGAGCGCGCCTAGCTGGCGGAGTGGTGCCTGGCGCCTTGACACATGTGAGGCGCTGCGAGTTGGGGCAGTGGAGCAGCAAGGTAAAGCAGTTTCTGCGTGCTCTGGTTGGGTGGCCTGTTCCCAGGCTCGTGACAATGCGATTTGCATTCGGTGCTTTTGTACTGCTGCTGCTTCTGACTGTGGTGCGGCGCGGTGTTTCCACATGCCGGCAATTTTGAGCTCCGGGTGGTCCACCGCGGGGGCGTGTCTGAAGTATGCCACTGTATAGCCTGTGCGGCCCCAGAGCCGCGTAACCCACAGCATGCATGTGCGAACATTGTGCAAGACTCAATGCGAAATAAAGAGGGCACACATGCTGTGGACATGATGCATGTCATGTGGGAACTCCCCATGTCATATATTTTCTGACATGAGCACGTGCGCACTCTTACCACTTGAGCGCTGCGCACTGTGACAGCAGCACAAACTTCGACAAACGCAATGCTGATCCTCCTGTCGCCTGCCAAGACGCTGGACATGCAGCCGCCTGCTTCCAGCGCCAGCACGTCCACGTCCGCCGGCTGCGCCGACGCAGCGGACGAGCTGGTGGGAGAGCTGCAAAAGCTGTCTGTGCCGCAGCTCAAGGCGCTGCTCGGCGTCAGCGACGCCCTTGCACGGTGCGTGAGCCGGACGAAGCGCGCTCGGCGGGCCGACGCGCGTGGCGTATTGCACAAGATGGCCGGTCCTACCCGAGGCCGGCCTGGCATGCAGGCTGAACCATGGGCGGTACAGCGAGTGGGGCAGCCAGCCTGAGAAGCAGGCTGCTCTGGCCTTTGACGGGCCAGCATACAAAGCGCTCTCCGCCAGCACGCTGGGCAGCGAGGAGCTGCAGTACCTGCAGAGCCACCTGCGCATCCTCTGCGGGCTGTACGGCCTGCTGCGGCCGCTCGACCTCGTCAAGCCGTACAGGCGCGGCCGCGCCCCCGGCGGTCTCTACGTCGGAGCTGCGGGCCCCGGCCGCAACCTGCCTCGAGCCAGCGGCGCGCCTGCCGCTCACGGGGGGCGGCCCGCCGTGGCGCAGGCTCGACATGTCCAAGCGGCTGGCAAACTGCAGGGGCCGGGACCTGTACGCCTTCTGGCGGGAGCGCATAACTCAGTCGCTGGCACGGTGCGCTGAGCAGCCCGCGCGCGGCCGCCTGTTCCGGCGCCGCCGGGGCGCTCCCAGCGCGTCTGGCTCGCCCTGCAGGGAGCTCGAGGGGCAGCCGGAGGAGAGCCGCTTCGTGGTAGACTGCGCCTCGCTGGAGTACTCCAGGGCCGTCGACCGCGGCGCCCTGGGCGCGCCGGTCTACACACTGGCCTTCCCAGGGCCTGCGGTGTATGCCAAGCAGGCCCGCGGCAGCGTCGTGCGCTTTGCAGCCGAGACCTGCGCGCGCTCGCCTGCCGACTTCCGGCGCTTCACAGGTGGGCGCCGGCGCCGCCCGCCTGTGCGTGCAGAGGCCCGCATGCTCCTGGGCGGCGGCCAGCACGGCGCGGCTGGCGGCAGGGCGCGGCGGCGAGTGGGCATTTGCGGAGGCGCGCTCCTCCGAGCACACATTCGTGTTCTTGCGCACAGCGGGCCTGGCGGGCACGGCCGGCACAGTCGCCAAGGCCGCCACTGCAGACGTCGGCCCTGCCGGCGCGAACGGCGGCGAGCCGGGACCAGGCAGGGTCGCTCCCAGGCGCCGGCGCACAGCCCGGAAGGCGGGCAGGGCGGCCGCCGCAGACGTCGGCCCTGCCGACGCAGACGGCGGCGAGCCTGGACCAGGCAGCTGTTCCCCCAAGCGGCGGCGGCGGCGCTGAAGGGTTATACGCATTGTAAGATCGACCTTCTCCCCTGGCAGCATGTCCCTTGCTCCAAGACTGCTACCGCAGCCGCCAGGCGCGCGGCTGCGCGCAGCAGCGTGCCTGGCCTCTTGGTCACAAGGCAGGCGTCAGGCATGCGCTGCCTCTCAAGGCACGCCGCTCCATGGGCACCCACACTTGCTGCTGGGGCCAGGCCAGGGACCTTGCCAGGGTCAGCACCGTCATGCGCACAGCTCGCGCTCTGCAGGCACGCGCCGCCCACACTTGCAAGCCGCCTGTGCACCTGCTTGCAGCACGCAGATCCGGTTTTGGTGTGCAGGGCCGCTCTTGGGTACGCACATCTCAGCTGAACCGCGCATGTCGTTACAGACGCCCCCGGCAGCCTGCAAGCAGCCGCATCGGCACCCCCTACACGATGGAGTTTGCCGCGGACGCGATACGCGGCCACAGGTCTGCGCACTCCTTGGCCACGGGGCCTGTGATGGCGGAGCCTGTCGGTCGCCCCACGACCGGGCGTCAGTGCCCTGCCTCGGCTTGGCTGCTCTCACCAAGCTCGCAGTGACGGTTGGTCTGCGCAGCAGCGCACCCTTCATCTCGCCCTTCGGGTTGACGATGACGCCCGCGTTGTCCTCAAAGTAGATGAACACGCCGTCCTTGCGCCGCCAGGGCTTGCGCTGTCGCACCACCACCGCGGGCATGACTGCGCCCCGCGGCACGCCGCGTCAGCGCAGCCGCCGAGAGCTCCAACACACGCAGCCAGGTTGCAGCCGCGCTTCAGCTCCAGACTCTGTGTCCCCACAGCAGGCCCTGCGGCAGCGCCGCGGGCAGGCAGCAGGCGCCCCGCGCCGGGCGCTATGCAGGATAGTGTTAGGGCGGCGCCGCACCCTTCTTACGCAGGTCGGGCTTGCCCTTCTTGACGGTGGCCATCACCATGTCGCCGCACGCGGCCGCGGGCAGCCGGTTCAGGCGCGCGCCCCAGCCCACCACGGAGATGATGTACAGGTTCTTGGCGCCAGTGTTGTCCGCGCAGTTCAGGATCGCGCCGACCGGCAGCCCCAGCGACATGCGGAACTTGTTGCCGGACGAGCCGCCGCGCCCGCGCTTGGACGCCATCGCGGCTTGCTGCCCTGCGCCGCGCCCGCGTGCGCCGCCTCAGGCCACTGTCTGAGCGCACGCGCCTGCTCGCGCGCCGTCCGTGCACCCCGCGAGCGACCGGCGCTCTGCCGAGCGCTGACGTGTCAGTGTCCGCCTCAGCAGCTGCACCGGCTCTTAACCAGCGCCTCTTTACGCAGGCACATTGCACACCAGCAGCGCAGACAAGCTTGCCAAGCAGTGCAACTGAACGTGCACTGCGGTTGTCCGCTGAGGCCAGCCGCGCACCTCCTCAGCAGCCTCCCCGGGCGGTCAAGTTCCTCCTCCCTTTCCTGGCAATTGGCTTCCGAAGCCGCCACACGCTGGAGGAAACCTAGCAATCGAGGGTCCCGAGCTCGAGCGTTCCGTGCCAGTGCTGCCTGCCCCTGCTGGGGACCACTGTGCCCCAAGGACCAAGGCCGGGATGTTGAGGCAGCGCTCGCGCGTCGCTTGTGCGTGCGCAAGGGCACTCGACCTTGTCGCTGCGGACGCGCCCGGCGCCGCGAGCACCAGCGGGCGGCTCTTCTCAGCTGCCGCATGGCCCGCCGGGGGCGTCCACCAGGGCTCCGCAGGCCTCGCAGGGCTCAGCGATAGCTGGGCACGTAGCAGGTGGCAGCCAGCGGCGCGGGGCTTCAGCAGCAGCGGCGTCGGCGACGGCGGCGTCCCGGCAAACTATCTGTCATACACTGGCAGCGCTCCAGACCCGGGCTTTGCGGCGGACTCGCCAGAGCTGCCAGGTGCGCTCAGCGCCCTGCTGCGGGGCATGCTCACGGGCATGCATGCTCCCGCCAACGCCCCAGGTGCACACTGTGGCACGTGCGGCGCAGGCGGCGTGACCGGCTTTGACCCCGCGGACGTCATCGCGGCGGCGGGCACGGCAGAGGCTGACGCGGTGGCCGCCGCGTATGACTACACCTGGCTGCCCGGCAAGGGCATGATGCAGGTGCTGACGTCCCTGCACGACTTCACGGGCCTGCCGTGGTGCGCCCACGGCGCTCGCCGCGTCGCGCGCCTCCACCTCCGCGCCTCGCCTCGAGGCCGGCCGTCCCTGGAACGCGGCCGGCCGTGCGGGGCCGCGCAGGTGGGCATCCATAGGCGTCATGGCGGTGCTGGTCCGGTGCACAATCTTCCCTTTCCAGGTCTGGGGTATGAAGAACACGCGCAAGCTGGCGGTGCGCGGCGGGCGCGCTCCGCGCTCCCGCCTCCCGGCCTGGCGCCGCTCACCAGGCGGCCGGGCGCCGACGCCCGGCTGCGCGCGCAGGCCGCAAAGCCGGAGGTGCAGAAGTGCGCCGACTGGTTCCAGGAGAGCAAGCAGGCGCGTCTCCCGCCCCGGCAGCGCGACCTGCGGCCGCCCGACCCTGCCGCGCGGCCCGCGCCCGCTCCACCGCGCGCACGCGCCGCCCGCTCGCGCAGCCCCGCGGCCGCCGGCCCTGGGTCCGACCCGGCGGCGCACTGCAAGCAGGCTGCGCGGCAGCCACGTGCAGCGCTGACGTCGCGCGCGCGCGGGGTCGCGGCAGCGGCCCGGCGTCGACACGCGGGCGCTGACGTCCGAGTACTACGGCCGCGTGCACGCCGTGTACAAGAAGCACGACTGCAACCCGGTGCTGGCGCTGCTGCCCATCATGCTGCAGGCGCCGGTCTTCATCGGCGCGTTCACTGCGCTCAACGCGCTGGCGACGCACAAGGTGCGTGCTGATAGGGTAGGGTTAGGGTGAGGTGCCTGCCGCCCTGCTGGCCTGCCTGGTGCGCCGGGCGCCGGGCCGCGCCCGCCCGCGTTGCGGCGTGCCTGTGGCGGAGCAGCGGGAGCGGTGCATGCCTGAGCCTGCCGGGCGCGGCGCCGGGAGCCCGAGCCGGCGACGGGCGCCGCAGGCCGCGCCGCGGGCACTGCGCCGCCTCGGCGCCCAGTCGGGCGGCGGCCCCGGCGGGCGCCGCCGCGCGAGCCCGGGGCGCCTGACGCGGCGCCGCGCCGCGCCAGGTGCCCTCGCTCGTGGACGGCGGCGCGTACTGGTTTGTCGACCTGACGGTTGCGGACCCGGTGTACGTGCTGCCGGCGGCGTCCACGGCCGTCTTCCTGCTCATGGTGGAGCTGAACGCGGCGGACGGCATGGAGGGGCACGACCCGGCCATGGTGGCGCGCATGAAGTGGATCATGCGGGCCGTCGCGTTCGTCATGCCCGTCATGGCCGGGTCCATGCCGGCGGTGCGCCCGCACCCCGCGCCTGCGGCCCGCGCAGGTGTCGCGCGGCGGCCGGGGCTGCGGTGACTGGAGCACGGGCGCGCGAGCGCTGCGGCAGTGCGCTTGCAGGGCGCAGCAGCTGCGTGCGCTGCCATGGGCACGACGCGTACGTGTGAGGGTGACGGCGACGCCCGCTGGCCTTCAGGCTGGCATGCATGCGCGCGCTGCGCCCTGGCCGCTGGTCCTCTGCGTGCTCTGGGCGCGCTGCAGGCAGGCGGCGCAGCGGACGGAAAGCGCATGACAGTGGCGCTGCCCGCTGCCCAGGGCACCGGCGCTCTGGCCGGCCCAGGGGCAAGGAACTGCTCCGCGGCGCTGGAGGCCTAAGTGCTGCATAAGGCAGCCGGCAAGCCGCAGCGGCGTGCACTGCTGGACGCGAGGGCGTGCTGGGCTTAGGGTTGGAATAACCCTAACCCTGCCGCCGCGCGCAGGGCACCTGGGTCTACTGGGGCACCACCAACATGTGCTCCATCGTGCAAGCGCGCCTGCTGCGCATTGCCGCCGTGCGCTCGCTGCTGGGCATGTGGCCGCTGAGCGCCGCGGCGCCAATTGCGCCCGCGCCCGCGCGGCCAGACGCCGCGACCGTGGCGGCGGCCGCACGGGCGCGCGGCCAGCACGTGCCGCTGTTCGTGCAGCCGCCGCGCAGAGCGGGCGGGCGGGCGCGGCCGCGCGTGGCCCGGGCCGCCGCGGCGCAGGCGCGGGCGGCGCAGGCGCGGGCAAGCGGCGGCCGCTAACGGCACGCGCCTGTTCTACGGTTTTTTTTTGGGGGGGGAGTGTTCGGGGGGTGCGCAGGGGTAGAGGACGCGCTCTGTGCACCGGTTCAGGCAGGAAGTGTGATGCAAGGCGCCTTGTGCAGAAGGGGGCCTACACTTCACTGCTGGGCGCACGTCTGTGGGCACGTCCGTGTACCCACGCCCCGCTGTTCACTCTGTCACTCAATCAAGACACACCGACACAGTTCTCTGCACAGTTCCTAGCCCATCCGTTCCGCGCGTCATGCACGCTGACTCATGCACACCAACTCGAGCTGCCCAGCGAGTCCCTGGCCCGCACGCCGGCCAAATCAAACAACGCTGCCAGGCCCCGCTCGCCTACGCGCCGCGCCTGCGCGTCCGCGACGCTATGCCCGCGCGCGCCTCGCTCCCCGTTGCCGCGCGCGCGTCGGCTGCGCGCTTGCGCTTGGCCGCGGGCCTGGGCGCAGGCGGCGGGGCTGCCTCCGCCGCCGCGGCCGCCGCGGCCTCCTCGCCCCCCAGGCTCTCGCGGCCGCGCGTGGGCGTGGGCGGCCCGCCCACCTCCGCGTCGCTGCCGTCGTCCGGCTTGTCATCGGCCGCAGCTGCGCCCGCCGCGCCCGCCGCGGCCGCACCCGCCGCGCCCGCCGCGCCATCTGCCGCGTTCGGGGCCGGCGACGGCGGCGCGGCGGCGGCGACCTCGGCGCCCGCCGCCGCCGCTGCTGCGGCCTGGCGCCCCCTCCGCTTGCCCTGCACGCATCGCAGGCGCGTGAGTCGGAGGCCGGTCACCCACACGCTGCGCTGGCGGCATTGGCTTTAGTCTGCCTGCCAAGGGCCGCTCTTCAGGGCACCTCGAGCGGAAAGCGCCGCTCTCCTGGCGGGAGAGATGACGGCAGGACGAAGGCCGCAGGGCGAGGCCAACACGCGCCCTTATGACGCGACAGCAGGGTACCATGGTGCACCGCGGCTGGTGCATGAGCCACGCCGAGGCGAGGGCAGACAGTGCAAGCGGCCACGCGTGTACCCGTGGCAGCTCGCCCGCTGCGCCAGCCGCCCCGTCCGCACGCGTGCGCCGGCGCTGCGCCTGCGGGGGCGGCGCGGCGGCGGCGCCGCCCGAGCCGGCGGCGGCAGCAGCGCCGCCGCTGGGCGCCTCATCGACAGCGCCGGCTCCTGCCCCCTCAGGACCGGCTGAGCCGACAGGGCCTGCGGCTGAGGCACTGGCCGCCGCGCCCGCTTCGTTCGGCCCGTCCGCCCGCCCGGCCAGGCTGCAGGGCGCGCCGGCGGCCAGCGCGGGCGGCACCGCAGCGGCCGCCGCCGCAAGCGGCTTGCACAGCAGCTCAGTGCCTGCGCGCCGGCGCGCGCACCTCAGACGAGCTGCCCAGGCCCGCTCAGCGCACGAATAGCTTGCTGGGATTGTCTGCAGCCGACATGGCGTTGGTGCATGCGCCCCAAACGGCGAGCGCGCGCACGGGCTCCTGCGCCAGTCCAGCGCCCAGCCAGCGTCGTCTGAGTCGGCGCTAAGGCAGCCTGCCCCGCAGCGCGCGCGAGCGGGCGCGGCCGCACCGGGGAACACCAGGATGCGCAGCTCCGCGCGCGCGGCGCGCTGCTGCTCCTCCGGCATGGCCACGAAGCCGAAGCCGTGCATCCAGGTGCCGACGGTGCTCGCCGCCGCGGGCAGCCCCAGCGTCTGCACGCCCAGGCCCGCCAGCAGGCCCTGCGCGCCCGGGGCGCCGCCCCTCGTCGACGAGCCCAGATCCCTTATGTTCGTGGCCGACTGCATGGGCCAGGCACCGAGCAGGTATGCAGCACGCCCGCGGACAGCGTGCCGCTGCCGCACCGATCGCCAGCGGAGGAGTCTGTCACTCCCAGGGCGCGCTTGCTGCACGGCGCGCCGCTGGGGCAGGCACGCGCGCGCAAGGGCCCGCCGCGCGCCGTGCGGGAGGCAGGGCGCGGGGCGGGCGGCGGCGGGCGGGCGGCGCGCGCACCTCGATGGCGCGCATGAGCACGCGCGCGTGGCCCTGGCGGCGCGCGCTGTGCCGCGTGGCCACCAGCGGCACCTCGGCCAGCTGCGGGCCGAACACGCGCAGCACCGCGGCGGCCACCGGCTTGCCCTGCGGCGGGCGGCCCGCCTCTCAGCGCCGGCGCGCCGCTTCGGCCGGGCCCACACTGGTCACGCAGCCGCCCCATGCGCCGCCTCGCTTTCCCATGCCAGCGCGCGACAGGCAGGTCCTCAAGACTCGGCGCGTGGACGGCAAGCCGCCTGCCAGGTGCTGCTGGGGTGCCCTGCGGCTGGCAGGGCAGCGGCGCCAACGCACAGGCACTTGGCGGGGGAGCGCGCTCACTGTGAACCGCCCGCTGTCCTCAGGCTGCGCACGCCGGCACAGGCGCCGCTGCGCCAGCACCTTGCAGGACCCCCTGCGGCCTGCAAGGCGAGCAGCGCGAGTGCTCTCGCGGCAGCGTGCGACCGCCCGGTGAACAGGGTTATATCTAGGGTTGCATTCAGAATTAGGGTTGGTGCGCGCACCCGGTGGCGCAGCACGGCCGTGAACATGCCGGTGTAGTCCCACGCGCCCAGCTCCTGCGCGTAGACCATGGCCGGCATCAGGTCCGCGCCCGTCGCCAGCTCCACGATCGGGTCGAAC
>JAABUV010003231.1_pt1 | contig 20981 bp, 27 predicted proteins | sample 5559971 | NCBI WGS metagenome assembly JAABUV01 (sample SAMN10711881, study PRJNA513362) | rock metagenome | isolation source: Antarctica rocks | place: Antarctica: Victoria Land, Knobhead nord | collected 2015-12-19
CACCGCCGCCGGCTCCTCCGGGAACGCCTGCGCGCGCGCCGCCCCCCGCGCTCAGGCCCGGCCGGGCGCGTGGCCGCCGGCGCCCAGGAGAGTGGGCTGCTGCGCCGCGCGCAGCGCGGCCGCTCCCGGGCAGTGCGGCGGGCGGCGCAGCACAGCCCGGCCCTCCCAGTGCGCCGCGCGGTCTGACAGAGCACCCGGCGACCAGAGCGGCGCCCCGGTGACATGACGGGCGACGCGCACTGCTAAGGCCATGGGGTCGCGGAGGCGCTCTGCTAAACCCTCAATCAAACCCTAATCTAAATGCGCGCGAGCGGCTGCCCGGACGGCGCGCGCGCGCCTCCAGGAAGCCCTCCAGCAGCTCGTCGGCGTTGTCGATGCGCTCCGCATACTCGCCGATGACCCAGACCATGGCCGCGCGCGCCTCCGGCTCGTCCAGCGTGTCCAGGCACTCGCACAGCGTGGCGATGACGCTCTCGTACCTGGCGCGCGCGGCGTACGCGCGCGCGTCGGCGCCTCCGCCGGGCAGGCAGAGTGCGGCCTCTGACGGGCAGGACGCATGATGTCGGCACACTTTCACTCGTCAAGCTGTGCCTGTTTTTGCAGTGCCCCCCAAGAGGGGCACGGCATGCCCCTCTGCCTGCGTGCCGAAAGCGCCTGTTGGCGCGCGCACATGCAGACCTGAAAAGCAGCGCTAGAATGCGCGCGCTCCAACGGCGGCGGCGGCGTCGCGGCCTGCACAGGCGCGCGCACCGGTTGGGGTAGCGACGGAAGATGTCCTTGATGACGACGACGGCCTCCTGCACCACGTACGTCACCTTGGTCTGGATCAGCTCCAGCAGCACGTTGATACAGCGCTCGGCCGCGCGCTCCAGGCTCACCGCGCAGCGCCCGATCGCGCGCACCGCCTGCCGCGGCGCCGGCTGGGGCCCTCAGTGCCGCGGCCCCTGGCGTGCGCAGCGCCGCGCGTCCTGCACGAGTGAGTGCATTGTGTATGCGCCGATTAATCCTTGGGTGCAGCAGCGCAGACAAGGCACGGGACCCTCCTGCGATGACAAGCGCGCGCGTATCGAGCGCCGCGGCAGGCAGGGCGCGCTGCGCGGCCGGGCAGCGCGCGGCGGCGAGGGGACGCGCGCCTTGCGCACGAAGTCGACGTCGACCTCGGTGGCGTACTCGCGAAACTCGAGCAGCACCTGGTCGATGTTGCGGTCGCTGGCGAGCGCGATCATGATCTCCAGCTTCTCCATCTTGACGTAAATCGGGTCGTTGTACTTGCAGAAGAAGACCTGCGTGCCGCGGGGCCCTCAACCCTAACCCTAACCCCACAGGCGGCCACGCCGCGCGGAGCGGCCGGTGCCTCACTGCAGCGTGCCGGCGGCGCGCTGCAATGCGTGATGCCTTCGCGGCGCGCTGGGAGCGCAGCCTCTCCGTGCGTGTGCGCGCGCATCCGCAGCACAGAGGGCGGCACTGGCGCAGCGCGCAGGCGCGCGCGGCGAGCGGCCCGGCGCGCGCGGGGCGCCGCACCTTGACCTCGTGGCTCAGGATCTGCGGGAACTGCTGCACAATGAGGCTGATGTTGCGCAGCGCCACGTACTGGATCTCCGGCTCGCCGCTCAGCAGCGTGACCAGCGGCGGCGCCATCTTCTTCGTCAGCGCCGCGCGCAGCGCCTGGTCCTCGATCATGCCCATCTGCTTCAGCACCACCTGCGCGCGCGCGGCGCCGCCGGGTCGCCCGCCCGCGCGCGCGCCGAGCGGCGCAGCCCGCTGGCTCGAGCCCGACCCCCGGGCGTGCCTGCGCTCGCTCGTGGTGCCACCCCTGTCCGGGTCTGGAGGGAGCCTGGCAGTGCCCTGGCTCGGCCAGCTCCCGCCGGCCGCTGCGGCGCCAGGGCGCGGCCTGTGACGCGAGGCCGGGCGCGCGCGCGGCCGGCGGGCGCGCGCAGCCCGTTGGGGCGCGCGCCTTGACGGCGGACAGCACAACCGCGCAGTTGGCGTGCTGCAGGCGCGGCGTCACGCGCTCCACGATGCTCTCGGCGTCCTTGGCGTCGCGCGCGGTGTAGCCCGCTAGCGAGTCCAGGATGAACACCTGCGCCCCAGGGCACAGCTTAGGGGGAAAAACAATGATACTTTCCATAGCGCTTGGTGGCGCCGAGCGCGCGTCCCGACAGGCCGCAAGCTTGCCTGCGCTGCCGGGCCTGGCTCGCAGGGCAGCATACTCGCCGCATGTTTACAACACAGCTCTTCATAGCATGGAGGGCTGCGAGCAGCAGCGCTGGACCCCTGGCCTCATCCGTGCATGACATGCCGACAGGCGCAGGGGGCTCTACGCGCCCCGCACGGCACCTGGCCCCACTCGGTGCTGACACGTGCAGGGGGGCTCTACGCGCCCCGCGGGGCGGCCGGGGCGCGGCACCTGACCCCACTCGGTGCACTCGTTGAGCGCGCGCAGCAGCTTGAAGAGCGAGGTGCTGGTGATGTGGAACGCGGCCGCGCCGCCGACCTCGTGCACCTCCGCCAGCGCGGCCACCGCGTTGGCGACCACCATCGGGTTGCTGTCGGCCAGCAGGTCCTGCGCGCAAGCCGGCACCGAGCTCCAAATGCCGCGCGAAGGGCGTGCGCCCGCCAACAGGTCCCGCACGACGGGCTTCAAGCGTGCCTGCATGGCGCAGAGCGAGCACAAGCAGCCGCAACAAAACGCACAGTCCGGGCGGTCCCTGCGACCCACTGTCCGAGCACGCTGTCCCCTTGCCCTCCCCCAACCACCCGACGCAGATACCAAACGGTTCTGTCCAGTGCCTTGCATCTAGACTATTAATAGCGTCTTGCATTGTTTGTTCCCAACTCTTCCCCTCTGTGCCTCATCACGCGCGCGCCAGCCGCCCTGTGCGCGGCGGCGCGGCGGCGCGGCGCGCCTTGAGCGCGTCCAGGAAGCCGCGGTCCTCGACCAGCTCGGGGTTGATGTCGTACAGCTTGGCCACGCACACCGCCGCCGTCTTGCGCACGTACGGGTCGTCGTCCTGCGCGGCGCGCGGCGCCGCTCTCCAAGCGCAAGCGCGCCGGCGACCGAAAGGCAGCCGGTGGCTGCTGGTGCAGGGAGGCAGCGAGGCGCGCGCAGGCCCGAGAGCATCACATGTGTCGTCGTCAAGCGCGCGTTACACCTGACGGCTGCGCGCCTCGCCGCTGCGCTCCAAGCGGGCACCGCGGTGTAGCAGGGGTTTTGGGGGGTGCAGAGCACCGGGGGGCGCGCGGGCTGCACCTTCAGGCAGCGCTGCAGCGGGTCGCACAGGTACTCGGTGATCTTGTCCACGCGAATGCAGCCCATTGTGCGCACCGCCAGCGCGCGGATGAGCGGGTTGGGGTCCTGCGAGTCCTGCGCGGCGGCGGGGCGCGGCGCGTCGGGGCCGGCTTACGGCAGCGGCGCGCGCGCCCGTCCCGGCCGCGGAGGGGCGCCCGGGCGCGCCTTGACAAAAGTGTTGACGGCCATGATTGCCAGGTCGGGCTGCGTCTTGGCATAGTTGATGAGGTAGAGGTAGACCAGCTTTTTGAGCTCCAGGTCGTCGGTCTGCATGCAGTTCACCACGTCCGGGAACAGCATCGACACGTCCTTGCCGACCGTCATGGCCGCGATGACCTTCTTGACCGCCTCCTTCTTCTTCGCGCGGTCCGCCGCGCGCAGGTCCTCCTTGAACTCATGGATCTCACCTGCGCGCGCCGCGCCGCGCTTTGATAGCAGTCAGAACGCAGCGCCTGGGGATGTGACGGGCGCGATCAGCCCGTGCGCGCGCCTTTCTTCGTGGTCGAGAAATATTTCCCGTCCCCGCTCGCCATGCCTGCGGCGCACTGGCTGGCCTAGCTTCGCCTCGGCTGCCCCAGTGCCCCTGCTAACCTGACGCACAGACAGAGCGCACTGGTCTGAGGGACACTGGCAAATGACAAGGAAGTGCAACCCTACAAAGTTGCACCAGCTGGGTGCAAGAAGTCCATCAGACCTTGCTGCCTGCATGTGCGTATCACGGACCAGTGTGACCGAGGCTGTCAGCCCGAGCTTGCTCTTCGCACCCTGTTTGGAGCGGGCGCTGCAGTGCGCCGCTTCGCACATCAGGAAGCAGAGCTGACCTCTGCTTGGAGCACAACCAGTGCAGGCGCCCTAACTCCTCCGGTGTGTGTAGCCCTGCATAGCTGCAGCTTGGGTGTGAACAGATGCTGCCCATCTTGATGTTGGATGATGGGCAGTGCGTGCCCGCCGCACAGTGCGATGTGAATGCGTTCCCATCGAGCGCTCAGGTGTCAATCTGATAGCTCGCTGACGACTTGCAGGCCGCCCGACCATGCCCGGAAAGTGGCGCTCGGACAGGCGTTGAGGGAGGCAGGCAGCGACCGGGCTGCCGTCGATGCTGCCCGCTCCTGTGGACCCGGGCGAGCGCGGCGGCGGCGGCGCGCCGCCCGATGCGGCAGCCCGCTCCGACGCCGCGCCCGCGTCGCCGCGCACGCCGCCCGCGAGGGGGCCGCAGGTCACCCCCGCGTCCCGCGACACACAGCACTCGGCCACCAGACCCTTTCTAGCAGCTTCAGCTGCCGAGCAGGGCGCCCAGCACACCGCCTCCTGCTTCACAGCCTCGCCCGGGCGCGAGGGGGGCGAACACTGGGCTGGCACCTGCCCATAAGGACCAGCCTGCAAGGACAGACTGCGGCATGCACGCCCACTGCAAGCGCCCCTTCGCCACCAGGCAAGCGTGGGCAGCGGGCTCTGGCAGCCCGCTGCCCGCTGCCGGAGCTGCCGCCGCGAGCTCCGGCAGCGCGCGGCGGCCCAGGCGCCCGGGCGCGGCGCGCAGGTGGCGCAGTGGCTGCTGGCCAACGACTACCTGCTGGCCGCGCTGGAGCTGCTGGTGGAGGCGCAGGAGGCCGGGCGCGAGGACGAGCTGGAGTCACTGCAGCTGTTCTTCGCCGACCGCAACCGCTTCCCGCCCGAGGAGCTCGCGCGCTTCGACCAGCACGATGGCGCGCCGGCCCGGCCGCCTGCCGCGCGCGGCCCATACATGCGCTGCGTGTGCCGCAGCGTAGGCAGGGCGCACGTCGGCGGGCCATAGGGAGCTACGTGGGCTTGCTAGGCGCACCCTGCGCGCCAGTGAGCCAGCCTGGCGGCTGTGACGCTCTGCACAGAAGTCCCTGCACGCGATCCATCGAACGCCAGCACATGTGTGGTTGCCGCGTGTGGCGGCCGCGCTTTTGCAAGCCGCCACGAGTCACGCGCCTGCCTCATGCCATCGGCGCTGAGAGCATGCGCCCTCATCGTATTGCGGCTACTGGGCGCCGCTGCGAAGCGACCCTGTGGATGCGCGACCCGAGCGCTGCCAGGTTGAGCAACCGATCAGCAGGCTGGCCCTGCGTGATGCGTGAGGCAGAGGCCGCGCCGCGTGCGCGTGACCATGGGGAGCCGCACAGCGCCGTGTGTGCGCCAAACCATGGAGCGCCGCGCGCGCGCAGCGGCCAACATGCAGAAGCTGGCGGAGGCGCGCGAGGCGCACGTGGGCGAGGTCGAGTACGAGCTGCGCGTCGCGCGCGAGGACGTGGCCGAGCTGCGCGCGCGCCTGACGCAGCCCCGCGCCGCCGGCGACCGCAACGGCGACCCCGGCGCGGCCGCTGGGCACCCCGAGCGCGGCGGCGGCGGCGGCGACGCGCGCGGCGGCGGCGGCGCGCCCGACGGCGCACGCCGCCCGCCGGACGAGCCGCCGGCCGTTGAGGACGAGGCCGCGGGCGCGGCGGCGGGCGGCCTCGGCGAGGGGGCGCTGGCGCTCTCTGCGCGGTGCGCCGCCTCCACGACAGATTACCGCTTTTCCGACGGCAGCTGCCCTCCGTATCATGCCGTGCAACGGCGCAATGCGCCAGCGCACTGCGCAGTGGTGGCTGCAGGGAGGCGCAGTCGGCAGCTGAGCGCTCCCATGGGCGCGACCCCCGATCCCAAGCAGTGTAGGGTAGGGTAGTAGCCTACCATACCCTACCGTACCCTATGCATGAGCCGACAGCGGGTGCGTGCAGGGAGCGGCGCGAGCTCAACGCCGCGGTGCGCGGCTACCTGGGCGCCGCCGGCTACAAACTGTCTGCGCTGACGTTTGGCGAGGAGGCCGGCGTGGCGGCGCCCGCCGGCGCGGCGCCCGGGCCCGGCGCCGACGCGGCGCCCAGCCTGCCGGAGCTGCTGCGGCGCGACGCCGAGCGCGCGGGCGCGCTGGCGGCGGCCGCCGCGGCCGAGGCGGAGCGCACGCAAATGGCCGCCGAGCTGGCCGCCGCGCAGGCGCGCGCGGCGGAGCTGCAGGCGCGCGGCCCGCCGGGCGGGCGGCTGAGCTGTGCCGTGGGTCGTGCAGGGGTCGGCGCTGTCGAGCGGGAAGCGGTGCGCCTGGGCTCCGTGTGGCGCACATCTGGCTGTTGGCATGCAGGCATCGAAACGCAGCGCGGGGCAGAAACAGCGCTCTCTGCTCGTCGTCTTCCCTTGTTTACACGGGGTGTTGCTGGCAGGCGGCGGCGGACGGCCTGGCGCGGGACTGCGGCCGGCTGCGCGCGGACGGCGAGTATGCGCAGCGCAAGCTGGACTGGCTGGCCGCGCAGGTGCGCAGCCTTGCAAAGCCCGCACAGGCAGTGGTCACAGGCCCGCTGTGTCTGGCGGCGGTCCCAGCGCTCGGCCGCCCTGTCCCGGGTCCGCTGCCTAGCAGCCATAGGGTAAATCTACCCCTGTCTCATACCCTGACCCTAAATTTACCCTTGCGTGACGGCCGTGCGCCGCAGGCTGAGGCCGCGGAGGAGCGCGCGCGCGACGCGGAGCTGGCGACGGCCGCCGCGCTCACGGCCGCGGCGAAGAAGGCGCGCCCGCGCGCTGGCTACTGTGTTATCATTGCGTTGATGATTGGTAGCCGTGACAGCTCTGCATCCACAAGGCGGAGGCCTCCTGGCTTCCTGCGACCCTCGCAAGGGCCGGGCGCAGCATCAAGCCTGGAACCCACTGTTGGTGCGCACCTTGGCTGCGTGACTTGCGCGGAAGCCGACACGTCTGTGCGGTCACCCACAGTCACGACCTTGCCTCACGCATGTCCCAAAGGGGCCCGGCGAGCCAGGCCAGCTGCTCAAAGGGGCCTGGCGAGCCAGGCCAGCTGCACTAACCAGCAGCGAAAGCGGCACGCCTGAAGACGACAGCGGCGGCGGCGCGCGCAGAACGGGGAGGCGCCCGCGGGCGGGCCGCGCGGCGCGGCGCGGCTGAAGCCGGCGCGGCCGCCCGCGCGCGACGTGGGCGGCAGCTTCAGCGTGGTGGGCGTGGAAGCGGCGCTGGCGGTCGCCGCAGAGGCGCTGCCGCGCATCGTGCCCAACGTGCTCATCAACAAGCGCGAGGGTGCCGCCCGCCTCTCACGTGTGTGAGCCGATGCAGGGTCGTCAGGCGCTGCCGAGCCAGATGAGCGCGCTCGCATGCACCCTCGAAGCTCTGCTGCATCATGTGCTCGCATCATGTGTGAGGAAAAGCGCGAGGGAGGTGCCCCACAGCGCCGCCTCGAAACAGTCGCAGCAAGGGTTTGCTCCGCAGCGCTGTCGCATGCTCGGCAGCCTCGCCGCAGGCCACACCAGTCCCTGTGTGCGCACGACGCGCTCTGGGCGCACAGCGCGCCTGAAGGGCGGGCCGCCGGGCGCGGCCCTGCCCGCGCAGAGCTGGTGCCGGTGCTGGCGGCGCTGATCCAGGAGCACCGCGGGCCGGCGGCGCGCGACGCGCTGGCGCACACGCTGTTCAACCTGGTCAAGCGCCCGGCGCCCGGCCAGCGGCGCATGATCCTGGCCGCCTGGGCCGATCTGGCGGCCGCGATCGGGCACGCGCGCACCGCCGAGGAGCTGCTGCCGCAGTGCTGGGAGCAGGTGGGCGCCCGCCGGCAGAGAGGGAAGACCTGCCTGGGGTATCTTAGGGTTTGGTCCCCGGCCTCCAGGTCGCAGCTCTCTACTCCAAGGGAAAGTACTGAGCGCTGTGTCGCATGCGCTGCGTGAGTCTGGGGCTGCCGGGGCGGGCGGCGGGCGCGGAGAGCGCGCGGCGGCCGGCCGCGACCTGGGGGCGCCGCGCACGGGCGGCAGGTCGGCCACCGGCACCCGGAGCGCCGCGTGCTGGTCGCGGACGCGTGCGGGGCGCTCGCGCCGCTGGTCGCGCCGGAGATGCGGCCCAGCCTGGTGCTGTCCATGCTCGCGCAGCTGGCAGCCGACGCGGAGCCGGCCGTGCGCGCCGCGGCCGCCGCCGCGCTCGCGCGCCTGCTGCCGCACCTGGCCACGCTGGACAAGTATCCAGCGGCGCGCGGCCCTGAGTGGGCGCGTGGATATTGATCAGGGTTATTATTAGGGTAGGGAAGGCTGCCGCCCACGCGGCTGCTACCCACCTGGCTGCGCTGGACAAGCAACCGGCGGCGCGCGGCCCTGCGCGGGCGCCTTACCTTTGGTTAGAGTTAGGGTAGGGAAGGCAGCGCCGCGCGCTGCTGCTGCCCCACCTGGCCGCGCTGGACAGGCACCCGGCAGCCTGCATGCGCCTGCCTACATCTCTGTGCCTGGCACGCTCGCAGCGCATGTTGCCAAGCTCGATGCAGACTTGTCGGCTTGTCCCAGCTACTCCCCGGCACTCAGCGTGCCGCTGCCGCCATCCGCTATTATGCTGTCTGGTGCAAAACAGGGCGCTGCCGTCGCCACGAAAGCTGGCTTGACGCCACTACCCCGTACCTTGCGGAGTCCTCCATGTGAGGGCGCTTCTGAAATGGTAAAAACGAGGCGGTGGGCATTTCGAAGAAGGGATCAGCGCCCCATACCCTTCATTGCGCACCACATGGAAACCCTGCCGCGCGGCCGCGCAGGTGGAGGAGCTGGCGCTGGCGCTCGCGCAGGACGGCGCGACGGAGGCCGCCGACGCGGCGTTTGGCCGGCTGCTGCCCGCGCTGCTGGCGTGGTGCCGGCCGTCCGACCGCCTGCACGCGGCGTTGCTGCCGCACACGCTCGCCGCGGCCTGCGCGCTGCTCCAGCAGTGCGGGGGGGCACGGCGGGCGCTCCGGCAGGAGCGGTGATGTGATGTCTGTTGGCGTGCGGGGCCGCAGCTTTGCCGCGTGATGCTGCAGCGGCAGGGGACCCTTGCATAACACTATGCATAACCCTATGGGCGCCATGACAACATAAAAATATTCAGGTTAATCATACCTGCTGAGGACACGCGTCGCGCGCGCGCAGCTGTCCGCCGCTGGGCGGCATGGAGGGCAGCGCAGCGGCCGAGCTGCGCATCATCGGCGACCAGCAGCAGCGCCAGGCATGCGCCGCGCCTAACGGTTGCTGCCAAGGCCCTTTCACATTGCTGGGCTATGTCTGTCCTGCAATCCTGCGATCCGCAACTCCCAAAGCCCCCTTACCTCGCCTCAATGGTACCAGAAGCAGTTGCTGAGACCGGCAGCGCTAGATATTGATGTGTGGCGCCTGCTTTGTTGTGAGGGCGGGTGCGCCCCGCTGGCGAGCGGGGCTCGGCGCGCGCGCACGCATCCAGCAGGCAGCCCATCCAAACCCTGTGCCCCTGACCACCAGGCAGTGACAGGCGCGCGGCGCTGTCGCGACCGCGCGCAGGTGCAGGCGCTGCTGCGGCTGTACGCGGCGCTGCTGCCGCACCTGCGCGACGCGGCGCTGCGCTGCGCGCCGGCCTGGGCCGCGGCCGCGGCGGCGGCGGCCGACCCGGGCGACGCCGGCGCGCCCGCCGCCGAGCCTGACAGGCTTGAGCCAGCAGGCTCTGGCGCGCACAGCAGGTGCGATTGTTTGAGGATGTTGATTCGATGTCCTCTCCTGTGCATACGCTGGCGCAGGCCAGGCAGTGAATCGTGCTGATGCGGCTTAGTGTGGGCCACGGGAGGGAGCGATGGGACGCATGCGGTAAGGCCGCGCGCCAGACGCCCCAGAGACGACTGGGGCGGGCACGCGTGCGGCGCAGGGCGGATCCGGGCGCCCTGCAGCCCCGCGCCAGCAGCAGCAGCGCCGGCGACGACTCGGGGCACCTGGGCGCCGCCCCGCCGCCGGGCCTCGCCCGCCGCGCGTCCTCCGCCTCCGAGCGCGCCGCCGGTGCGCGCGGCCGCCGCCTTCACTGGCTGCGTCTGCCGTACCCTGCGCAGGGCTCTGATAGCCAGTTGGTGCACGTGCGCGTGCTGCTGATGCACTGGTAATGTGCCAGCCGCGCATCCCTTTCGCGCCCCCGCTTCCTCGGCCAAGTCGTGGCAGCCTGCCCGATTGGCCACCAGACAGCCTCTGATGGTGCCTCATCAAGGCCCTGCTCAGAGCCTGGCGCAGCCGCCTCTGCCAGCTGAGAAAGCCAGCCGGGCGCCGAAGCGGCAATTCAACACCGCGCTGGCAGCCGCCCGGGTCCCAGCAGAGGCCCGGCTCCGGGCTTCGCGCACCAAACTGGGCTGCCCCGCGCAGGCACGCCGAGCGCGCGCACGCCGCGCCCCTCGCTGTCCGACTGCACCGAGGCGCACGTCGATGCGGCCTCGGATGCGGCGAGCCGGTCCTCGCTTGCCGGCACGCGCGACGGCAGCGCATCCGATCCCGGCGCTCCAGGGGAGCCGGCGACCTTGGCCCCAGGGCCGGGCCCGCGCGCGGACGAGGGCGTGCAGGCTGTGCACGCCGGCGGCGACGCGCCCGCGGCGGGCGCGACCGGTGGCGGTGGCGACGCGCGCACGGAGGACTCTGCGGGGTCGCCGGCAGACGCACCGGGGCGCCTCGGCGAGGCTGCTGCGCCGCGGCCAGCCGCAAACGGGGGGTCAGACGCAGGGGCGGCATGCGAGGCGGCAGGCCGCGGCAACGGCGGCGGCGTTGACGGCGAGGCGCAGCCCGGCGAGCCGGCAGGGCTGGGCCGCTCCGACCGCGCAGCGGCGGAGGCAAACGGTGCGCTCGCCAGCGCCGGCGCCCGGCCCCATTTTTGCCTGTGCGCCATGCAGTGATCGAGCTACAGCGCGCGGTCAGAGCTGCGCTCTCGTCGCCTGACTGGGCAGCCACGCTGCTGCGGCGGGGTGGTTCGCACGGCAAACGCACCCATTGTCAGTTGGGCACAAGGGCCTGCCTGCTGCGGCAGCCGCTGCCGCCGCGCCGGCAGCGTGAGCCGCCGTGTCATATGCGCCTTCAGAAAGCTGTGCTGGCCCAGCTCAGCGGCAACGTGCAAGGCCTTTTCATCCTGGTATCACCCTGGGAGAGCGGAGCTCGCGCCCGTGCAGGGCACATGGGCGCCGATGCTGCGCCGGCCGCGGCGGCCGCGCCGGCCGTGCCGGCGCTGGCGGGCGCGGCCGCGGGGGCCGCGCTGGCCGCGTGGGCCGCCGCGGACGCGCACGCCGAGTGGGCGCCCGTGGAGTGGCTGGGCGCGGCGGCCGCGCCCGCGCTCGTCGGCGCGCTGCGCATGGTGCCGCCGGCCGACGAGACCGAGGCGCTGCGGTGCGCGCGCGCGCGCGCTATGCTCAGTGCTTCAGCCCCGTACCGATATCTCATGCGTCTTACATCTGCATATTAAATGCAGTATGGCCATATACAACGCACGATCGAGTGCAGCAATGCGCGCTCGAGAGCAGAGATGCTCGATGCCACTGTCCCCCCTGTGCAACCAGGTCGCCTCACAGGCAGTCTGCCAGCAGAGGGCGCGGCTGCCACCCGCCGCGCCGCCGCGGCGCAGGCGGCGCTTCTGCGCGGCGGTGCGCGCAACGGCGGCCGCGATGGGCGAGGCCTGGACGGCGGGCGTGCTGGAGCCGCTCTTCGTGGCCGCGGCCGCCGTCCCGCCGCGCGACTGCGCGCCCGCGCCCTCCCCGCACGTCGCGGAGCTGGCGGCGGCGCTGACGCCCCAGGCAGGGGCCCGGCGCGGCCGCCCCAGACCGCCGCCGCCCGGCTTGCACACACCGCGGGCGTGTTAGACTGGCCGCTCACATCAAAGGTGCTTTCAATGGGTGCTTGAGGCGTGCTCCAAGGCAGGCAAGCCGCCGGCATCGTGCTGTTTGCCCTGCGGCCTGGTGCTTCCTCGATAGCCCTCCGTGTGCCGTCAGGCCCTGGTCTTCTGCCGGGGCACGCACGCACATGGGCAGCTCTCCACTGCAGGTTGGCGCCCCTGTTTGTGCCTGCGCCACGCGCTCGCGTCTGAGTAATGGACACTCGGGCCCTTCCTGCAAGGCGGCCGTGGCCCTGCCGCGGCTGCGCCCCGACCGTGAGTCCGCGCAGGCGGGCGAGGGCGCGCGATTGGGCCGGCTGTGCGTGCTGCCGGTGCTGCTTGCGGGCGTGCTGCCGGGCGCGGGCGTCGGCGCGCTGCCCGCGCTGCTGCGCGCTGCCGCCAGCGACGCCGGCGGCGGCCCGGCCTGGGGCCTGCTGTACCCGCAGGCGCGCCGCGGCCCGCCGCCCCTCCGCCCTCCCCGTGCGCTGCGCATGGCCTGCCGGCCGCCACTGGGCCCCTGGCCGGCAGCCTGGCCGCCTGTCAAGTGCGTCCACGCACGTGTTTTGTCGACGGGCATGGAACCACCTCCATGCGGGCCCCAAGCCGTGATGTCAATACGCACAGACGCCTGTGCGTATTACGTACAAATTAGAAACGCGGCAGGCAGGCGCACGGCGTCCTTGGTGGGCAAACAAGAAGCTGCCCGGGCGCGGCCTGGCATGTCCTGTGTCGCTTTGTGCTGCAGAGAGAGGAGTCTCTCGCTGGCAGAGGCATGCCCCCTGTCCTGGGAGGAGCGGACGGCGGCCTGCGCGCGCCGTGAAGGGAGCTTGCGAGGCCGCTTCTGCTCGCTGCTGCAGATGCGCCGTGTGCTGGCCTGTCGCGACGAGCTCGCGCCCGACCGCCGCCTCGCAGGCGAATGCGCGCGGCGCCCCGGGCGCACGACCCTGCTTACCCTAGATAGCGTCTCAGCACTCGGCGCCGCCGCCCGCGCAGGACCTGGTGGCCGCGGCGCGCTTCGCGGGCAGCTGGGAGGAGCTGGCTGGGCCGCTGCTGGCGCTGGCCTGGGAGCTGGCGGTGCGGCCGGCGCCCGCGCAGCGCACCTGCGCCGCCGCGCTCGCCGGCGCGCTCGTGCCGTGCCTGCCGCTGCAGCAGGCGCGCGCGCGCCCGGCGCCCCGCCGCGCCCGGCGCGGCCGCTCGGCGCGCCCGCTGACTCGGGGCTGCTCTGGACCTCCTGCCCTGCAGGCCCGCACCGACCTCGCCAGCCCGGCGGCGGCGCCCTGTGTGCGCACCAATCTGGCGATGATGGCGCCGCGCGCCTGCCGTGGAGGAGAGCGGGACTGTTGTCGCGCCGCCTGGTGCAGCTCGCGCGCTTGCCGCGGCCCCGGCTGCTCCCACTGCGTGCTGCGCGATCCTGACGAAACGGCACGGCGATGCGCACAGCTTGGAAGCTCTCCAGCGCCACAGAGGAGGATTACAAAAGAGCACGCGCGCAGGTGGTGCGCTCGGCGATGCCGGCGCTGTGCCAGCTGAGCGGCGACGCGGACGCGCGCGTGGCGGGCGCGGCGGTGGACGCGCTGGGCGAGGTGGCGCGCGTGGCCGGCGCCGAGGGGCCCGCGCTGCAGCGCCTGCACGCGCACCTCGACACGCTGCTCGACAGCGGCCGCCACGACGCGCGCGCCCCGCCCGACCTCGCAGCCCTACCCCTACCCGAGCAGGGCACCTGCTTGCGCGCTTGCGCGGCCTGCACGGTAGCCTGGGTGGGGCAGGGCGCGCGCGCGCGCACGCGGAGCCGGCGACGCCGCTCGCCCGGGCGGCGCGCGCGCCGCTCGTGCCAACGCAGCAGGGGCGCTCGCCGGAAGCGCGGTGCCGGCGCTCCCGGCGGCCGCGGCACTGCGACAGCGGGTCGTCGCATGCTTGCTCGTAACAGGGATGGTATTGGGGCCGCGGCGGCCCGCGCGGGCGCCGCCGGCCAGCGCCGTCCGCGGCCGCGCAGGTGGAGGTGGCGGTGCTGCGCGCGCTGGCGGCGCGCGCGCCCGCGGCGCCGCCGGCGCAGCTGGAGTACCTGCTGCAGAAGGTGCTGATGCTGCTGGCGACCATGGCGCGGCGCGCGGGCGGCGGCCGCTCGCCGCCGCAGCTGCGCGCGGCCGCCGCCACGGCGTACCACGCGCTGCGCGCCGTGGCCGCCTGCGAGGCGCGCCGCGCCGCCCGCGCGCCCGGCCCCCGCCCGTCGGCCCCCCGCCCGGCCGCCCGGCCGCCCTGCGCCGCGGCGGGCGCGCTGGCGCGGCGGTCAGCGGCGCGGCGGACCCAGCTGAAGCTCGCGTGGCGCACAGCCCAGACGGCCCTGTGCGGTGCCGCCGCTTGCGCGCAGCAGGCAGGCCTTCCTTGCTGACGCAGCACGGCAGGCCGGCAGCTAGGAACGTTGCTTCCGAGTGGATCTCGCTACCTATCCACCACTCTGTGCAGGGGTAGCCAGTGAGGGCGCCGCGCGGCGCGCAGGCGGGCGAGCAGTCGGTGGGCCTGCACCTGGTCGCGGCGCTGCAGGCGCTGCGCCGCGAGGCCGGGCTGCTGGAGCCGCACCAGCGCAACCACCTGGCCGGCCTGCTGCGCGACGCGGCGGCCGCCACGCCGGCCATCACCACGCCCGCGGCGCTGCCCGCCAACCCCAACCGGGCCACCGCTCGGCCCGCCCCCGCCGCGCCGGCGGGTGGCGCACCGGGCGGCGGGCCGCCCGGCGGCGGCGACGGGGCGGGCGGCCCCGCCGAGCCGGACGGCGGGGACCAGGGCTTTGAGGAGCAGGGCGCCTCGATCTTTGCGCCGCAGCGGGTGCAGGGCGCGTGGGGCGCGGGCCTGGGCGGCGCGGAACAGCACACGCCGCAGCTGCGCGCGGCGCGCGGGTCCCGAGAGGGCGGCGTGTGAGCGGTCGCGTCAACCCGCGTTGCCTGAGACTACCAGTGATTCAGTTGGTTCCCCGCGTGTTACGCGTGTAACGGGCCACGCAGTTAGGTTTGTTGCCGGCGTGCTCGCTCTGCTGTTTGGGCGAATGCAAGCTGCCCTCCCCCCACAGCATCAGGTTAGTCCAGACCCATGCCACAGAGGTCCTGTGCGTGTTGGTGCATGGCCTGATAGTCCAGCCACGCCATTCTGCCTCTGTTTGTGTCCTGAGTTCGCGTGTCTTGAAGTCTTGTGTGCTGCCAGCGGCAGCCTGCCGCGCCCACTCTGTGTACAACTATGGTCGGACGGTCCGCATGCGGGGCGCTACATGGCAGCAATGCTGCCGGAAACAGAACTCCTATCTTGCTGTGACCTGGTAACCAGCATGCTTTAGACACAGAGCCAGCCCGGGGGCCCCGCAGACAAAGACAGACATGCAGCTCTGCTGAGAGAGTGCGCACACGTGAGCGTCAGCACGGAGCGTCAGCCCTAGCAACTGCTGCCACAAGATCCTTCCATACCACGTACGCTGCGCTCATCGAAGACAAAGTACACCCCCTTCGCTCGCATCCACGCTGGAAGCCTGGGTCCGGCATGCGCTGGCGTGCCGCAACGCGCCGCCAGGGCCGCCCGGCTTGAAGAGCGAAAAGCGGCCGTAGGGCTTGGGGATGCCCAGGGTTTCTGGCACATACGCCTGCGGCCGCGGCTGCGCCGTGGTGGGCGCGCCCGACGCGCCGCAGAACGCCGCGGCCCGTGCCAGAGCGTCCGCCTGCGACGCGCGCGCGCGATTATCGCACCGCTCCGCACTGGCGGCGCACAGGGCGGCCGTCAGCCACGCGGGGGGCGCAGCGGCTCGACGCCAGCACGGGAGCCGCTCGCTGCGAGGCGCTTTCGTGCGCATGCGCCGTGCGCTCGCACCCGCGCGCCCCGTGGCCGCACACGCGCAGCACTGCTCGCCGGCCTCTGGTGTATGCGCGGGCGTGAGGCGGGGCGGCGCGCCTGTGCGCGCGCGTCGGCTGCCGCGACGGCCAGGCGCAGCTCGCGCCGCCACGCGCGTTCGGCGTCCGGTGTTGGCGCGGCGCCGGTGGCCGCGGCCGCGCGCGCCGCGGCCGCGGCCGCCGCAAGGCCGGCCGCCTGTGCGCCGAGCTGCATCGCGGTCGCGCGCGCGAGCGCGACCTCGGCCACGGCCGCCACCAGGCGCCGGCCCACCTGGCCCAGCCGCACCTGCCGCTCGGCCACCTGCCGGCGCCGCCCCGCAGGCGTGCGCCGCCTCAGCGCAGATGTTCTTGCTTGCGAAGCGCACTGATTGCCATGGTCTTTGCCGAACCACGGTGCATATGATGGCAGGATTGAAACCCCAGGGGCAGGTCACTTGACCCTGGCGTGGCCGTGGATGCCTGCGCGGCCGCTGCCCCAAAAGCGGCGCCGTGCTTGCGCGAGGTCAGCTGGTGCGGGCCCCCTGGCCCCCAGTGCATGCTTGCCCGGCCCTCTGCCGCGGCCGCTGCGCGCCGCCAGCCGACCCGTCGCAGCCACGCAGGGGGACGGGCTGCACCCCTTGCGCAGATGGCCGCACAGTGGAGCCATCCCCAAGCCTTTCGTTGGCGGCGCTACTCGGCGCGCGCCACTGCGAAGCAGTACCCGCCATGCCACCAAGACCATGCCGACCAGTGCGTGAACCCCCCAGATAGGGTTAATCTCACCCTAATTCTCACCCCAGACCTGCTCCAGCCCACCTGGGCGCCGAGCTCCTGCGCGTCCGCGCGCCCGCCGGCGGCCAGGCAGAGCGCGCGCTGCACGAGCGCGGCGCGCCCGGCCGCCAGCTCGCCCCGCTCCGCCAGCGCGCCGCGGCCGGCGTCCAGGGCGCGCAGCAGCTGCGCGAGCCGCGCCGCCAGCTCCTCGCGGCCCGGCACGCGGCCCGGCAGCTGGCGCCACCTGGCGCGCGGTGGGCGAGCGGTCACAGTGACAGGCGCCGGGAGAGCGCGGCCCCTGCCTGCCATGGCCTCGCCAGGCCCGAGGGGCCTGAGGGGGAGGCTGCTGTCTAGAAACGGTGAGGATGTTTGCGCTTGCAGGGGAATCGCGTGGTTGTGTGGGGCAGGCATGGTTGCTTGACGCCGCGGCGCACCGGGCGGCAGCGACACTCTGCCCGGCGAGGCTGACGGCATGCGGCATGCATGCCGGACAGGGGAGCGGGGCGGCCGCGGTACAGCACCCGGCCGCGCATGCAGCAAGGCCTGTCGCCGTTTTGCTGCATACGACCCTGGCCCTGACCCTATTGCCGCGCGCGGGCGCGCGCCGCGACTGGTTCTCTGGGCTCTCCAGCGCGGCGGACAGCGCGGCCGCGCGGCGGCGCTCCAGCAGCAGCGCGCCGCGCAGGCGCGCGCCCTCCTCGTCCAGCGCGGGCAGGCCGCGGCGCGCGTCGCGCGCGGCCGCCAGCGCGCGCGCCACATCGGCCGCCTCCGCGCCCAGCGCGGCCGCCTCGTCGCCGCGCCGCAGCAGCTCCACCGCGCCTGCGCGCGGGCGCTCGCTGCGGCGGGTGTTGGCTGACACTCGCGCCCAGGACCGCCCAGGAGCGCAGCTTATGGCGACGGCCTGTCTTCAGCGTGCGTGAATGCCCCTGTTGGCGTGGCCGGTTGTGCTGTTGGCTGAGCAAGGCGACAGCTCTCAACTCATTTCATTACCAGCTGCCCGAGTGTTCAGAAGGGGCTCAGATTGCAGGCAGCCAGACACCATGGCATCTGACAGCCGCAGGCGCACCCTGCCGCAGGACCGCCTCCTGCGCGTGCGCGCGCTCGGCCAGCAGGCACGCCTCGTCGCAGCGGTCCAGCAGCAGCCGCCCAAGCGCGTTGCGCGCGTCGAGCTGCGCGCGCGCTGCGCGGCAGTCGAGAGGGCACACAGCATGACTCCGCTCAGGGCATCACACAGCGCGCCGCTCCATGCATGGCAGGAGGAGGATGCCCTGGCCAATGCAGACGCGTGCACGGGTGCTGCGCCGTGCCGCCAGGGGTGCGAGCGGCCCTGCTGCTGGACGGCATGCGTGGGCCTAAGGGAGGTCCCACGCGGAGGCTCTTGCAGTGATTCAGGCGTCTCGCAGGCCACCACAACCCACCTCTCTTTCTTCAGAGGTGGCACACCGCTCCAGGCACCCTAAGCTCCCGCGCGCCACATGCCCATTGACCGGAGGCGCTCACTCGCAGCGCTGCGCCGCGCACCTGGCCTGCGTGTGCGCGGCGCGCGGCCGCCATGCTGCGCTCTATGGACGCCTCCGTCGCGCGCAGGCGCCCCAGCTCGTTCGCCTGCTCGTCCGCGCGCTGCTCGGCCGCGCGCAGCTCGCAGCCGTGCCTGCGCGCGCCAGGGATGGCAGGTCTGCTTGCCACTGCGGCATCTGTGAGACACACACTTGTGCCCCGCAGTTCTGTTACTCGGGAGGCGTATGTACCTGCCAACAACACATGCCACCGTCCAGCCATGCATAATCAAAGCATGAGTGGGTGAGGCCGCATGGCACATTGACATAGTTCTGGCATTGTGTGGTGTGGTACCAGGGTAATGACCTACATTGTCCTTGTTGATGGGCGTGAGTGACCGGTGCGCAACGGCGGGTGCAACCTGTGGGGCACCAGGGCATGGCGCCGGGGGCACCATGCGCACCGGGACACAGTCTGCGCGAGCGCGTCGCGCCGGCCGCGCGCGCGCGCCGCGTCGCCCTCCACGCGCCCCAGCAGCGCGCCCTTGCCGGCCGCCTCGGCGCGCAGCACGCCCAGCTCGCTGCCGGCCACCGCCACACGCCCGGCCTGCTCCGCCACATGGTGCCCTGCCGCGGGCGCGCCAGTACGGCACCGACCGCGCATGTGCAGTGTCTCGGCTGGCTGCGTGCGCGCGCCATCCGCCTAGCGCGCTCTCTGTAGCCTGCAGCACGCATCCTAGAGCACGAGCGCGCAGCGTGCGCCGGGTCGCTAATTCACCGGCGCCGCGCGCGGCGCTGGCTCCCGCCGCACGCCAGTCCTGTAGGACACGCACATGCCGGTGACATCGAGCGTCCCACAAAGAAGCGGAGTACGGCGCAAAAGGCCAGGCAAGCTCCAAGTCCTTATACAAAAGCATGCAGCATGGTGAGAGGTAGGTTGCAGGGATGGTGGTGCACCGCCCAAGCGGGCCCTGCGGCCGGGGCACTGGCTGGAAGGCTGCTGGCAGCAGCCGGCAGCAGGCCCGCCGGCAGGCGCGCCTCGCACGGGGCAGGGTGCCACTGTGAAGTAATGGGTGCGCGGCAGCGCGGCCGCGCGGCAGGCACCTGCCAGCTGCGCGGTGTGCACGAAGCGGTTGCGCTGGTGCTTGACCAGCTCGGCAAGGCCGAGCAGCTCGGCCTCGCGGCCGGCCGCCTCGCGCGCCGCGCGCGCCGCGTCGCGCAGCTCCAGCGCGCGCAGCGCCAGCGCCTCGCGCGCGCCGCGCAGGTGGCCCGCCTGCGCGGCCGCGCGGCGGCCGGCCGCGTCGCGCTGCGCGCCCAGCTCGCGCAGGCACCTGCGCATGGCCCCTGGCGGGGTCAGGGGGTGCCTCCCGCGCAATGGCGCGCCGGTCTGAGCGACCGCGGCGCCTCTGCCCCCGTCCGGCCCCCGCTCCTGAGTTGCCACCCACTGACATCCAGCTGCCGGCCCGGCCAAGCGCCGGCCTGCTGCGGCAAGCGCAGGGTGGCCGCCAACACTGGGCGTCAACCAGCCCCCCCTCTTTACCAAGCAGCTGGGAGAGTCCATCGCTTGCTTGTCAAGCGCGGTCAGCCTGCGTCGACCAGGTGATCCGGCAGCCCAGGCCACTGGACGCCGCGCACGCCTGCTGCGCGCGTCCGCCTCCGCGTGCTGCGCGGCCACGGCGGCGTCCAGCGCGGCCAGCTGCGCGTGGCCGGCGCGAAACAGGCCGGCCGCGGCCTCGCCCTTGCGCTCCTCCTTCAGAAAGGCGTCGATGAGCAGGTCGCTGTCGGCGCGCAGCGCGCGCGTGCCGCCCTCCGCCGCCGCCTCGTCCGCGCGCAGGCCGTCCTGCAGCCGGCCGAGCGCGCCGCGCTCCAGCTCCAGCGGCGGCACGGCCTCCTGCGCGCGCGGCACGCGCGTCGGCCAGGCTTATGCGGCCCGGCTTTCAAAGAATGCCCGGGCGGTGCGGGTCCCGTGCGCTCGCCTTCCTGCCGCGCGCAGCTCCCCCTGCAGCCCGCCGGCGGTATGAATCTTTCCAAACGGGCTTCCTGCACGTAGCACGCATGCCACGCCACGCCACGCGCTGACCCCGAAGTGGGCGTGTACGCCATCATGCAGCTTTACTCGCGTCTGCGCAGCGGGTGGCCTGCTCGGCGCCCCAGGCAGAGCGCGGTCCGGACGCTGCTACATGGCGCCGCTTGTGCGCGCGAGCGCCCAAACACAGGCGCAAGCGCCAGCCTGTCTGCCGCACCCCGCGCGCGCGCCTGCGCGGCGGCGAGCGCGAGCTGCGCGCGCTTGAGGCCGAGCGCCGCGCGCGCCCGCTCGGCCTGCGTGCGCGCCAGCGCCCGGCGCTCGCGGCCCAGCTCGGCCTCGGCCGCCGCGGCCGCCAGGTCCAGCCCCACGCGCTCGGCCAGGATGTTCTCGGCCGACAGCGCGGCGAGGTCCAGGTCGCGCGCGCCCGCGTCCGCGCCCGCGCCCGCGGCCACGCCCGCCGCGCGCGCCTGGCCCGGCGCCCAGGCCGCTCAGGGTGTGAGCGCCAAAGTTTGGGCCCGCGCGCCCGGCCCGTGCGTTCTCGGCCGCCGGCGCCCGCGGCTTCACCCGCCGCGCGCGCCTGATATCATGCGCCGGCGCCTGACCCAGCCCGCTGAAGCACAGGAAGGTATGTGCGCAGCCACTCGCCCCTGCAGTTCTTCCTGCTGCCGCGGGCTAATTGCAGTGCCCATCGTGTCAGGTGTGACCAAGACCTAGGTTCAGACTAGTTGTACCGGTCTTGCCGGCAACAGACCAGTCTGCCATCCGCCAAGCAACAGCAAAGCATGGCACACGAGTGCCGCTTGCGCGCCCCGGGCTTGGCGCTCGCCGGGCGCGCGGCGCGCCTTGTCGGCCGCCGCGGCCGCGGCCGCAATGCCGGCGTCCAGCGCGCGCGCACGCGCGCCGGCGCCCTC
>JAABUV010003232.1_pt1 | contig 20980 bp, 23 predicted proteins | sample 5559971 | NCBI WGS metagenome assembly JAABUV01 (sample SAMN10711881, study PRJNA513362) | rock metagenome | isolation source: Antarctica rocks | place: Antarctica: Victoria Land, Knobhead nord | collected 2015-12-19
CCAGTATAGCGCTGCTTGCTCTGGCTTGCACTCAGCACCGCGCGCGCGCCGTCAGCCCCCGCTGCGCCCGCGCCCGCCACCCACGGCCGGCCGCGCGCGCAGGCCTGGCCGGCTGCGGCGCGAGCAATGGCATGCTCGCCGTGCTGGCCGCGCCGCCGATGGCGTCGGGCCCGCGCCAGCTGCTGGCCGCGGTCGCCGCGCAGGGCCTGTGCTCGGGCGTGGCGTTCGGCACGTCCTACGCGCTGGCGGCGCTTGCGACCTCGTCCGCGGCCACGCTCGCGCTCACAGTCGGTGCGAGTTATGGTAGGGTAGAGTAAGGTAGGGTAGGGTGGGATAGGGTATGGTAGCGTGGCGCGCAGCGGGACTTACGCGGGGGAGTGATACTGCGGTGTGTGGGGGCCGTCTCTATGGCCGCAGCGCTGCAAGCGCGCGCGCCCTGCCGTAACGGAGCGGGCGGCTGAGAGGCATCTGCATGGCAGTCTCAGCGGGTCGGCAAGCAGGCGCGGGTTCCTCGCCGACGCCATGAAGCCTGAACCATGTGCAGGGTATGTGGCGAGCGGGCCGCTCGTGCTGCTTGTCGAGCTGGTGCAGCGCCTGGGGCCGCAGCCGACGGCGGGGCAGGTGTACGCGCTCTTCGCGGTCGCGGGCGTGGCGACGCTGGCAGGCGCGGTCCCGCCCGCAGCAGCCCTTGGCAAGGGCCCCTTGCTCATATGGTTATCTTTGTCCCCCGGGATATAAAAGCATGTATCTATGCTATCGTCTCGGCTGCAAGCGGTCGCGGGCGCGACGATCCTGGCGCCCGCAGCAGCCCTTGCCTCAGCCCTTGCCTGAGCCCTGGGGCACGCTGGGAGGACGTGCCGCCTGCACTGTATGCGCGTGGCACAGCTTGAGCACAGTCTGCATGCACACCAATGCATGCGGAGGACTGAGGGTCTGGATGTGAAGCCTAGCTCAGGCCGGCTTCCATCAGCCCGTTTGTTTGCAAGCAGCATAGAGCGAGGCCAGGCCATTGCCATGTGCTTGCTCGGCAACGGCGCACACGCGTGTGCGCAAGACGCGCACACGCTTACTCGTGACTCCCTCTTCACGCGAGGAGAGGTCCCGGTGTCGCGACGGCACCACGGTCGTTTGAAGCAGGGGCATGTCTGCGCACAGAGGGGAGCGCCCACGTTGCTGGTCAGAGGCGCGCAGGCACGGCGGCAGCGGCCTGGCTGTACCTGCGGCAGAGCGAGTGGCGGGCGCCGGCGGCGCCCGCGCCGCGGCGCACGCGCTCCAGCACAGGGCTGTGCGAGGGCTCCGGCAGGCCGGCGCCGGGGGCCGCGCTGGGGCCCGGCGAGGCCACATCGCTGCTCATCCGTCGGCTGTCGTCGGGCAGCGTGGACGGCGAGCGGCGCTCGGGGTCGCCGCGGGCGCGGCCCGCGGCGCGGCGGGCCGAGCACACGCCGCTGCCGGCTGTGCTGCCAGGTACGGTGGGCCACCTTGGCTCATGACTGGCAGCGGATAGGAATAACCATATACTCTATGGTACACAGAGGCATGGCAAGCGATCAAGGCACTGGGCGCGACATCAGGCAGCGTGCATGAGCGTGTTCGCCTATGGGGTGACACATGGTCTCTTTGGAGGTGCCAGGCTGGCAAGGCTCGAGCACCGGTGGGCTGCTGCGCGCGCTGGCGCCGGCGGCGGCCAGCCTCGCGCTCAACGTGGGCACGTCTGTGCTCGTGTTCCCGTACTTCACGTACGTGGAGTCCTCCGGCGCGCTCGGGCCGCTGCTGCCGCAGGCGTGGCTCCCAACATGCGTGCCTGCTCGCTGCTGAGCCGCTTGCCGCATGCAGACGCCAGCAACATGCTCAAGCCTCGCTGAACTGCAAGCTTTGCTGCTCTGCGGCCTCCGTTGGTCCGGACGGCGCTGTAGGATGCCATTCCGTTGCGAGGCGCACGCGCCTGCTCGGCGTCAAGCGCTGCACACGCATATGGCGGCTGCGTGTCACGGGCCGCCTGCAAACGTATGTACGCAGCCGCTCATAGCGCCGCTCCTCCTGCTTACGCGGGGCTGCACCCACGGGGTCCCTGCGCGCCCCTGACAGGCGCTGTTCGGCGTGCGCGTCGTGGCGGACATCGCGGGCCGCCTGCTGCCCACGGCCGCGCTGCTCGTCGGCCAGCGGCGCCTGCTCGCCGCCTCGGGCGTGAAGGCCGCGACCGCGCTGCTCTTCCTCGGCCACGTCGCGCTCGGGCGCGCGGCGCCCAGGCGCGCCCCCGGCCCCGCCAGGGCCCATGCTAGAGTTTCCCCGCGGTGGCGCACTCGGAGCGATCGCCTGCGATGTGACCGGCTGGTCAGGCAGTGGCACGGCAGCAGGCGGTCTTGGGTTGGCCGCCTGCAATGCCAATTCTGGGATGGACGGCAAGGTGGGCGAGAAGGCGTGCCGCGAGCGCGCGCAGCCCTGGCGCTGCGAAGGCCGCGCTCGACCTGCCCTCATGCGGCCGTACACACATGGCACGCCACAGCGTCACACCGCGCGCGGCCGGGCCCGCAGGTGGCGCAGCGATGCGGCCGCGCTGCTCTTTGTCGGCGCGTTCTGGGCGGCGAGCGGCCTGCTCAGCGCGGCCGCATACGTCGCCGCGCAGGCGTGGGCGCCGCCCGGCTGCGGCGGCCGCGCGGGCGGCCTCATGGCGCTTGTCTTCCAGGCGCGCCCGGGGCCCGGCCTCCGCCTGGCACCAGCCGGGCATCTCTTGGCTGGCCGATAGGGCTTGCATGTCATTACTTATGGACATCAGCCCCGTATGCACTCCAGGGCCTGCAGGGCTGCTGACTTGCAGCATGGAGTGTGTGACGGCAACCTGTGCTCTGGCATGCTGCGTACTTTTTGTAAAGGCACCCTAAAAGCTCTGCTGGTGACACCGCTCTGGGCGTCTCGCTAATTAATGCCGCACCAGCGTCCAGCATGCTGCCCGAAGCGCTTGGTGGCCGTGCGCAGGTGGCCTGCCTGGCGGCGCTGCTGGCTGCCCAGGCCGCGCAGGAGGTTGGCGGGAAGCTGCTTCTGGCACTGCCGCAGCCTGATGCATGAGGCAGGCGGCGCATCGGCCCAGTGTAAGAACATACTGTGCCAAGCCTGCTGGGTGGCTGGTGTGCATGCAAGCAGCCATTCCGTCAAATTCGGTCCATGCACAGCTGTGCCCGTTCAACACGTGTGTCGCGTCTTGGTTGACATGCTCACTACAGCATCGAACAAAACTTTTACAGTGGTCGAGTCATTGAAGAGACTGGGCTAGGCCAAGCACGTCATGCATCTGGTACACAGCGCAGAGCGCCCTGACGGTCGACAGGCCGAAATACCTCCCGCACAAACCACCCCTCAACCCAAGGTTGAAAGCATGACAACAGAACACTCACTGACAAGCTTGCTCAGCACGCAACCTTAGGGCGCCGAGGCTGCAGCCAGGTACAAACGACTGGTTGAAACCCGGGAAGCTCGGGCGGCGCACTGCTCCTCAACGCTCGCCAAATCTGGGCACCCATACGCGCCTCCACTGCCTGCAGCCCTCAGGCGGTTCGGGGTGCTACTGCTGCCCAGCCGCCGCATGGCACGAGCGCGTTGCTAAAACAGGAAGGCTGACAGCTGACAGCTGGCCGTATATTCCAAGCAATTCGTTCGGGCTCACAGACACGCACAGCGTATCACGCTGGCAGACCGCCACAACTCCCAAGGCAGCACACCACTTTCCCCGACAGGGACCCACCAAGCCCTACAGTGCACTCTCATCGCTCTCACAGGCTAGTTAGTGCTTCCAAGTGCGCTAGGGTGGAGGAGGCTATGGCGGTCACGTGCGGCTTTGTTGTGGGGCATAAGCCGCGTGCCACCGCTAGAGCAGGCAGCCGAGGCGGCGTCCCCAGCGCCGTGCCGCCTGGGCACCACACGCAAGCAGCCTAGCCGGGTCAACCACCGCCCGCAACACTCTCGGGGCTTGCCGCCATCAAGCCATTGGTTCCCGCGGCTCATTTAACGGCGTATGCGCATGCATGCATGCGCACGGCACAGCCCGCTGTGCCCTGCTAATTAGGTCCCGCTGTGCACTGCTAATCAGGTCGCTGCAATAGAATTTGTATAACGGAGGAGCTAGACTTAGGGCGAAACAGGAACGGTGCCCGGCCGCCAGCGGGGGCTGGCCAGGCGGCAGAGGATTGCAATGACGATGCACACCAGATCCTCTGAGAAACAGGGCACGATGCAGGCCACGCCCGTAAAGCCGCTCGCCCTGCTTTGTGTCGTGGTGCTAGTAAGGGATGCCTTGCTTGCCGTGCCCCCAGCGCCAGCGCCCACATGCTCAACGGCCCCAACCCCATACGGCCCTGCGCCCCGCCGCCGCTGCAGCCATGGTAACCCTGCACACGACGAGCCGCGCGTCGGCGCGGCGAGAGCAGCTCGCGCGGCGCGTGCAGGCCCCAGCGCGGAGGCGCTCCCGGAGGCCCGGGCCGCCGCGCCGGCGTCAGAGGCCGCCGGCCGGCGCGGCCTGCGACTCGCGCGGCGTGGCGGGCCCCTGGAAGGACAGGCTGAGCGTGTAGCCGTCGGTGTAGTAGTGCTCCGTGCCCACGCCCGTGCCCTTGGCCGAGTCCACCACGATGTAGTACCTGCGCGCCAGGGTGGCGTGAGCGCGGGGGCCAAACCCTACCCTGGAAGGCGCGAGCGCGGGGGTTCAACGCTGCCTTGCCCTGGCGCGCAGCATGTGGATGTGTGTTGCAGGCTCCTGTGCTGGTGCTGGTGACTGGGACTGCATCAGGTCGTCCGACAGAGAGAGCAAAGGAGGTCGAAGCGGGGCGCTAGGCGTTGGGGTGTGGGCGAGGCGGGCCGGCGGCGCGCGGGGGCCGGCGCGCCTGGCGGCCACATCCACGGGCAGCCGCGTGGTCAGCTGCTTGAAGCCCGGGCGCTGCGTGACGGTCTGGCCCTTGAGCCCGCAGGCGACCAGCTGCGAGGTGCCGTTGCCCAGGTCCTGCGCAAGCGGCTCCAGCAGGGTTGGCGCCCATGACTGCACACCTAGCTGACTGTACGAGCATTCTCAAAGCGAGGGATGGACGCTGCATGCAGCATGGCTTGTCAAATATGTACGCTGTATAACAACAGAACACAAATTCAAAACCTATATTATAACATATCTCTGCTTGCGATCAGCTCTGCGTGTCAGCCCGGGCGTGCGCCGGGAGTTGAGGGCGCCAGCAGCCACGCAGGAGGCGGCGCGCCTTGTAGATGTAGTGCATGACGCCGAAGAAGCAGCCGCCGTGCGCGCACGAGCCCTGGCCGGCGATGCCGATGTCCTCGGCCGCGTAGTACGGCTGCGACGTCACCTGCGCGCGCGTGCGGGGCGCGTCGGGGCGCCGGCGAATAGGGTACCTAAGCCCCCCTATCATGGTCCGAGGTCGGCGCCGGCCGCATGCGGGCGCGAGCGCGCATGCGAGCAGGCAGGGCTAGCTGCAAGACGCCACTTTCTCAGAAATGCATCGCGCGCTCGGTCGCCGCAGCGACAGCCGGCAGCTCGCGTCGCTGGCGGCGGCGCGGTTTGGTGGGCGCCCTGCCGTGCATCTGCGCCCCCGTGCATCTGCGCCCTTCTGCCCGCCAGAGCGCAGCGCATGTTTCCGCATGGCAGAACCCTGCACTGCGCAGGGTCCATGCACCGAGCGGCGGCGCGCCTGGACAAAGCCCTGCTGCGCGGCGCGGAAGGTGTACAGCACCTCGGGCCCCTGGCAGGAGCCCGGCGCGCAGGGGCAGTCATACTCCTGCCGCCCCGCCGACAGCAGCCCGCTGTCGGTGAAGCCGCCGCCGACCAGACCTGCGGCGCCGCCGGCCCAGGCGCCATTGGCGCCGTTGCCGGGCGCCGCGCTGGGGCCGCCCGCGGCGGGCAGCGCGCCGGCGTAGGCTCCGCCGGCCGCCGCGCCGGCGGGCGCCGGCGCGGCCGCGCGCTGGATGCTGTCGAAGCGGACCTCCTGCGCGCGCGCAGGGTGCCTCAGAGCCACCCTCGCATGCGGGCGCGCCCAGCGGGGCACGCCGACGCAGCTTGCGGGCGATGAGGGGATGGGCAGAAGGCGAGGCTCGCAGGTACGAATCGCGGGGGGCGCGCATGCTGCGGGCCGCGCTTGTGCGTGGGTAGACAGGGGCGGCGCAGCCCTGGCGGCGCTCGAGCGAAGCTTGGGACGCTTACCACATGTGCGAGAGGCGTGGGTCGCAGCGCGCCGCGCGCCAGCCGTGACAGGCACCACCGCGCTGTCGGGGCACTGTGGGTCATGGCACCTACCCTGAGCTTTACACCGGCACGCGGCGCGCACCGTGAGCGCCGGGTTGGCCGCCAGGGGCGGCACGACGCCCAAGCGCACGGTGTAGTTGTCCGTGTACGCGCTGCCGCTCAGCAGCACGTACACCGGCTTGCCGGCGGTGACCTGCGCGCGCGCGGCCGGCGCCGTCACGGCCAAGCCTCCACGCTGTTCGCGCCCCGCGCGCTGCATATGAGCTCGTACGGACAAGAGGGACGCAGCGCCAAATGCGAACAGACGCATACATTTTGCATACCCTTCTTGTAAGAACGCCCAGGCCCCTGCCTGCTGGGCGCCATGATGAGCACACGCCAGCGCACAGCACAGCTCTGACAAAAAGAGGCCGACGTTAGCGCAGCGTGCCAGAAGCAACGCCTGGCATCCTGCTCGACACAGCAGCCAGAGCGAGGGGAGGGCGCGCGCACATTGAGCTGCACGAATGTGGTGTTGGACGTCCCCGCATAGCGCGGCATGGCGTCGCGCAGCGCGCCGCACGACGCAGCATCCGGCTGCCCCAGCACCGCACATGGGCCCACCATCGCGCCGGTGCCCTGGCCCCGGCAAGGTCGTCAGCGCACATGTGCTCGCCAATGACATCAGCATGGGCCGTCAGCGGCAGCGCAGCCACATGCCGCCTGCACAGTCTCGCCGTGTATCATGGGCTTGAGCCACTACACAACACTGCAGCAGGCCGCCTCCCGCTCGTGCTTATCGGCGCGGCCGACTGCCAAGCGCGTCAGGGCGCCTCGTAGGACAGGCACGCAGCCTGGCACCGGTGCGTCCTGAGACATGACAGGCACGGCCCAGGCCCAGAGGCAGGTGCGCGCATGCTGGCAGGCTCGGCGATCGCAGCAACTGCAGCGAGCACAGCGCGCCTGGATCAGGCAGATGTCGCCCGCAGCCGGCACGATGCCGATGCGGTTGGCCGCGTCGTAGGGCCCGGCCTCGAGCGCCAGCGTCGCGTCCGCTGTCGGCGTAAAAGACAGCACCACGCTCGGCGTGTCCTGCAGCGCGCAGGTGAGGGTCAGGGTAGGGTAGGGTTAGACGCAAAGGAAAGCACATGGTTTGGCATGTCCTGCAGCGAGCAGGGTGTGGTGCAGGGTCTGCCCCGGGCATGGTGACAGGGTGGGGGCCAGGGCATTGTGCCCCCGCACGGCTGTGGGCCTGCAGCAGCCTCTTCAGGCCGAGCGCAACCCAGCCCCGGCACCGCAAGAGTCAGACGTAGCCTCTGCAAACTCACCACGCCTCCACATCTGAACCTATAGGTTTGTCTACCGGTCCATGCCTGTTCGCGTGGTGTGTGGCGGAAGCACACAGCGTAACAGGCCGTCAGTCGCCTATGCTCAACATGCCATGCTCAGCTGGCTGTGCTTGATGGGTCATGCTGGAAGCGGCCTGCTCATTTGCCGAGCAAGGGCGCCGACTGCCACGCACTGGCACAGGGGGGAGCACTTGCTCCTGGTGCACTTGCTCCGGGAGCACATGAACGCGCTGTGCGTAGGCCTGAGCGCGCCTGGCAGCCGATGGAGGGGCAGCGGTCCGTGCACTTGAACAGCGGGCCCCCGTCCGCCGCCAGGTTGCCCGACACCACCAGGCCACCCGGGCTGGCGATGCCCTGCGCGCGCGCAGCCAGCCGCTCGCCAAGACTGCACCAATCCAGCCTGTTTCTGCAGCGACAGGGGCGGGGACGCAGGGCAGCGCGCGGCAGACCACCACGTGACGGCACTCTTCCGCGCAGGGCGTGCGATAGTTCTTCATTTCAGCAGGGTAGGGTTAGGGTTGCGGGCGGGAGGGGCGCGCCTGCCAGTCCAGGGGCGTGTCCAGCGGCCGCGCGGAGAAGCTGACATTGAAGTCGTGCGCGTAGCCGGTCATGCCGTCGACGATCACATAGTACCGCACGCCCGCCTCCACCGGCAGCTGCACCACCGCGCGCCGCACGCCGCCGCACACCGCGCCCACCTGCCCGGGGAGCGCAGGGTCAAGGCAGGGGCTTGTCGCTGACTCGCCAGCATCAGCGCGGGGCACGCCCCTGCGCCTGCCTGCCAGGGCGCGACGAGCCCGCCTGGCATGCTTGAGCCGGTCATTCCCACCCGAGCGTCTGCTCCTGAAGTGCAAGTACCCACGTGCACGCCGCCCAGGAGGCTCAGGGCGGATGACATGACGAATCAAGTCCCGCACTGCCGCCGCGCGCCCGCTCGCCTGGCAACACCCCCCGTTGCTGCACGCCCGCGCGCGCGGGCGGGCGCGCTTGCCCTACCCCACTCTGCCTCCAGCAGACGCCATTGGCTGTCCTACACATAGTGTGCAATATTACACACAGTATCGCTATCTTTATGTAAATCCCTTGCGCGCACCATGTACTGCCCCTGGGGCAGGCGGTACTCGGCCGCGCCGCGCGTGCGCCCCGCATTGAGCTGCACGCCCGCGTCGCCGGCCTGGCCGTTGCGGAAGACGGACACCACCAGCGACGCGTGCGGCTGCGCGTCCACCTCCACCGCCCACCACGTGCGCCCCTGCGCGAATACAGGGTTAGGCACGAGTCCTATTTTTATACCTAATTCAAACCCTAACCCTACCATAACCTAGGGCGCGCGTGCCGCAGCCCGCCCGTGAGCGTTGCAAGCGGCGGCCGGGCGGCGGGTTGCCCTCCCCCGTGGCTCACAGCATCCAGGCGCAAGCCACAAGGACCGGCCCTGTGTGCATGCCGTAAAGCACAGCGCAGAGCAGGGGCGGCCCCAGGTGCTCAGCTTGCATGTGGGTTTGGTTGGGGCGAGCCCTTCCCCTGGCGTCAATTGTGGCCAGGTGGACGGTTCTGGCGTTGGTTGTGGTCAGGGACAGGGTCATGATGAGGCTTGAGCCACACCTCAAGCTGCGGCTGCTCTAGGTGTACGCCCTGCTGGGACGGCGCCCTGCTGTGCTCACACCCGCACACCCCGGGGGCAGCCGCGTCGCTGCACTATGCGGGCAGGGTACGCAGCCCACCAGGCCAATCGCCGGCTGCTGTCCCTGCCCGGCGCGCCCCCTTTCATCCACAGGGGGGCCGCGCCTGGTCGCCGCGCGCGGGCAGCGTGAAGGTGTAGACGCGCTCCGGGCCCAGGCACGAGCTGCACAGGCAGTCGTAGCGGGCCTGGTGGTCGCTCAGGCGGCCCGCGTCGTGGAACCACAGGCTCGCGCCCGCCAGCAGCGGCGCCGGCGACGCCCACGTGGCCAGCGACGCCACCTCCTCGCCTGCGCGCCGGCACTCTCGACAGCCTCAGATCCAATTCCTCCTCCTCGCCTGCACATTGAAGGGCCCCACGGGCTCAGATGCGACCTCCTCGCCTGCGCGTCGGCGCGGCCCACCGACTCAAACGCCTGCTCTGTGAAGAAGGGCTGCCGCCTGCCCCGATTCTGCTCTACAGAGCCTGACGCCTCCCCCAAATGCCACCCCCCCATCCTGCTGCACAAGCAACGTTGGTCAGGTGATGCGCATGGGTGCTGCACACAGAGTGCAGGCTAGCGTGACATGATGTCCTCGCTCAGCAGCTTTCGGCAGATACGAGCCTGCTGAGCAGCCGGTTAAATGCAGCACGATGCGTGAGAGGCGCCACTGCGACTGTTGTGCCTCAGTGCTGAGCCATATCAGAGTCGCCCACTGCACGTACCACCCGCACGCTCGAGACCAGGACGCATTCGAGCACCACGGGCCCAGCACCCCCGCGGGCCGATTGCGGAGAGCGGCGCGCCTGGGTTGGTGGGCTGGTAGTCGAGCACGGCCGGGTCGACGGCCGGGTCGAACGCGGGCACGGCCGCAGCGCGGCTGGCGTCATAGGGCAGCGGCGCGTTGGGGTTGCCGCGGAAGACGCTGAGGTCGGCCGGCAGCGCGGCCATCGCGCGGCCCACGTCCAGGCGCCCGCCCGACGCCACCTGGCGCACACAGGTCAGTTTGAGCTCAGCTCCAACCCTAGCTCCAACCCACGCGCCACAGGTGGAGATGCTTGCGCGGCCCGCGTCCAGGCGCCCGCCCGACGCCACCTGGCGCGCACAGCTCGGCTCCGGCCGGCAGAGCTCACCTCCGGCCCGCGTGCCACAGACAGGGATGCCTGCGGGGACGCAGACCCGTGGCGGCTGCGGAGCCTTGGAATGTACGCCGTGAGCCCCCACCCTCGCCAAGCCTCGACCGTGCGCAGCAGCAGCGACTGCGGGGGCTCGACTGACGCGCGCCCGCGGCGCCGCAGCAGCAGCCCGCCAGGCACGGAGCCGCTGCCAGGCGCCTGGGCAACGCTGACAAGAGCTGAGGCCCTCTGGTCGTGGTGTTAGATTTAGGGTTAAGGCCACGATGCACCCCCGCACCTTGTGCGCCATGCCCGGCACGCGCTGCACGGTGGCCAGCAGCAGCGCTTTGACCTCCAGGCCGCGGCCGGTCACGTTGGCGCCGCCGGCCGCGTACGCGGCCAGCAGCAGCGCCGCCGCGCCCGCCACCTGCGGCGCCGCCATGGACGTGCCTGCGCGCGCGGTTAAGGGTTAGGGTTAGGACGCAGCTCGGCGCGCAGCCCCTGGCTGAGCAGGTGCAACGGCAGCCATGACGCATCTGTTCCTCTTTCCAGCTTGAGCGACGTGGTGAGGCTTCGTGCCGCGGCACTGCCAGGCCCCAGGGGCTGAGGGCACAGCTTGGCACGCGAGCCAGGCCCCACCAAAGCCCGTAGGCACAGCTTAACATCTAGGCCAGGTTCTAACCAAAGGCACAAGTCTGCAACTTCTAACAACTACTCGGTCGATCGAGCGGGGGCGGCGCGCACCGGACAGCACGTAGTAGCGCTCGCTGGGCACGGTGGACAGGATCTCGCTGCCCGGCGCGGCCAGGTGCACGCGCCCGGGCCCAAAGTTGCTGTACGCAGGGATGGCGTCCTGCAGGTCGCTGGCCGCCACGCTGACCATGATGTCCAGCCCAAAGTTGGTCGGCGTGTCCTTGACTACGTCGCTGTCGCTGCCGTAGTTGCCTGCGCGCGCGCGCGCGGCGCTGAGGCGCAGGACGGGGGATGCTGCTCCAGTCATGTCGACCCCAGCATTGGTCGGCGTGTCCTCCGAGGCTACAGGCCAGGTTGCATGCCCCACCAAGGAACTGCTCCAATAGCAGTCCGAATCCCAGGCCATGTGGAGCACTGCAGAGCGTGGCTGCGCGCGAGCGCGAGACTTCACCACGCGGCCCAGCGGCTGAGCGAGAGGAGCCGGCCGCACCCGCGGCAGTAACAAACAGCTGCCCGATGTCCTGCACGGCGCTGACGGCGGTCCGCAGCGCATCATCTTGCGGGTCCGAGCCCTGGCGACGCCCCGACAGACCCTGTCAGACGCGCCATCGAAGCATGCATACCCTGCTTGTGAAGCACTGGGCATGCGGAGGAATCGGCCATGCTCTTCACCCAGTCAACGACACTCTCCAGCCAGGCCACTCCGCAGGCGCCGTGCGCCTGCCGCCCCAGGACTTGAGCGTGATGCCCGCAGCCGGCGCGCAGGCCTCACAGGCGTGCAGAGCGGGACCTCGCTGCGGGCGCCGCGCGCCTGGCCGCCCCAGGAATTGGACGTGATGTGCGCGCCGGCGGCCGCGCAGTACTCCAGGCAGCGCACGGCCGCGCTGGTCACCAGGTGCCCGTCCAGGCCGGCAATGGCCTTGCAGCCCAGCAGCCGCACGCCGCCCGCCACGCCCGCCACACCCAGCGCGTTGTTGGCCACTGCGCCCACCGTGCCCGCGCAGTGCGTGCCGTGGCCGTCCGCATCCTGCGGCGCGCGGCCGCTCGGGGCTCTGCCATGCGACGGGCGTGCTCCGTCGCGGGCTGGGTGCGCATCCGCGCCGGCCAAGACCGTGCAGCCAGCGGCCACCCCGCCCGCCACGCACGTGCGCAGATCAATATTACATCCAGACAAACAGTCACGTTGGGCTTGGTGGTGATGCCTGCGCCAAGAGTGTGCTGTACCGCCCGCCCTGTCGCAGCGCGATCACCACCCTGTGCCCACTGGAGAGCCCCGCCGCATACAAACCCTCCGCGCTGCCAACAAACACAGCCAACCCTGCCGCGCTGCCAACACACACAGCCAGCGAGCCGCAACCGCCAGGGCGCGGCGCACGGTGATGTTGCCGGAGCCGTCCACGCCGTTGAAGCCGTGCACGTCGTCCACGACGCCGTTGGAGTCGTCGTCAATGCCGTTGCCGGGGATCTCGCCGGGGTTAGTCCACAGGTTGGCGGCCAGGTCCGGGTGCGTCACGTCCAGGCCAGTGTCGATGATGCAGACGGTGATGTTGTGCGCGTCGCGCTGCCGCGCCCACGCGCCCGGCGACGCGGCGCTGCCGTTCCCGCCTGCGCACGCAGGCCCCCTGTTTGTAAAACACAACGCCTTGCGCTGGCCGGCGCACAGGCGCTCTGCGCGCACTGCCGCTACACGCCGCAGCAGCGCTAAAGGGCCGGCTTGCGCTCGCGCGCGCGGCCCGACCCTGAGTGGGTTGCAGCCAAACCCTGAGCCTCTGCGGGGCGGGCGCCGCACCCGCAGGCCCGAGCACCTCCACGTCCGGCCGCGGCGTGAGCCCGATCGCGCGCTTGTCCCACTGCGCGGGCCAGGCCGGGTCGTTGACGGCCGGCGCGGCCAGGCGGCCCACGCCGGCGCGCAGCGCGCGCGCGTGCCCGCGCTGCGTCGCCACCAGGCGGTCCAGGTGCGCGTACTCCACGCCCGGGTGCGCGCCCAGCGCGGCCGCCAGCTCCCGCGCGCCCAGCCACGCGCCGTCGCCCACCTGCGGGCAGGCGGCGCGCCGATGAGCATGGCGCGTCGGGAGCGCGCCGCGCCGCCGCCGGTGCTGAGCAGGGGTAAGATGCCGTGCAGATGCTGAACAGGCTGCGCGCTACATCGCCGTGATGCAATGACTGCCTAGCGACCTTGCAGCTCGAGGCAGCCACACACAGCCGCTTCTTAGCGTTCTTCCATGCAGGCAGGGCTGATCACGCGGCCACAGCGGAAACCCCGCACCTCGATGCGCTCGACGCCAAAGCGCGGCGCCAGCGACAGCAGCGCCAGGCCAGCGCAGCTGCCGCCGCGCGCCGCAGTGACCTCGGCCAGCGCGTCGAGCACGCGCGCGCCGGGCCGCGCCCGCACCAGCACGCGCTGCGCCACGCCCTGGTCCAGGCTGGGCCCGGGATGGCCCGCCACCGGCCGGCTCTGCGCGAGTAGCTGCGCGCAGCTCTGCCGGCCGCGGCCGCCGGGCCCGCCGCTCCCTCCGCCGCTCCCTGACCAGGCACGCGCCCTCGCTCAGCAACAGGTGCGTAAGACTGCGTGCTGTTCCCCCGCACGGGGCCAGCCGTGGAACGGGCCCACCCGCGACAGCGGCAACCAGCGTTTGTCGCCCCCTCCTGCGCACGGCGCTGACCCCCATCGCACAGGGTAGCCCGCTTGTGCTGCTTGACAGTGCGAGGCGGAGGCTGACGGGCTGGTCGGCTCCCTTGCAGAACCGCTCCTCGGCGCCGGGCGGCGCTGTCGCTCCTGCCTACGCTGCTGCTGCCTCTCGGTACAAAGCATAGCCCCTCACGAGAGAGTTTGCCTGACCGTGGGTGCCACAAGACGTCCTATTGCCGAACGCGCTGCCATTCATAAGGGCCCGCATGCGGTGCTGATGCACACCAGAGGGCCCCGGTACTCCCGCGCTGATGCTGCCCCCTGATGTACAGTGTAGGTCAAGACGTGCCTCGCAAGTCCACACGCGGCGCGAGCATACAGCGGCAGGCAGTCCTGTGGCAGCTGCTACGCAGCACACTGCACGGCTGTTCGAGCGACCTGTCAGGCGCCGCAGCGCACCTGCCAGGGACCCATTGGCGGCTGCGGCAGCGCCAACGGCCAGCGACAACAACAGCCAGGCCGCCGCCGCCGCCGCCGCGCTCCTGCTGCGCCCGCCGCGGCGCGGGCTGCGCCCCATCAACCAGTGCCGCCGCGCCGCGCTCTGCGCATGGGGCCCGTACACCTGCGGGGACCCCACCGGCGCCCCTTCTCAGCGCGCGGAGCCGGCCAGCGCGCAGCCGCGCGGCGGGCGCGGCCTTAGCAAGGACAGCAAAGGGTGCCGCCTGACAGACTGCTGCCCTCCTGCGCCCGTCCAGACCCAAGCGGCGCAGGGCTTGTCCTTGCACAGGCACAGTGTGCAGGGCCGCAACGCGACCCGAGGCCAGGAGGCGCGTCGGCGGCCTCACCTCACCTCCGCCGCCTCCGACGGGTACTGCGATGTCAAATCACACAGTCGGCGCCAGTGCGCTAGCGCTCAGCCCCACCACACTCAGTGCTGCCAGCCTGTGCAGATCAGCGTGTGTGGTCACAACGTGCCCTCCCTAGCGCAACGCCACGCAGGTCTGTATACAAAGCAAATAGGCGTTCACACCGAGACCAGCAGCAAGCCTCCTGCGCAGGGATTTGCAAGATGCGCTGTTCCTGCTCAAGTCGTGCTGAAGCAAGCAAGCTTGCAAAGCTAATCAATTGGTTGATCTAAGATCAATTGATTTAGCAGCCCTAGCTGCTGCAGTCTAGCCTGATGCGCACTGAGCAGAGGGAGCAGAGGTAGCATACATATCAGAGGCACGCCGAGAGCACAGGGACTTGTGGCAGCGTATGAGCGACAGGCTTGCGCCGACCGAGCGGCACGCCTTCCTGCACCAGGGCCGCACCATCTACGAGTGGGATCAGACGCTGAGCGAGGTCAACATCTACGTGCAGCTGCCGCCAGGCGCCCGAGCGAAGCAGCTGTACGTCGACATCACCAGCGCGCGCCTGCGCATTGGCATCACGCCGGGCCAGCCGTACCTGGACGTGCGCGGGCCCGCCTGCTCGGCCGCTCACTGCTGCCCTCCTCCAGCGCTTGCTTGGGCAGCAAGGGGCCTCTTCATGCCACCTCCCGGCCGGACCTGATGTGTCGCCACTGGCCGCAGCACGAGCTGGTCGGCCGCGTCAAGCCCAGCGACTCCTTCTGGACAGTGGGTGCGCACGCAACCGCACGCCGTCCAGAGCCGCGTGGATCTCGCCGAGGACGTGTGAGCTGTTGTGTGAGGCTGTTTGCGTACGCGCGCAGACGACGGCGTGCTGACCCTGCAGCTGTGCAAGGCCGACAAGGTGCGCGCGGCGTCCCCGGAGCCCCGGGCTGCGCCACCGTGCTCCCTGAGCAAGGACGGACTTGCCTCCTTCGTGGTGTGGGGGCCTGGGGCGACGCTCGTGTGCGGCGCCCTGCGCGCCAGGGCGAGCCCTGGGCGGCCGCGCTGGCCGGCCACGCGCTCGACCCGCTGCGCCAGCAGAGCGAGCAGAAGCGCCTGCTGCTGGAGCGCTTCCAGGAGGAGGCGCGGCCCCGCGCTGCGTCGCGATGTGGGAAAGCACTCTCCCCGGCGAGCAAACGGGAGCGCACGCCGCCGCTGCACACCGTGACTCTTTGCTCTGCTGTGAGCCCACATGCATCGCGCTCAGCCTGACAAAGTCACGGGGTGCGGCCCCTGCGCTTTGTTGCGACAGGGGAAAGCACTCTCCCCGACGAGCAAGCGGGAGCGCACGTCGCCGCTGCACACTGTGACGCATTACCCTGCTGCGAGCGCACATGCATCTGCGCACACGCATCTGCTGTGCGCGCACATGCATTGCGCTCAGCCTGACAAAGTGAGGGGGCGCCCCGCGCGCAGCACCCAGGCTTTGACTTCTCCGGCGCGGAGGTGAACGGCGAGGCGCCCAACCCGCGCACCTTCATGGGCGGCCTGGGCGGCTCCTAGCAGCCCTAGCCCTAGCAGCCCCAGCAGCGCGCCGCGCGGCCGGGCCTGCGCAGAGAGGGCTGCACCGTGGGCTTGGGCGCGCGGCGCGAGCCCGAGCGCGGACCCCCGGCTGCCGCGCGCTGGCCGGGGCGCCGACCGCGCGCATGGCGACGTAGGCAGCCGGCGCGCAGCGCGGTTTCGGGCCGATGGGCGCGGCGGCGTGCGCGCACCAGGCCCTGGTCCCAGCTGCGGGGCCCTGCCGGGCCCCCGCCGGGAGGGCGGCGCTGCGCCCCGCCGCGGCGGCCAGCGCGCAGCTGGGCGCAGGGGCGGGGGCCAGGTTTGGGGCGGGGCAGCGGCGGACGGCTGGCCGCCATCGCCGCGGCGGCGCGCGCGGCCCGCGGCAGCGTGCGCAGGCGCTGCCGGAGGCCGCCGAGGAGGTGGGCGGCGCGCCAGGCGAGGCGCTGCCGCTGGACGGCAAGCTTAAGATCATCGGTGCGCCCTCAGCCTTGGCGCCTGGCGCGGCAGGCGGCCGTGCTGGGCGCTGCTGCGGCTGGCCGAGTGTCAAGTGGGAGAGTCCTGGTGTCCGCAGCGGGCAAGGCGCGTGCGAGGACATGAAAACAGCAACTAACCAAGTCCCCGCATGCGGCGGGGTTGGCTGTCATCCGCTCGTTGCTGCACTCTGCCGTTCCATCCAGTCAGAGCAAGAAGCGCAGCCGTCCGCGCCACAGGCAAATGCAATGGGGTTCTGGAAGCGTGCCTGTGCATGCGAGGGGGGTGGCGTAGCGTGTGACCCGGCGGATGTGCCCCGTGCACCCAGCATGCGGACAACAAATCGGCCGGAGCAGAGAGGCCGCCGAAGCACTCACTGAGCGTCGGGGAGGCTGAGCTCTGCGGCCCCGCCCGCGCAGGCGTGGGCGCGCGCGGCAGCAGCGCCGTCGACCGGCTGCATGCGGCCGGGTGCGTGGCGGGCGCGGAGCTGTGGGCGCTCGACGCCGACCGCCGCGCACTGGATGCCTGCGCCGCGCCCAACGCGCTGCTGCTGGAGCCCGCGCAGGCGCACCTTGGGGCCTGCGGCCTGCTGCAGCGTGCCAGTGCCGCCTGCTGCGCTGCCACGGCCCGCGACCTGCGCCATGCTGACCCTGCCTCTGCGCCCATGCAGAGGGTTTCAGGCCCGGCGCAGGCGCAGCGCGCCAGTCGGAAAAGTGCCGGGGTTCCAGGTTTGCTGTGCCAGCTGGCCTGCCCGAGGCTGTGGCCCGCCATGGAACAGAATCTGCCGGCCAGGGTGCCTGCTCTGTCTGCTTTGTCGTGCAGGGGGGCAAATAGCCGCATACCCAGCCGCGTACCCAGCCGCATGCCCAGAGTTTGACTCCTCCTGAAGACGCCTGCCACCTGTAGGAGGGCAAGTCGGCGCTGGGCGCGCACGACGCGGCGCGGCTGGTGGGACCGGGCGCGGCGGACCGCGACGGCCGCGGCAACGTCAACGTCGGCGACGGCGGCGTCGCGTTTGTGCTCGCCGCCGCCGCTGCGTCGCCGGGCAGCGCGGACACGGTGCGCCGCCCACAGCCTGGGGTTGGGTGGACCAGGGTCCCTGTTCTTGCTGCGCTTGTGCTTGCCGTCGTTGCCACGTCGCCGGGCGGCCCGGACACTGCGCGACACCCACAGTGTCTGGGCAGCACGACTGCTCCTGGGGGCATGGCTCTTCCGTTCACAGGAGAGAGGGGGAAGTGCGTGCCCAGAGCGCTCCTCTTCTGCAGAGTCCCAGACCAGCTGCCAGGGCGTGTCGAAAGCGTTCAACAGTAAATCTGCCACACCTTTGTTTGCAGCCCTGGCCCGTTTCTCACACGCTGCAGCCCGGCATTCACGCCCTGCGGCCCTGCTCGCGCAGCTGGTGCACCTGGTGCGCGCGCTGCGCGCGGGCGGCCTCTTCACCGCGGTCGCGCTCACGCAGCCGTTCGCGTTCGAGGGCGCGCGCAAGGCACAGGCGGCGCGCCGGCTGGTCGGCGCGCTGGAGGGCGCCGCGCACCTGGTCGCCGTCATCGACCAGGCGCGGAGGGGTTTGGCCTGACGGGGCATGTGCAGGGTAGGGTAGGGCTAGGTAGCCATGCCGGCTGGTTGGTGCGCCGGAGGGCGCCGCGCACCTTGTCGCCGTCAGTGACCAGGCGCGGACGGGCAAGGGTTGTCAGGGCTTGGTCAGGCCAGCGTGGTGGCCGCGCTGGAGGGCGCCGCGGCCCTCTGAACAGTCAGCGACCAGGCGCGCTGAGGCCAGGGCGTAGGGCATGTTGCAGCGACGTTATAGGGCGGTGATGGAGCCGCGCCGCGTAGCCGCACCGACCAGGCAGTCGACGGACTGCAGTTGAAGGGGCACTGCAAGTACGTGAACCCGCGTCTGTTCGACTGTGACGGAGCTGCCGGGCCGCGCTGCCCAGAGGCTTGCTCCTACTATGCATCACCCCTGCGGGCGCGTGCACAGTGCGCGCGCGCATGCGGCCAGCTCATCAGTGCATGCGCGGCAGCTGCGCACCATTCAGGCCTCTCCCTCTCGGGTGCCAACAGCCTGCGCGGCCGCGGCGCAGGACGTGCTGACGCGCATGGGCACGGGCGCGGCCGGCGAGGCGATGACCATGGCGGAGGCGATGCGCATCGCCGACAACGCGCTGGAGCACACGGTGCGCGCGCACGCACCCGCCGGCTCGGCCCCGGGCACCATCGGCTGCCTCATCGGCCACTGAGTTACTCGCCCAGGACGACTCTGCGCTTTCCACAAAAGAAGATCTGGCAGTGCCGCCCCCGCCGCCGGCGCGGCCCCGGCGCCCGGGCGCCCGCGCCTGCCTCTCTGGGCACTGCGCCGCTCATCCGAGGCGGGTCTGCGCTTGGCGGTGCGCACAGTGAAGACCTGGCCGCGGGGCACCATGCTGCAGGCCGTGCCGCAGAGCACTGCCCATGCCCAGGCCGCGGCTCTTCTTCGGCGCTGCCACAAAGTCTGCGGCGCCGGGCGCCGCCGAGAGGCAACATTGCCGCCTACCCTGACCCTAGCCCCTGCATGCTGCACACGCGCCAGGTGCGCACGGTGCTGGCGGCGCTGACAGCGCCGGAGCTGCTGAAGAGCACGCGCGGCGCGATGGTGTGGCACGGGCGCGATTTGCGGCGCTACCGGCGCCTGCTGTCGCCGCCGCTGCAGCGCCTGCTCAGCTGCCCAGGCGCGCCGGCGCTGCCTTGGCCCGCCGCCCCTGGCCCGGGGCCTGCCTCAAGCACCTTGCCCCAACTCGCTCCTGCTCCCGAGTAGCTCGTCGTGCAGTGGCACAGCGTTGCTGGGCCCGCCTGCAAAGGCGGCCTGCACAGGCCCGAGACTGTGCTTTTCAGGCTCCCCAGGCAAGACGCTTCCACCTACCGCTCTCTGCCACGTTTTACGATCTGCTAGTCCTTCGTCAGTTGTTGCAGCACATGAGCGCCGGTGTCTTTCTGCGCAGGCACGGCCGCGCTGGGCCGCGGCGCGGCGGCGATGCCGGCGGCGGCGGCGCGCGGCCTGGGCGCGGCGGGCGCGCTCGCGCACCTCGCCAGCGACGCCGTGCGCGCCGCGGCCGAGTCGCCATTCCTGGAGGCCGCCGGGCCGCGCTCGTCGGCGGTGCTGTGCAGCCTGTCGCTGCCGCCGCCTCGGCGGCGCTCCGCAGGTGCGCGCCCGGCTGGGCGCGCCACGCTCGGCGCGCGCGTAGTGGCCTGCGCCGCGGCGGCCTAGGCGCCGCTCGTGGCGGGCGACGTCGGCGGCTCCCGTGATGCATGCCGCGCTGACCAGCACAGCAGGGTCACGCATCCTTACAGGTGAGCCTAAACCTAATCCTATTTTTAAAGCTCTGCGCGACGCAGCGGGCGCGGGCGGGGTGGACTACGAGGCGGAGCGCAGCGCGGCGCGCACGGCGGCGCAGGCGGCCGCGGGCGCGCTGCTGGCGGTGGCGCCCTGCGACGACATCGTGCTCTGCGCGCAGCCGCGCGCCGCCTCGGTGCGGCCCGTAATCTGCCAGAGCACCTCAGACCCCTGCCCCCCTTGTCCAATGCCTCCGTGCGACATGCGTGTCACATAAGCGCCGCGAGGCACAGTTCGGCCCTGTAACGGCCACGCTGCCGCTCCCACCCCGGCATGCCCCACAGTGAGCCTGCGCCCGGCACGTCAGCGCAACTCCTGCAGGCCCCTGCAGCCGCGCAGTGTCCCCGCACGGCCGCGGCCACCCCGGGCCACCTCTTGCAGGCGATCTCACAGCCCTCGCTGCGCCTGGCTTGCTCATGACGGATTTGCTGGAGCAGAGTGCAGCAGATGCCTTGCCTCTAACATGTTGCGATCGCATCCACAATGCCAGTCTCTGAGTAAGCTCTCAGTGCCGTGCACTTTGGAGCACCTATTGGACGCTCAGCCCCCGCCCCCCTCAGGAGGATGACGGCCCCGACAGCCTGCGCGTGGAGGCCTCCCTGCTGGTGCTGCACGACCCTAGCGCCGCGCCCGCGGCGCGCGCGCGCGCGCCGGCGGGCGCTGCGGCCGCCGCGCCAGCGCCGCCGCCGCCGCCGCCACGCGTGGGGCGGCTGCCGGCCAGCGCCTGGCACGCCATGTCAGCGCTCGCCGGTGCGGCGCCTCCTCCCATCCGGAGAGCGCACATGGAGTCACCAGGAGCACTATTGAAGCGCGAGCGCAGCAGCTGGCTGCTAGCGCTCCTGGGAGGACTCTGGGCTTGGTTCGGCTGCTGCTTGCCTGACAGAAGCGCATCCCCGCATGTGAGCAAGCACACATTGGTCAAAACCGGGGGCGAGAAAACAGAGCTCTTTGAATGCGTGTAGGGGCGAACGCTGAGCTCTGCTTGCGCAGGCGGCGCGCCGCAGCGGCACACCCCGCCGCCCGCGCGGCAGCCGGCGGCGCCCGCGCAGGCACACAACGCGCCCGCGCCGCCCGCCGCGCCAGACGCTGCGCGC
>JAABUV010003233.1_pt1 | contig 20978 bp, 19 predicted proteins | sample 5559971 | NCBI WGS metagenome assembly JAABUV01 (sample SAMN10711881, study PRJNA513362) | rock metagenome | isolation source: Antarctica rocks | place: Antarctica: Victoria Land, Knobhead nord | collected 2015-12-19
GCTTCCTCCGCACTCAACTCCAACGACGCCTTCGGTCGGCCAGTGAGCATGACCGAGGTTAACCCAACTTCAAGTGTTTTACCAGTTATCTCTGGGACAGCACACTAGGAGAGCGCCGATCTGCAGCGACAACCCCGCTCCCCGGGCCGGACTTCCCGACGTGAGATTGATGGTGTAGTTATCAAGCCCCGCCTCGCTGGTCCATTCCGGTTCCGCGACGAACAGCGGGTCTGCACAAGACTCATTCGGTCCCGTAGCTGAGCAGGATCCTCTCAGGCCATAGAAGATGTTATTGCTTCTTACGATATTACCGATCGCTTTTTGAAAGAAGAAGCCTCCCGGCCCCCCGACCTGACTGCCCAGGTTATGCGTAGTTGGATTGTCGTAGGCACGAACGATGTTATTTACAAAGGTAAGCGTGCTGGATCCGCAACTATTATCCACGCAATTGATGTCGATCGTAGTGGGAGCGTAGGTAACGAAAGTATTGTCAGCAAGCAGAGCGGTTCCGCCATTGCGAAAATTGAAGGAGAGCGCGTCCTGAGCGCGACAGAAATCAAAGAGGTGTTGATTGTAAGTAGCTGGTGTGCCGGATATCGGTTGAGATATCCTCAAACAATTCGCTTCCAAGAAATTGTTTTCGAAGTTAGCGGTGATCATGTTTAGCCCCCACTTGAAGGGCTGGCCACTATTACCGTAAGCAGTCGAGTTGGTGATGTTCAGGGCGTAGTTGCCAGTGTCCACATGCCCAAGATCCAGACCGTCTTGTGTGTTGTAGCGGAAAGTGGAGTGGTCAATATTCGCGCTGATACCGGTGCCGGCAGGAGTTCCCACGCCGTCCCCATATCCCGAGGTGCTTTGTGAGTAACAGGAGAGGGCAGGATACGTACTCGTAATCGGGTACTCCTGATTGCACCCGCTCCACTCGATGGTGGAATTGTTGAAGTTCCACACGCCGTTCACACTCGGTGTACCGCTGCCGTCATCGAAGTCCCATCCGGTCATTCCGTTATAGGCGATATCGACCCGGTTGGCGGTAACGGTGCCCCCGATAGGGCCAATGATTCCGCGATCGGGATGGCCGTGGATCCACAGATCCTGAAGCAGGATGTTCTTGGTGTTTACGTCAGTCTGAATGCCATCGGAATCGTAGTCGTCCACAGGGAAGCTGCTGCTGCAGCCGCTCGGATATAGGGGAGATCCATGCTGAATACATTGAGAGTGGCGGGTGATTTCCAGGCATTGCACGTCGACATTCTGTGCGCCCCTCATATTGAGAGGCGTGCCTAAACCGAATCCACCGAAGATCTGGGTTTTATTACCGCTTGAGCAGCTGCCGTAGTTCTCCCCCAAAATACGTGTATGCTGGCTCGGCGAGCCGGCTGGAATGGTGGGATTGCCACAGCTAAAGGGCCCATTTCCACCCAGGCACCAGACGTCGTTGGGATTTGTTCCCTGATTGAAGCCAACGCGCCAAGGTCCGCCACGTAGTATGACGGTGTCTCCGCCGGAGATGACCCATCCGGAGTTACCGTAGCTTCGGTCATCCCAGAGGTAACGGTAGTCATTGAACGCGCAATGCTGGTTCACGCCAGAGCTGTTGTAAGGTGTGTCTGCCTGCCCTTCGCACTGCCCAGAAGTGGATCTCGCCGAATAGCGGCTTCCACCATCAGGGCGAATGTACCAGGTGGTTCCCTGACCCGCGGATTGCTGTGCCGCGGCACCGATCGTGATTGAGAATGGTGCCGATTGGGTCTGTGCTTGGGAGCTGTTGTCTCTCACCGAGGCGGTAAAGGTGAACAATCCCGAAGCGGAAGGTGTCCCAGAGATAAGCCCAGAGGTAGCGGCCAAAGTGAGTCCGGACGGAAGGCGGCCAGAGCTGATGGACCAGGTATAGGCCGGAGTTCCTCCGCTTGCCTGCAGAGTTGAGGCATAAGCGGTTGCAGAAGTTCCGGAGGGAAAGGTCGAGGATGTGATGCTTAGCTGAGTGGATCGCTGGGCCGAAATGGCCAGTGGGGAGATAAGGAGCAAAAAACACACGAGAAATCGCCTCATCACTATTCGAACCGCCGCATCTTTACTCCGGAAGATCTGGAGAGATGCTTGCGGAAACCTTTCCTATATCGTTAAGTCATAACTAGGTTGACGTGAATGGTTGTGAAGTGCAGGTGTACCCAACCCCGCAGAGAGGGCACTACTCGGAGACGAATAGCGGGTCGTGACCTGGACGTAGATCGGTGCGCCACGGACCAAGGTCCTGTTAGGGGGCGCCCCTTAGAGGGGCAAGCACTGGGCCCGTATTCAATGTTTTTGGAAGTAACTACCTACTATCGATGAGCCTTTGCCTGCCTGAGAAGATAGCCCGAGTGAGCAAATCTCATAACCTAATAGAACCCAGTGGCAGAAAGGAAAACGATCGGTGATGCGTCACGAATACGGCAGTTGGAAAGACTATAGCCTATCGGTCCTCTACAAAATGTCGTCGTAGACACGCATTGTCTTTATCGCAATTCCCAGCCAGGACTCATTACCAAAGTGCATTGCTGCTACGTTTTTCGCTAATTTTTGTCTTAAGGCCGGGGTATGTGTTAGCTGAATTAGAGCAGCGGAAAGTTCCTCGGGTTGATGAGGATCAATAAGGAGCGCGTTCTCGCCGTTCGTCAACAGTTCACGAAATACGGGCAGGTCGCTTGCGATGATTGTCTTACCCAAAGCAAGGCCTGTCGCAAGCGCGCCGCTGGTGGTAATAGCACGGTACGGATAAACGACGATGTCTGCTGCGCGATAGGCTGCAACGAGATCCTCCGCAGAGATGAAACGAAGGTGAAGTTTCACGCGTGTGAGACCGAGTTGCCGAACCTTATCACGCAGCTGCTCCGACAGGTCACTCGCTCCGGTGCCGGCTACTACGAGGAAGGCTTCTGACCCTTGTCGTTCGACCGCCTGCCAGGCATTCAGGAGGAGATCCAGACCTTTATAGGGGAAGATAATGCCCTGCCAAAGAACGAGCAGGTGTTCCGGTGGAACCTCCAGTTCACGAAGAATTCGTTCCGGATCGCCTTGGGGAAGGTCGTAGAAAAAAGGACCGTGAGGAATCACCGAGACCAGATGCTCGACGATTCCGAACTCGACTTGCAATCTCATCCTGATGTGGTCCGAGTGACAGATGATAGCGTCCATACCGGCGTATAGATTCTGGAAGGTTTGTTTGTGAACATCGGCGGTGTCGTGCGGAAGCAAGTCGTGCACTGTAAGGACGATCTTTGATCCCCGTCGTCGGCAAATCGAGAGGAACCAGGAGTCCAACGGAAGTCGCCATCGGAGCATGGGAAGATACTGCACGTGAATTATCTCCGGCGGGGAAACCAGAAACCGGATGGTCAGCGCGAACATATTTACGAACGCTTCCATGAGTTTGAGAAGGCGGCGCGGGGTGCGTGGCAATTGCAACTTTCCGACTACGTCCATCAGCCCGGGATCCAGCCTGAGACCGCGTCCTGAGAAGCAGGAAGGGTCGAGGTAATACGAGATGGAACCGACGATGACGTTGGCTCCGGCCGTGATGAGAGCTCTCGAGAGATAGGCGGTGTAGTAAGGAACAGTCGCCCATAGATCCATCATGAAGATGGTTGGCTTTCTATCTCTTCTGCTCAATCTAAGGCGCCCCTTGGGTGGAGTATCGGTTGGTACGGTTGTGGTCTGATACCGTTCAGCGGACCTTTGCAGATAAGACCTCTTCGTAAAGGGCGAGGTAATCCGCCGACATGCGTTCGGCCGAGAAGCTTTCTGCAATCGACTGTCTTCCCGCATTGCCGTAACGCTCTCGTTGCACGGAATCTCGCAGTAGACCGAGGATGGCCGACTTCAGGGCTCCGACATTCCCGGTCGGTACGAGCACACCAGTTCGTCCATCCTGAACGACGCTCGGCACAGCGCCCACCGCGGTTGCAACCACTGGAAGGCGGCTGGCCATACCTTCGAGAATGGCAATCGGTAGGCCCTCTTTTCGCGAGGAGGAGACCATTACGTCCAGTGAAGCATAGACGGAGGGCATGTCTTCACTGCGGCCGGGCATAGACACACTCTCCCGGATGCCGAGGTGGTCGATCAGAGCTTCGAGTTTCGCGCGATCCGGACCATCGCCAACCACGACGAATTTTGTGGACGGCTGATCAACGAGAACGTCTCGCGCAGCCTGCAGAAAGAGCTCGATCCCTTTTTCCGTGGCCAGTCGACCGACCAGACCTACTAGGAGCGGGCGATCCGGCCCACGATGCTCCCCCGGGGAAGGCCGCGTTATGTCGAACGGCTGCAGGTCGATTCCGTTCCGGATGAGATGGATTCGATGGGCGGGAACTCCGGCTTGAAGAAGCCTTTGCTGTACCTCGTCCGAGACCGCGACCACGCCGGCGTAGTTCCGCAGCACAAGACGGTCGAGCGCGCCATAGAGACGCACGACGGGGTTGTTGTCGTACCACGTATGACAGGTTGAGATGAGAGGCGTTCGCGTTTTGCGCAGGGCGAGGTGCACATAGACATCCGCTTTGTAACCATGCGCATGCACCACATCGGCGCCGCAGAGTTGGGCCAAGTGTCGAATAGAAAGGGGAACGGATCGATCCATCTGTCCATTGCAGGAGATCAAGGTCGAATCCATGCCTTGCTGGAGAGCGCTCTCGTGGAGTTGCACGTTTGGCTGAGAGGAGTTCGAGAACACACCCAGCATGCTTTGATGCGGGCCTCTGTTCAAGGTGCGCGACATGTTCAGGATGACGGCCTCTGCACCGTACATGCCTCCACTACTAATGATGTGCAGAATTTTCATGATCAGAGGTATTGCCAGAGACAGCGTCCGGTTCTGCCCGATTCAGGAGGCTCCAAAGCTTTGCGTACAGCCGATCACCGAGGAGATTCTTCGCGGCGGCCTTCATACGGTACTCCCGCTCGAGGCCTGCCAGAGAGGCGGACCGCGGTTCGAACAGGCTCGATATCCAGTTCGATTGCATACTTCCACGAACATTCAATCGTCCCACTGTTGGTCCGGCTGGCAGAGATTCGGTCTTTGGGATTGAGGTATAGATTAGCGCGTAACCTGCCTCCTGACACGCCGCGAGGACTCGCGGGTTGAAACGGCCTCCGGGCAGGGACATCGTCGTAATTGCAACGCCAAGCTTGTCTTCGAGGATCTGTCGGGCGTCGACGAGCTCGATCTGCAAGTCGTTGCTGGAGCAGTGCGTCAGGAGCGTATGCGTCCATCCGTGAGCGCCGATCCGATGGCCTGCCTGCTGGAGAGAACGCAGCTCCGGCCAGTCCATGTAGCCCGGTTTGTGTCCAGTCCAGCCGACGGTAATGAAGAAGTGTGCCTGGATGCCTCGAGCCTGGAGCAAGGGAGAGGCGTACTCGAAGTTAGAGATATGCCCGTCATCAAAGGTGATTTCGGGCAGCAGTTCAGATTGGGGGGAGTTCCGGATGCTGGCGAACAGGTCAAGATGCTCTTCGAACTGCGCATTCTGAACGACGTATGAGTACTCGCTAAGGGTAGGCCGCAGCTCGTGATACAGAAGATACAGGCTACGTAGCGGCCTTGCGGGATCGTTGGTGTTTCTAGTCTGCAATCGTCTGCCCTGCCTCTACGAGTTCGAAGAGCTGCCGGGAGCTGGTGTAGATCCAGGCAATCCTGCGCCCCTCGAAAGCTACAGCAGGAGTGGGGGCGGCGACCATCACACATCCGTTCTCGATTGCATGAGCAAGAGCGGCGTCGATGTCGTTGGTTTCGAAGCAAAGGTGATACGATCCGCCGCCGGATCTAGCGAGCATTGCCGTGATCGGAGAATCTTTTGAGAGGGGCGCGATCAACTCGATCTCCGCCGCGTCGTCATCGGATGTCTTGAGGAAATTGACCCTGACCTTTTGAATGGGATCGTCGAAAGGGCCAGACACGACCCTGTAACCAAAGAGGACGGCGAGTAGATCCGTCGTAGCTTCCAGTGCAGGAACGGCTACACCAACGTGCCGAAGCTTGAATCCAAGCTCGACGGCGGTCAAAGGGCTGCCCCTTTTTTCACCAGTTCCTCCTGAAGTCGAGCGACGGTGGTTAACTCTGGTATCCGCTGCGGATCGAACTGCACTCCATATTCGCCCTCAATGGCAAGGATGAGCTGGAGATGTGCAAAAGAATCCCAGCTCTCCACGGTTCCCACGCCTGACTCAGGGGTGATGCGATCAGGCGAAAGGTCCAAGACGTCTGCAACGATATTGCGGAGGGAAGAGGGCACCTGCGTAGAACTCATGGGACTTAATCCTTCGTGGTCCTTAGATAGGTTTGGGGAACATGGTTCGTGCGGCTGGGTTCAGGAAGCAACTCCGCCATTTGCTGTGACCAATGGCTCCGGAGAGACATCCCTGGCGGGTCGCAGGATGATGCGTCCGGGAACTCCCATGACGGTTGCGCCCTCGGGCACATTTGTCATCACAAGGGTGTTGGCAGCGATCTTAGCACCGCTGCCGATTTTGATCTTACCGACGAGAGTCGCGCCTGTGCCGACGTAGACGTTGTCGCCCAGCACCGGGATCCCTTTGCGGCCCATCGCGGACGCGCCAATTGTCACGCGGTGCGCGATGTCACAGTTTTTCCCAAGGACGGCTTCGGGATTGATGTGAACTCCGCCGATGTGACCAACGTAAAGCCCCCCACCGATTGAGGCACCGGGATCGATACACATCTCCATAAACACTTCGCAAAATTTATTCCCAACGAACGACACCAGCTTCAGCGGTACACGAATAGGGAGAGAGGGGCGGGTGGTGTGTAACCAGTTCCCCAGCCGGTAGCAGGCGATGGCCCAGACCGCAGGGTCCAGCCACAACTCTCGCCCGTGATACCCCTTACTCCTATAGCGTGCGATATCCTCCGAAAAGTTGCTCATGCTGGTTGTGACAGAACCTCGTCAGTTGTCGTCTGAACGTTATTCTAGCAGCCTGACTTGAGTCCTCCAGGCATAGCAGAACGTCATAAAGGTTACCTAACAACGCCTTCGGTCATAGTGATGCATCCTGATGCAAGTCCATAGCGCTTTTGTCTCCGGTAAGGCGCACGCGCCAAGTGGCGTGGGTCGTATCCTAAGTCTACGTGAGTACGCCCCCTTCTGAGGAAGGTGACTCAGGTTTTCGAGAGGTAGCACCCGCGTGAAACTTGACGTGATCGTCCCTACATACAACCGAAGTCACCTGCTGCGGCGTACGCTCGCCAGCTTATTGAAGGCGACGGTTCCAGACGGTCTGGCGGTCACGATCATCGTGATCGACAACAACAGCAAAGATGATACGGAGCAGGTTGTTCTGGAGGTACAGGCCGCGGCAGAGATGCCGATCGTTTATGTCAAAGAGCTGAATCAGGGGCTCTCCTACGCACGCAATGCGGGGATCAACGCCGGAACAGGAGACCTGATCGGGTGTATCGACGATGACGAAGAGATCGACGAGCAGTGGTACACGGTCATAGCGCGGGAGTTTGCCGACGAAGCGACCCAGTTCATCGGAGGTCCATACCTGCCTAACTGCTCTGTCCCTATGCCGGTGTGGCTCCCTCCGGGCTATAACGGAGCAATCGGAGTCATCGAACCGAAACAACGGACCCGTTTTGCTCCGCCATTTCCCGGTAATTTGCAGGGCGGCAACGCTGTTCTGCGCCGCACGGTCTTCGACCGGGTAGGTCTCTACTCCGTAAAGCTAGGTCGAAGCGGCAAGGGGCTTCTCTCCGAGGAGGATGCTGAGCTTTACCGCAGGATCTTGAAGGCTGATCTGTACGGTGTTCACGTTCCAGATCTGATTATTTATCACTTCATACCGCTGGAGCGTCTAACCCGGAGCTACCATCGGCGGTGGTGTTACTGGAGAGCAGTCTCCCAAGGCATTGCAGACGAAGATTTGAAGGAGCCGGTTGCGTACGCCTTCGGAGTTCCTCGATATCGGTTCGGCAAAGCCCTGAGCGGTCTGCTCACGTGGCCTCGGCATTTCTTCTCTCCGGGTGGAGCGGGACGGGCCTTTGCGGGCGAACTCGCAATCTGGGACCTGTTCGGATTCATCTACGGGAAGCACTTTGTGCGTCTTGAGAAGCTCTACTCAAAACAATGAGCCGACGTGCTTGGTGCTGCCCTTCCAAAGCGCGCTATCGCGATTGCCAATCGGTTTATTAGACCACAGAGCTTGATTCTGCGTGGACAGGCCGCGAGTTCTGCCATCTCTGGTAGAGGTTTCGCACGTCACCTCGGAAGACAATCAGCGCGCAAGCTGCGTACACTGGGAGAGTGATTAGAACCTGAGCAAAGAAGAGAACCAGATTGGGCGCGTGCCAGTATTTATCGGCTGCGGCACACACGGCTGCGAAGGGGAGGGAACAGAGTGTGATCTTCAACCAGCCATCCCAGACAAACTTTCGAACCGGCACGCCCAGTACCTCTTTCACGTAACGAGGCCAGAAAGCCAGATGAACGAAAGTCATCGCTATGGAGGTGCCCAAAGCTACTCCATAGATGCCGATGAATCTGACCAGAAACAAGGTCAGACCTAGATTCAACACCGCTTCGAGGACAGCCCAGCGCGCAACCGGTTTGTGTCTATCGATCGCCATCATAATGGACCCTGCGGTGCTGTCTGCGACCGAGAAATACAGACTGATCATAAGGATCTGGAGGATAGTCCCTGAGATCTGACTGTACTGAGGTCCCATCCACAAATTGATGAAAGTTCTACCTCGGAACAAGAGAGTGATCCCGATCGGCAGAGCCAAACCCAAGGTAGCTTGCGTGCCTCGCAGGAGCAATGTCTGGAGATCGCCAGCTTTGCCGGATGCTTCCAAGCCGCTCGCCAAGGGGGTGAAGGTTGTCGAGAGCGCACCAACGACCTGGGAAGCGTAGTTGATCAGGCTGCTTCCGATGGTGTAGGAGGTGACGAGCCCAACGGTCAAGAAGGCACCTACTACCAAATTGTCGGTATTCACGATGATCTGCACCGCGATCATGAAGACGAAGGTCGTAAAGCTGTAGGCCCAAATCATCTTTACGACCTTCATGTCGGGTCGTGCGATGGGAACTCGGCAGGGCGGAAACATCTTGAGCGCAATGGCGCAGGTCAGTAACCCGGACAGGAGAACGACGGTAAGTTCCCAGTAGGCGAGCGTTACCAAGCCGCGACCGCTGCGTAAGATGAGGAGGACTCCGACCGCTCTGGCCGAAGTTTGTACCATCGTGACGGAACTCAGGATGTCGAAGCGATTGATTGCGGCAAGTACGGCTCCGAAGACTCCCGAGACGAGGGTGATCCCCACCCCCAGAGCGCACAGCAGAACAGTAATCTGACCGGCGTGTTGCAGGTCCTGTGGAATTTTGAAGAGATGCGGGAACGCGAGTGACAGACAAATACTGAGCACAGAGACGCCCGCAGCAACGATCAGACGAAACCAAAGGGCGGCGCCAATCGCGCTCGTTGCGTCGCCCAACCGCTCCTGTGCGGTGGCCTTGGAGACGAATCGGATGACCGCGCTTCGCAGGCCGAGGTCTAGAAGGTTGAGGTAGGACACCGTGGATACCGCCAAAATCCAGATGCCGTAAGCTGTGGGTCCAAGATGGCGGACGACGAAAGGTGTTAGAAAGAAGGGAACAACCATGCTCACTGCCATGGCTGCCCAGTTCATTGACACGTTGAAAGCGAAACGTTTGGTGCTGGCCATGGGTGTCGGGTATCTCGAACAAGACGATGGTAGCAGTGTTCCTTGCGGTTAGCTTTGCAGGCGAATGACAGGCCGCCCGTATTAGAGTTGCGTTGCGTGCGGTCCGGGAAAGGTTTTGTTCCTCCACAGAGGAATGCGCTACAAAATTCACCCGGAGCCTGTGGGCACAGCGTCATTCTATGGAGCTTAGGCAGCTCGGGGCATCACCTGAAAGAGGCAGCAAGGTCGCTTGTCCCGGGCGTATCATCCGCATAGGGCGAGATCGCGCTTAGGCGGTGACGGCAGCCTCGCATCCAGCCTTTTTGCGAGAGGGAACCGTGCATAGGAAAGTGTCGCTCGCGACAGAGCTTCGGGGATGGCGGTGGATGAGGTCGTCGCCTGTTTCGAAACAGACATCAGAGTGCATGTCCTTGCGGAAGGCCGGCACCTATCTCTTCCGAGTGTCGTCGGAGACCGGTGTCTGAGATGAAGCTACTGTTCTGGTCGTGTTTCGCCTTGGTTGGATACGCGTATGTAGGGTATGCGTTGCTGCTCGCGATCTATGCCCGGCTCCGTCCGCAATCGCTGCTCAAAGGGCCGATAACGCCGTCGGTTTCGATCATCATCGCTGCCCGCAATGAAGAGATCAACCTCCCTGCAAAACTCAAGAACCTTAGTCAGCTTGAGTATCCACCCGAGCGAATCCAGATCGTGATCGCCTCGGACGGGTCCACGGACGGAACGAATGCGATTCTCTTCGAGCACTCGGAGCGCGTTGTTCCCGTCCTGCTTGGTCGCTCCCTGGGTAAGGCCTCCGCTCTGAATGAGGCAGTTCGGCGTGCAACCGGCGATCTTCTGGTCTTTCTTGATGTTCGCCAGTCGGTCGATTCGGACGCAGTCTCTGAATTGGCCTCCTGTTTCGCCGATCCACGCGTTGGCGCCGTCAGTGGTGAGCTCTTGCTTGAGACCTCTTCAGGAAAGCCGTCCGAGACGGCTCTTGGCATCTACTGGAAGATCGAGAAGGCCGTCCGGAAGCTCGAATCTGGCACGGGGTCGGTCGTGGGCGTCACGGGCGCTATCTATGCAATCCGGCGTGAGCTTTACGTGGAGATCCCCGAAGGAACGATTCTTGACGATGTTTTCGTTCCGATGAACGTGGTCCGCCTGTCTCGACGTGTTGTCTTCGAACCGGCGGCGATCGCGCGTGACCAGATCTTTACGCACAACGGAAAAGAGTTCTCCCGTAAGGTTCGGACCCTTTCGGGGAACTATCAGCTGCTGCGGCTGGCGCCATGGCTGCTGTCCACGGCAAATCCGCTGCTATTTCGCTTCATCAGCCATAAGCTTCTACGACTGCTGATTCCATTGCTTCTCGCCGGAATGCTGGTCGCGTGCTTCTTGATCCAAGGAGCTTTTTATCGAGTCGCGTTCTGTCTCCAGATATGCTTCTATGGGCTTGCTCTTTTGGGAAGTCTCAAACCCTCGGCCCGAAGGTTCAAGGTGATTGCTATTCCCAACACCTTCGTCATGTTGAATGCGGCAGCCGCAAGAGCGTTTTTCAATTTTGTGAGGGGACGCGATGGATTGTGGACCGCTTAAGTTGATCTGCTTCAGCTCGGTAGCAGATGTACTCTTTAAAGGAAGGCTAGACTTCCGGGAGGTTGCGTTATGGGAACAGGAATAGGACATTACATCCCGTTACTTGCCTACCTTGGGTTCTGGGTCATGTGCCTTGTTTCCCTAACGGGAAGACCTCTTCTCGGCCTCTATTACATGATGCCGTTTCTTCCTTACAGAACGTTGCGGGATCACTTTCTCGATTACCCTCTTGGCGGTAACGTTCTAACAGTTCTTGTCATCGCCGTACTCATCGGCGCTCTTATCCATGGCAAGCGCCTTCCGAAATCGACGCTCTATATCATCTGGCTCTTCTTCGGAATCTACCTTTACCTGTCTATGTGGCTTGGAACCGCTCTGGGGAACGGCCCGCCGCCGCTTTGGATCACCGATCTGAACTTCGCCACATGGAAAGACTACATGCTGATTCCGTTGATCTTCCTGGCAACTTGCATGGTCGTGGAAGACCGGAAGGCAGTCAGAACGGTTGTTCTGCTTACCGCTATCTCCCTCCTGTTTATTGACAGGAGCTTCCTGATGGAAACTCTCTCTAGGAGCTGGTCGACCTTCGACGAGAACAAACGCAGCAGTGGTCCCCTGGGCTATGGATCCAATCAGACGGCTGCTTTCTTGGCGCAATTCGCCATGTTTTTCTGGGGCCTCGTGCAGTTTCTCAAGCGCAGGAAGGCAAAGCTACTCTCCTACGGACTGATAGCTATTACTCTGTTTGGAACAATGTATACGTTCTCTCGCGGAGCTTACCTTGCTGTGCTTGTCAGCACTTTCATTCTGGGCGTACTGAAAGATCGCAAGCTCTTAGTGCTTGTGGGGGTCTTCCTGTTGACCTGGCAAACTGTGGTGCCTGCAGCAGTCAGTGAGCGGGTCAATATGACTCAGGACGCGAACGGGCAACTGGAAGCATCCGCCCAGGAACGCGTTTCCCTTTGGGAAGATGCCAAAACAGCGATCGCCAGTGACCCAATCTTTGGCATAGGCTACGCGACCTACCAGTTGACGGAGCACGTGGACGGACTTCGAGATACGCACAACTGGTATGTGAAGGTGCTGGTCGAGACGGGAGCGATAGGATTCCTCATAGTGCTCGTCCTTTTACAGCAACTGATCGTTCTACCTTATCGCCTCTTCAGAAGGGCGGAGGACCCGCTTTACCGTGGACTTGGGCTAGGTCTTTTCCTTGCGGTCTGCTCTTGCCTTATTGCTAACTGCTTCGGAGACCGATGGACCTACTTGGAGATCAACGGATTGCTTTGGGTACTCGCCGGTGCCGCGGTGCGTGCGAGTGATCTGATCAAGTCTGAAGAGCCCGCCGGCCTTATGGATGTGAACTCATTCGCAACGGATCTCCCCTACGCGGTTTATCGGTGACGATGGCAATCTGTGGCGGCAAGAAAGCTTATTTCGATCGATGCTCGCCAAGAGTTCTCGGATGACTCTGCTCAGAGCTTTGACGCCAGAGAAGCCTGAGTCAGCGCAGGTGGACTACTCGAAACTGCCGCATGTTCTGCTTGTCTTGGATCAGTTTCCCAAGACACTTGGTGGCGGGGAACGTATCGTTCTCAGACTCGCCGCTCTTTTGTCGCAGTACGGGTATCGTGCATCCATCCTTACCTTTTCCATTCATCCCCAAAGTTTGGTTCTAAGTTCCGCACTTTGTCCTATTTACCTGCTTCCCCTCGAGCGAACCTATGATCTCACCGCGATGCGAGCTGCGCTTGAGCTTAGGCGATTCCTGCAAACCACTCGCGTCCAGATAGTGCATACCTTTTTTGAAAGCTCCGATATCTGGGCTGGTTTCGTGACCAAGAGCGCGTCCAGGGCGAAGCTGGTGTGGAGCCGTCGGGATATGGGAATTCTTAGATCGGGCAAGCATCATGTCGCCTACCGGCTGATGAGTCGTTTTCCTGATGCGGTCCTTGCCGTCTCCGAACAGGTGCGTCAGCATTGCATCGAGGTGGATCGAATTCCTCCAGGCCGGGTGACGACTGTTTATAACGGCCTTGATCTCGCCAATTGGGAAACTCCTTCCAAGCCGAAGGAATCCCCACGCGAAGTCGTTGCCACGACTGTGGGCAACATCCGACGGGTGAAAGGGCACGATGTTTTCATCAAAGCGGCGGCATCCGTTGTGCGAAAATTTCCTAACGCAGAGTTCAGTATCGCTGGCGAGGTGCTTGAGTCTGAGTACTTCGAAGAGCTTCAGACTTCTATTCGAGATCTCGGGCTTTCGAGCCGCTTCACCTTTGCAGGGGGTGTAACGAATCTGCAGGAACACCTTCGCGCGGCAGATGTCTTCGTGCTTCCTTCCCGAAGTGAAGGTTTCTCCAACGCCATCGTGGAAGCAATGGCCGCTTCGCTTCCGGTGATTGCAACAGATGTCGGGGGCAACGCCGAGGCTGTTGAGCATGGGGTCAGCGGCATCATCATTCCTCCCGAAGACCCTGATGCGCTCGCCACCGCGATCTGCCGGATGTTTGCTGAGCCGGATATCGGAAGACAGATGGGGGCAGCTGGAAAGGAGTTAGTCGTGAAGAAGTTCACGACGCGCGCCATGATGACTGGAATCACAGGTGTTTATGCGAAGTTGCTCGCGGCCGAACCCGCAGTGCGGTAACCGAGCCCATGCCGGTGTTGACGTGATACGTTGATCTCGAGATTTCCGATGAGTCGCGGGACTCTCCGATCGTGGGAGTAGTAAAAGGTTAAATCATGCAGAGAATCACGTTGTGGTCGCTGTTCCTAATTTTCTTCGTCATGCCACTCTCTGGCGAGACATGGTACGTTCGCGCCGATGGGGGATCGCGACATTCGGCGAAGGCGGCCTCTGGGCAGTGCGACGGTAAGTCAGATACTGCATATCGCGGCAAGGGCGTAAATCAGCACTGTGCGTTCAAGGACTACCGCTACCTTTGGGACGATCAAAGCTACGGAAACTCCAAGTGGGTCATTGCTGGGGGTGACACCGTGATTCTTCGTGGCGGCCCATGGCGGGTTGGTTTTAACCAAGGCGCGACCGCAAATGATGTTTGGTGCTCAGGAGGAAACGGACCTTTTTCGTGTGTTAATCCGACTATTCCCGCCGGCACTGCAGGTCAGCCCACTCGCATTCTGGGTGAGAATTATGCAAGCTGCAAGGACGGAAACAAAACACAGATCTTCGGCGGCTTCGGTGTATGGGCAGCACTAAACCTGGGTGGAGCGCAATTCGTCCAGGTGGAATGCCTGGAGATCACCCGCCACTCGCAGTGCATCGTTCACGGCTCCCCCGCTTACCCAGGAACATGCAGCAGTAGCTATCCTATTGACGACTACGATTCTGATGGCGTCTACACGGACGTCAACACGCACGATGTTCTGCTTCAGGATCTCTGGATACACGGTCACACGGATCGTGGAATCAAGGGCCCCATCGGCGGTGTGGTGACGGCCGACCGGGTCGATATCGCCTATAACGGGATGGCAGGATGGGATTTTGACGACGGGAACTCTACGTCAAGCGTTAATGGCGTGTGGAACTTCAAGAATTCCACCATAGAGTGGAACGGCTGTAACCAGGAATATCCAGTTACGCATCCTAACCCCGCTATCTCCTGCTACGGGCAGAGCAGCGGTGGATACGGAGACGGGGTCGGAACTCCCGCCGGCATGTGCCTGACCTCGAACATAGACCACTCCACCTTTCGATATAACACGCAGGATGGTCTAGATCTAGGGCACATCGATAAAGGCACCTGCTCCTTGAGCATCACCAACTCGATCGCCTACGGCAACTCCGGGGGCCAGTTTAAGTGGGGACCAAATGAAAATCCGGCTGTTTTCGCCAACAATTTAGTTCTGGGCAATTGCCTAAGGATGTCTGCCCCCATGGACGGAACGCCCACGACCTACAACAGCAAACTGGGCGATTTCTGCCGTGCACAGGACGCTATATCGTTCAATTTCCGGCAGGGCGGGACGGCATTGTTCGTGAATAATACGATCGTCAGCTATGCACCGACGACGTTTGATATCGATTGTTGGGACCCCAGTTGTTCGAATAGTACGCTGGTATTGAAGAACAACATCGTCCGCGGATACGATAACCCAGGAACCTACAGCCTTGGAGGTCGAGGAGGAGGTCCGGGAGGCATTTACTTTCAGAAGCCTATCGGTAAGATCATCCGAGAGAACAATCTCTTCTTTGGTTTGAGAGGCTTCAAATGCCCTACTGGCTATCCCTCAGAGCGGTGTGAGGACCCGAAGCTTAACTCACAACCTCGCTTCGCCAAAGAACAGGATCTTGACAAGTTCGACTTCAGACCGTCAGGTTCAAGCCCGGCTCTTCGCTCCGGAAGTCCTATCCCGGAGATCAAGTCCGATTACGAAGGGAAGCCCAGGCCTGCTTCCGGCAATTATGATGTCGGTGCTTTTCAACATTGAGAAGGCGCTGAGCCTCCTTGAGAAAAGATTCAACAGGACCGTGGTCCGTGATCAGCGCGCCACTACCGAAACAGAGATACCTCTAGCCTCCGAGTCCAGCGCAACGCAGCAGCATCGATCCCGCGGTGCGAGCGTTTCTGAGGTCGAAAGGATAGAACGCCAGAGCTCGGAGCGAGCTCTTGACGGCAGCCCAGCGCTGATGCCGAAGCCCAAGAGCCTCTGCACGCTGCTTATAGATTCGAGCCAGGGCAAACCGGCGCGCTAATCTACCGCATCCCGGGGCACCGAAATGCTTGTCGATGAACTGAAGCTGTGCTTTCAACATGCGATCGGGGTCAGTCGTCATCGAAGCAGGAGAGGTCCTGTAAAGTGCGATGATGTGGGGCGCAAGCGCTACCTCGTATTTCAATGCGATTCTGAGCCAGAGGTCGCGATCTTCCGTTGCCCTCAACGTTTCATCGAATAGGCCAACCTCGTCCACGCATGTTTTACGAAAGGTGATGGTGGGGCAGGGCAGGTCCACCATCCGCATGTAAATGTAACGTGCTATTCGGCCTTCCCCATGTTGCTGCCTCTTCGCGAAAGTGTCGATCAACGCACCCTGCGGATCGATACGTTGGACGAAGCCATACGATAAACCCACCTGCGGGCGGCCTCGCATAGAGTTCAGGGATTCAGATAATCGACAAGGTAGCCATACATCGTCCGCGTCCAGCAGAGCCAGGAACTCGGCCGAGGAGTGGCGGATAGCAGTGTTCCGTGCCGCCGGAAGGCCGCTATTCTCCTGTTTGATGTATAGCAGCTTCGGTCCCAGCTGACGGACGAAGGTAGAGACAATCTCGGAGGTGTTATCAGTGCTGCCATCATCCACAAGCAGGATCCGCCACTCTTCGAAGGTCTGCGCTATGACACTTTCGATAGCGGTGGGGAGGTATCTTGCAGCATTGTACGCCGGAATGATGATATCGAACGTGGGCATTTAGGGACCTGACTCTCTTTAACCAGACGACATCCCCTGATCCGAGTCTCGAATAATTGTCCCACGGGCAGCCGTCGAGCGAATCTTAAAGGGCAGCAACTAGAGGGTCACCCAATCTGGGCCAACTTGGTCTCGAAAGACTGAACCGCCCCAAAAGCAAGTAGATCTCGCCGCTCTCGAACGCTATGATGGAGCTTAGAAGACTGCAGCTGACAAGTCTGGCTGCATGAGATGGCTCAGCGAGCGTCGATATCGGGATCAGAGGTGGACCATCATGTTCTTTCGCGCCCGGCGAGCTATTGGAAGAGCTTGGTTCAACTTCAACGGCCGCTCGACGTTGCGAACGAGACCTCTGGAGACCAATGACGAGAGTTTAACCCTGGTCTCCATGATCTGTCACGGCGAAGTTCTGATGTATTTGCTGGCGGCGAAGTCCTTCAGTCAGCACCTCGGGCGTAATCCCGCTGTTGTCATTCTGAATGACGGGTCACTGACGAAGGAGGACCGTGGCGTCCTCCGGTCGCATATACCGCAGGCGAAGATCGTATCGATTGCCGACATCGCAACCGATGGATGTCCAAAGGGTAGCTGCTGGGAGCGACTCTTCCTGATAGGCGATCTCGTCAGAAATTCCTATGTGGTGCAGTTAGACTCGGACACACTTACTTTAGCCTCGATCCCCGAGGTGAAGGAGTGTATCGAAGCAAACCGGAGCTTCACTCTTTTAGGGAATCGGTCGTACCCGAAGATCGAGACCATGGTGAGCGCATGCGCCCGATCGAAGGATAATCATCATCCCCAGGTGCAGGCTGTCTGTGAGCGCACCTTTGACAAGCTTCAAGAAGCCTCATCTTTGAATTATTTGCGTGGAAACGCCGGCTTCACTGGATATGCGAAAGGGTCCTTCGGAAGAGAGAAGATCCGCTATTTTTCTGATCTCATGCGCGGTCTCGCGAACGACCAATGGAACGAGTGGGGCAGCGAGCAGGTCACATCCAATTTACTGATAGCCAATTCGGAAAATTCGTACCCTTTAGAATTCCCGAAATATCTCTCCTATTGGGCGCACCCGGACGTTCCATATGAGAGATCGTCCTTCATTCACTTCATAGGTCCTCACCGGTTTTCGAACGGATTTTACCTCAGAAGCGCTAAGAAGGCGATAGGTTTGCTTCAGCGTCCGGAGATCTTCAGGCGGCAGTCGTCCTAGGCTGCTGCGGCCTGAGAGCTAGCAGCGAACGATCTTCGATGACTGAATTCCCTTGGTTGCATTCCTTGAGTCAACGACCAGTTGCGATCGCCCTACGATGTCCTCATAGTCATAGTCTGAATGATCTGTAACAATCAGCACGCAGTCATACTGCTCTAGATTTTGGAGCGATGTTGAGGTCATGTTCAGGTTGTAGTGGCGTCCGCGGCCGACCTTTGGGTGATACGGATCGTTATACACAACGTCCGCACCCTCTTCCCGGAGAAGCTCGATGATCGTGAGTGACGGAGACTCGCGAAGGTCATCGATGTCTTTCTTATAAGACATCCCGAGCATCAGGATCTTGGACCCGTTGACTGCCTTTTTGTGTTGATTGAGCGCCTTTGCGACCGACTGTTTAACGAACTCCGGCATAGCCTCGTTAACCTCGCCAGCTAATTCGATAAAGCGGGTGTTGAAGTCGTACTCTTTCGCCTTCCAACTCAGGTAAAAGGGATCGATCGGGATGCAGTGTCCGCCCAGCCCCGGCCCCGGGTAGAAGGGGTGAAAGCCGAACGGCTTTGTTGCGGCTGCGTCGATCACCTCCCAGATATCGACCCCCATGCGGATCGCCAGCACCTTAAGCTCGTTGACGAGAGCGATGTTGACGCAGCGGTAGATGTTTTCAAGCAGCTTGGTCATCTCCGCAACTCGGGTCGAGGAGACCCGCACGGATCGAGTGAAGATACCCTCATATAAAACAGCCGCGAGTTCGGTCGCGATCTCTTCGTGGCCGCCAACAACCTTGGGAATGTCGCGACGGGCCACCGATGTATTTCCTGGATCTTCGCGTTCCGGAGAGAATGCGACGTAGAACACGCCCCGCTCGGCTGCGTTGCCCGTGGTCTGCACTTTGAGACCATGCTGATTGCCCGACTCGAGCAGCGGAATGAGAACGTCCTCGGTGGTTCCAGGGTAGGTCGTACTCTCGAGCACGATCAGCTGTCCTTCCTGGATCCACGGTGCGGTCGACTTCGCAGTGTTCTCTATGTAGCTGAGATCAGGCTCGCGATGCCCGGTCAGCGGAGTCGGAACGCACATCAGGATCGCGTCCTGCTCGGCCAGCTTGGCAAATTCCGTCGTCGCTCGGAAGCCCTGACGTTTCGCCTCCTGGATCTCGGTCTCGGGAATGCGGAAAATGTAAGAGCGCCCGCCCTCCAGATCCGTGACCTTCTTCTCATCAATATCGAAACCGGTAACCTGAAATCCCGCTTCGGCGAGCAGGAGAGAAAGCGGGAGCCCTACATACCCGAGCCCGATCACGCCGATCTTGGCGGTGCGAGTGGAGAGGCGCTCAAGGCGTTCGGCGGCGATCTGAGGAAGTGTACTTGGGCTGGTAATCGACATGTCGGATATTATTGCATCCGGAGACGGGCTTCCCTGCGGCTGTTCTGCCACGATTGTCGTATTGCTGAGATTTTATGGAGTTCCGAGCGCGGCGACAGATAGTATCCAGGTAGAGCTGTTCCTGGTCTAGTCCGGCGACGGTCAATTCGGGGTCTCCGCGCGACGGCGCATTGCGGGATAAACCGTAGGAGCATGTCACTTTCGGCCGCTTCTCTACTGCGGGCGGGCGAGCGCTACCAATATTTTTCAACTTCGAAACGACCCAGCGTGAATAAGCGAGTGCTCTGGGGAGGATATACATGGCAACTTATCTCATTACAGGAATCGCCGGCTTTATCGGATCGACGATCGCACACGCGTTGGTGGAGCAGGGGCACTCGGTACGAGGCATCGACAATCTCTCTACCGGAAGCCTGGAAAATCTGGCGGACATCCGAAAAGCGATCGCTTTTGAGCAAGCTGACCTGCAGGACCTTCCGGCGATGCAGAGAGCCTGCGACGGCGTCGACTATGTCCTCCACCAGGCGGCTCTGGCTTCGGTTCCGCGCTCAGTGAAGGATCCGCTCAGCTCGCACCAAGCCAACATCAACGGTACCCTTAATGTGTTGCTGGCCGCCCGCGACGCCAAAGTAAGACGAATCATTTACGCGGCCTCCTCCTCGGCATATGGAGATCAGCCAACGCAGCCAAAGCATGAGGAGATGATCCCTCAGCCTTTATCGCCCTATGCGGTGCAAAAGCTCACCTGCGAGTACTACATTCAGGCGTTCTGCAAGGTCTACGGCATGGAAGGCGTTTGCCTGCGCTACTTTAATATCTTCGGCCCGAGGCAAGCGGCCGACTCGCCCTATTCTGGCGTGATCGCCCATTTTATCCACAAGATGATGGCCGGGGAGACGCCCACGATCAACGGCGATGGATCGACCAGTCGAGACTTTACCTTTGTCGCCAATGCAGTCAACGCGAATCTGCTGGCGTGCGTGGCCACGAAAGAGGTTGCGGTCGGGCGTGTCTTCAATGTGGGCACGGGACATAGCCACACACTAAACGATCTTTACGCGACCTTGGGCGACATATTAGGTTTCAAGGGAAGACCAAACTATGGACCCCCGCGCGCCGGTGATGTACAGCACTCGCTCGCAAGCATCGACCGCGCCTCCAGGGAACTTGGGTACGAGCCGCAGACAGATTTTCGGCATGGGTTAGAGAAGACGGTTGCATGGTACTTGCAGGAGAAAGAAAAGCAGGGGATGGCGGAAGTTCAGGCCTGATCTCAACCGCCGCTCAATCCCGTCCTACACAATCGCCCGCATACAAATCAGAACATCGATGGGATGCGAGCGGTTTGCTGCTATATTCTACCGCTCAACTAGGCTGGGATCTACTGGGCGCCGCGACGACGAAGAATCGTCTTGATCGTTTCGAACATGATCAGAAGGTCTAGCCCAAGAGACATGTGCTTGATGTAGTAGAGATCATATTCGAGCTTCTCACGGGTCTCTGCGAGCGTTGCACCATACCCGTACCGAACCTGCGCCCATCCCGTGAGGCCTGGACGAATCATGTGCCGCAGATCGAAGTAGGGGATCTGTTCAGAGAGCCATGGCACGAACTCGGGCCTCTCGGGGCGGGGGCCAACAAAG
>JAABUV010003236.1_pt1 | contig 20961 bp, 29 predicted proteins | sample 5559971 | NCBI WGS metagenome assembly JAABUV01 (sample SAMN10711881, study PRJNA513362) | rock metagenome | isolation source: Antarctica rocks | place: Antarctica: Victoria Land, Knobhead nord | collected 2015-12-19
CTCACCTTGTGGCACGCGCTGCCGGCGCGGCCCGCTGTACTCAGCACAAGCAGACGGGGCCCAGCAGTCCAGCGCTCATGCGGCGGACGCTGCGGCGGCAGAGCGCCGAGCCGCTGGACATGGAGCTGGCGACCACGTTCCCAGACCCCAACTACCCGAACTGGGCGATGCCTGCGATCGTGGATGCGCCGCCGCCCGCCAAGTGGGCGCGGTCCGAGCCGGCGGAGGCGCCTCTGCTGGTGCCGCAGGTGCGGCCCTGCCGCAGGGCGGACCGCCGCTCGGCGAGCGTGTTGTCCTCGTGCTCTGCTGCCCCTGTGCCGCCCGTCAGCCGTGCAGGCCTGCCGTGGTGAGTGCGCAGCAGGGGCTGCTCTATTGCAGGGAGTTGCGCAAGGCGGGTCCCGCACAAAGTGCTGGCAGGAGCTCCGCTTGGTCCCTGGTGTCCGTGCATGCCCGCTGGCTGCACTGCTCATGGAGTCCCCTCCGCGCGCTGGTGCCGCGCCTCTGCGCGAGCGTGCTCGCCCCGCCTGCTGTTCACAAGCAACGCTCCGCTCTACGCCTGCGCCCGGCCCCATTCCACTTGCGCAGGACCCGGCGCCCCACCCGCTGCCGCACGCCGCCACACCACGGCGCCCTCCTGCCCGTCCAGGTCGAGAGGCTCGAGAAGCCGCGTGGCAACAGCGGGCGGCCGGGCCGCAGCGGACGCGGGTCTTCGGGCAGGGAGACCGACATTGCGCGCGGCGGGCGCCCGGTCACCTGGATCGGCGGCGGCGGCATGAACCCGCAGTGCGTCCCCGGCCCCTTGGCAGCCTGGCGCAGCGGGCCGCCCAGGACGCATGCCGCATGGCTTTGCTGGCCGACCGGCTGGCTCGCATCATGGCTGCCATGCGCCGCTGCAATAGTAAACAATGGCAGACCTTGCTTGGAGAAGAAAGTGAGGGCTGACACGTCGGCCGCAGGGACCTGATCGGCCTGAACGTGCCGCGGCTGCGCGCGCTGTTCCTGGAGGTCTTCGGCCACCACACGGCGTCCAACAACGGCGCGTGGCTGCGCCGCAAGCTGGCCGAGCCGCCGGACTCGCTGCTGGGCCGCGGCCGCTCGGCCACGATCCGCAAGCGCGACGCCGGGGCTGCCATCTGGAACAGCGACCCGACAAGGCCGCCGGCGCGCGCCCTCGGCCCCCGCCCCGCTCCCTGTCAGCGCGCCCCGGGCCGCTTGGCTGGCGCGTGCACGCACGGCGCCTGCGCTGACATCGCTGCAGCAGCAGGCCACGGGCTGACCCGGAGACCTGCTGTCAGACCAATGGCAGTCCCGCTCAGCTGTTCAGGAGGCCAGCGAGCCCTGACCCAAGGACGGCTGTGTGGCAGGGTTCGAGCAAGAAGCGGGCGGCGCCGGGGACGACTTTTATCACCGTCGGCTGCGGCTGGGAGCCAGCCGCGCCCTCGGCGGGCTCGCAGCCGTCGTCGCCGCGCGGCACGCCGTCGCGGCACCCCAACCAGCCGGCGCGCGCCCCGCTCGGCGCCCGGCTTGCCCTGCTCGCCCAGCTGCCGTCCGCGCGCATGCATGCTGGGCTGTGCATGCTGAGACGCCTTTGTCCCATGATGGCCATGCCGGCCTGTACGCGCGGGCACCTGCAATCCGCACCCCGCACGAGCAGTCGTCCAAGCGGCGTGCCAGGCAGCCGAAGCGGGCCCGCCGCGCGCAGGTCAACGCCGGCCACGCGCGCGCGACCAAGCTGACGTACAGCCGGTCCAAGCCGGCGCTGGGCTTCCCGCGCCCGGGCTCGGCGGCGGCGGCCGCGCTGAGCGCGCTGGAGACGGCGGGCAGCGGCATGGAGCGCCGGCTGCTGTGCCGCGAGGACCTCAAGTGCGCCGGGCAGCTGCGCGAGCAGCCGGTGGAGCTCTTTTGGCCGCAGGACGACACCTGGTGGCCCGCGCGCATCACCGACGTGCGCCCTCCATCCCTGGGGCGGTGCCGTCATGTCGGGGAGCCTGCCCGCCGCGCAGGAGGAGTGGCAGCACATGGCCTCCGTTGCACCCTGCAGGCAGCCCGCATCCTGCTGTCACCCGCCTCGCATGAGTCGTAGCGTCGCATGCAGCAGGCAGCACATGCGGCAGGGAGCCAGCCGCCCTGGGCATAGCACAGAGCATCGCTTGAGGCCGGGCTGCCGCAAAATTAAGCTTTTGATACTGATTTTTTTGCCTTTACGATTCATTTTTGATCAGCCGTGCCGGGGCGGCGCAGATCAACGACCACGTGTGCCGCGTGGCGTACGAGACGGGCGAGACAGAGGAGCTGCAGGTCGACGAGCTCATCCGCGACGGCATCATGAGCCTGGGCTGGCGCCGAGCTCGCGCGCCCAGCGCCGCCGCCGGCGACCACGCCTTCTTGTCCCGCGCGGGTGCGGCTCTTCCAAGCATGCGAGCGTGTGCATGCACTGTGCACGCGTGCTACGCCGGCAGGGCAGCACCCGGCAGGTCGCACCCGCTGCAGCCCGTCGCACCAGCGGCGCTGCCAGGACTGCTGAGTGGCTGCACCACAGCACCCCAGCTGCCGTTGGGCGGGGACACCGCCCGTCTCGCAATGCAGCCAGCGTGCTGCTGACAGCGGCCTGCCCCCGCGCGGCAGGCCGCTCAGGCCACTCCGAGCACGCCTACGCGCCGGCCTGCGCGTCGGTGGACGGGCGCGCCGCGGCGGAGGCCGCGCTGGCCGCCGGCGGCGACCTGATCCAGGTGCGGGCCGCGCGTCCGCCGGGCCCGGCGCCCTGGTCACCCGCCTGTGTGCGCCGGGCGCGCCAGCCCGCATGCGACTCCCTGCGCTCCCGCCCGTACGACTAAGCAGCCTCGTTGTGCTTCCGTCCAAGGCTTGACACCTGTGCCAGACACCTTTGCATGATCCCAGGCTCATGCACCTCGGCATGCACACCAGCTTAGAGCGCGTCCGCATGCCGAGCCATGTCGGGGCGCCCCGCCAGGGCGGCAAGGTGATGGGCGAGCTGGCCGCGCACGCGGCGGCGGCGCCCGGCGCCGGCACCGCCACGCCCAGCCTGCTCACGCCGGAGCTGCGCGGGATGCTGGACGCGGCGCCGGCCGCCGCGGATGCGGCCGCCGCCGGCGTCCTCGCCTCGCCCTGCATGTTTGTGGTGCGCGGCCGGCCCTGCCCGCGCGCCTCGGCTGCCCGGCTGGACTGCCGCGCGCGTGCACCGCCCCGCGGCCTGGCCCCACCCATGCTGCGGTCCTGCGCGCATGCCAACAGGGCCCCATGCGCTGCGCAGCGCAGCTCGTGCAGCCGAGGGCTGGCCCGGGGGCATGTGCGAGCGCGGCCCGCGCTTGCAGCCCCGCCTTCAGCCGCGCTGCGCTGGCCGCTCTTGCGTCTTTCTCAGACGTGGTGTCGCTGCGCTGCAGGTGGCGCCGCAGCGGCTGCCGCTGCCGGCGGGCGTGCCGGCCGCGTCGCCGGCGCACGCGTCCTCGGGCAGCGGCGCGTCCGCGCTGGACCACCTCCGCGTGGCGCGCGCGCCCACGGCCTCGCCGCTGGACGCGGCCACGCAGGCGCGCCCCGACCGCGTCACCCACCCAAGCCGTGCACTTGGCTGCGTTTGCGTGCGCCACTGCACGCGCGCCCCGCGCGGTCGACCAGGCTGTCATGGCCGACCCGCTGCACAGCCCTGCCCGCTACACGCTGATTAACAGAGCGACAGAGCAGCGCGCGCCGCTGCCGGCGCGGCAGCATCGCCGACCGCAGCCGCATCCGCGGCGCGCAGGACTGGGCGGACGCGCTGCTCAACCACGCGTCGGGCAAGGAGGCGCCGCGCGCTGAGCGCGCCGAGAACCCCGGCCATGGGCACGGTCCGGAAGGCGCGCTCGCGCGGTCGCCGCGCCCCGGCACGCTGCGCATGCTGCGCAACGCGCCGCAGCCGACCGCGCACGCCGCCGCCGCGTTCAGCTTCGTGCCGTACGCCACGGGTGCGCCCGGCGGCCCCGCTCATCTGCGCGCACCGGCCCGGCATGCGTCTCTTCTTGCAGGCGCTCGGTGACGACATGGCTGAGGACGGCCAGGCGTGCCTGACTCGCGTGCGCGCCGCTCTCAGCCTGGTGGCTCGCGGCGCGCGCAGGCGACCCGTCCGCGGTCAAGCTGGAGCGCGGCGGCGCGGCGCCGTCGCCGCGGGTGCCGGGCGCGGACTTCCGCGTGGGCGCATGCCACGCTGGCGGCGCGTTCGGCCTTTACACGGATGCCGCAGGCGCGCCCTGCAAGCCGGGCCCTGGGGCAGAGCAGACGGCCGCGCTCGGGCTCCCGACCTTGCTACAATGTTTTACAACTCAGGCTGAGACATGCGGACACAGCAAATGCTGGGGAGCATTCCGCTGCCCATACAGCATGTTTGGAAACCGATCCTGAGCAGGTGCATGCGCAGAGCGCTCCTCGCGCCCTGCATGCAACAATTGCTGGCGCGCCTGCTGGTCGCCGCTGACAAGGGTGGCCACGCCTGCTGCGAGCAGTGTATCAGTGCGTGCACCTACGTACCTGATGCATGCTGCAAGCAGCGCCGGAAAAGCACATGCAGAGGCATGCCGTCCTGGCCTTGACCCTTTTAGTACCGTGCGCAGGCGCCCATGCCGGCGCGTACGACGTCCAGGACGTCCAGGAGGCGCTGGCCGCCAACGGCTTTGCCGGGACGCTGGACCCGGGGCCGCTGTTCAATGAACCGGCCGCCGCGCTGCTGAACAGCGCATACTACCACCATTACTAGTTGGCGGCCGGGGCGCTCCTGCACTTGGCATCTCTGTTGATACGACCGTGGCTGGGGACGGATCGTCGACTCGTGCGGCACGGCCGTATCTGCACGGGCGCCGTTTGCCGCTCAGCAACCTTGAATGCCGCCATCTGTCGCACTGCGTCCTGGGCCTCAGGCCCATACACTGGCTGGGGCTGCGCCCCAACCGTTCCTGTGACTCGAAACTCATCAAATGGGATCCACCGCTGGCAACCTGTGGGCGGTGGCTTGGGTTCACCTTTTTTTTATTTGGCACAGAGGGGGCACAACCTGGGGGGGCGGGCGGGTCGGGTGCGCCCCTGATATACACGCATGGCATGCTCCGGATTGCTGAGCAGGCCGATTTTGGGAGCACCTGTGGCCATGCTCCCTGACAACCAATGGCCAGACAGGCCGTGCGTCTGCAGCCCGGCCGGGCGCTATTACTGCTCGGCCGGCGCCGGCAAGGTGCCGCCCCCCTGAAAGGAGCCCACCCGCGCTAATCGCTAGGGCCGGCATTGAGTGACAGGGAGGGGCGTGGCCTGCGCATTCATTTGCTGGTGGGGCCGGGGGATGCAAAACGAGCGTGGCCTGATATACAGAACGCCGCCCCTTGTCCCTGGGGCGCCGCTTGCGCCCCAGGGGCATACCAAACACACCAAGGGGTGGCCTGGACATGCTGCTGTACCAAGAGAGAAACTCATTCATGGAGCACAGAGAACTTCGCTGCTTTATGCGCCCCTGCAGCTCATTCGCGCGGTCATTGTTGCTGCATGGAGGTTCTTTTAGCATGGGTCTTAGGGCACCGCCAGGTGGGTGGGGGGTTGGGGGAGGGAACACCAAAGCAGCCAGGAGGATGCGCCATTTCCAGAAGTACGTGCTGCCTGGTGAGCTCAACACAACGCGGACATGAGAAACATGCGCGTGCCATGCGTCCCGTAGGGAGCATGTCTGAAGCGGCGAACTGGAGGGACCGGGGCAGCGCGGGGCCGACAGAACAGGCCACAAGCTGCGAGCGTTGCCCAGCGAGGCAGGCTGCCATGCCGTTGCGGCAGCGCCTCCGACACCTCGCTGGGACATACATTTGTGTGCAAATTCTTGAGTTGCGGTTGGAGCCCTTCATGCACCTGTGCGCGGTTTGGCAGCGCCTTGCCTTGCGTGAGTGGTAGAGAGCTGGTGGGGGCGGCCACCTGAGCGTGCAACTAGTAAGTGCGGCCTTTGAGGGCCTTGTCAGCTTGACGCCACATCGGCGCTTGCCTCGCAACCAACTTCAGGACTTCTATGCATCTGCTTGTGCAGCACGCCTGGCCGTCGTCCTGAGCAGGTTCCTACAGGCCCACAGACACTGATCTCCATGCAGACCCTTCATGCAGTCCCTCCACATATTCAGTGGCCGCAGAATAACACCCAGCCCGTGTCACGTGCTGCCTCAGGCAGTCGCAGTACTTGGCTGCGCTGTCCTCAGGGGCCCCAGCCGCTGCGGCACCGCGCCGCGCCTCTTCGGGCCTGGCCTCGGCGCTCAGCAGCTGCTCCCTCCAGCTCGGCCGCGCGCGCGCGGGGTAGCGCCTCGAGAGTGGCGCAGGCCGACGTTTGCATGCCGGCAAGGTCTGATCGCGCCCCTATCCTGGTGCATGCGCGGGGCCCATCCGCGCTCTATGGGCCATGAACACCTAAATGCTCATGCATTTTGACAGCGCAGCTCCAGCCGCAGCTGCATGCTGCCGACCGCGCCGCACGCCACGGCGCCGCCGCCGCTGCCCTCGCGGCCCGGCGCGCTGGAGCATGCTCCGCCGCTGCTGGCGCCAGAGCCAGCGCGCGCCTGTCCAACGCTGCCGTGCCGCGCGCACTCGCATGCCACAGAGGGCGCAGCAGCGCCCGCATCGGCATCCGCAGCCGCTGCGTGCCGCTCGGCGCCGGAGTGCGCGTCTGGCTCAGCGGCAGGGTGGCCGGCGGCGACAATTGCAAGGTGCGCGCCCAGGCCGCTGACCTGCAGGAAGCGCTGCAGCACGCGCCGCGCGGCCGCCACGTCGGCCGGGTCCGCCCAGTCCGGCGCGCACGCCCCGCCGTGCGCAGCGCGCGGCTCACTGCCGTAGGCGGCCGGCGCTGCGGGGGCGCCCTGGGGCACGAGGTCGCCCGCGCCGAACTGGCGCGCCGCGCCGGCGGGCGCGCCGCACGCCGGGCGCCGCGGCCGGAAGTTCGCCAGCGAGGTGAGCGTGGTGATCGCCGCGCCGGAGCGCGGCCCGAAGAACTCCTGCTGGCGCGCCTGCCGCGCAGGCGCGCGCCGCAGGCGGGCTCAGGCCCCGCGTCCCACGTGCGCCGGACGGGCAGCCTGGCACGGGGAGCGGCCGGGGCGGGCGGCGCGCGCCCACGGCAGTGGCACGCAGAGCGCCGGCAGCCCAGCGCCCGCACCCGCTACTAAAAGGGCAGCATGGCAGGACAGGCCTGGCGCCCGCGCGGCCTCCTGACGGCACAGCTGCGCCCAGGGAGGGCGGCGGCGGCGGCCGCCGGGGGCGCCCGGGGGGAGCGCGCGTGCGGGGCACGCACCACCCAGTCCTGGTCCAGGCGGTGCTGCAGGTCCGGGCCCGCCAGGTCCTCCAGCGTGTCCAGATCCTCCAGGTCCTCCGCGTCCTCCACGTCCTCAGCGTCCGGGTCGCCGCCGCCCGGCGCGCTGGCCTCCGTGTCGTCGCCGCTGCTGTCGGCGGCGCCGCCCGCCACTGCCGCCCACGCTGCCGCCAGCACGGCGGCGCGCGGGTCCGTCCCCTCCGGCAGCCAGGGCTCGCCCGTGCGGGCGCACGCGCCGCCGTTGGCGCGCGCCCCGGCCGCGGGCGCCCCGTTGCTGATGCCTGCATGCGCGCCGCCGGCCGCCGCTGCAGACGCGCCATTGGCGGCCGCAGCGTGCGCCCTGTCGGTGGCGGCTGCGGCTGCCGCGCCGCCCCTCTGGGGGCAAGGCCCGCCGGCGGCGCGGCTGTGCGGCGCGCTGCCGCCGTCGGTGCCGTTGCGTGCGGGCGAGGGGCTGCGCCCGCTCGTGCTGGGCTCGCACTCGGCGCCGCGCGGGGTCGCCGGGGCGGCGCGGCCGGGGCGGCCCGGCCCCTCGCCCTCGCTACCCACGCCGCTGCCGCCGCCGCCGCCCGCGCTGCTGCTGCCCGCGCCGCCGCCGATCGCGCCGCCGCCCGCTGGCTTCTTAGGCCTGGGCTTGGCCTTGGCGCGCGGCTTGGCCTTGCCGCCGGCCGCGGCGCCAGCGGCGCCGCCGCCGCGCTCGTCGCCCGCGCCGATGAAGTTCAGCAGATCGTCCAGCGTGCGCGTGTCCTCCTGGGCGGGCGCCGCGGCCGCGGGCGCCGCCGCGGGCTCCGCGTCCCTGGCGGAGAGCAGCACCTGGCGCGCGCGCCGCTCTGGCTTCAGCGGCGCTCGGGTGCGGTCATGCGCCCAACAGCTCTGGAAGCAAGCCTGTCGTGCACGGGCCGCCGGCGGGCCCCGCGCGCGCGCCGTCGCGGCGCGTGCAGGAGCGCGCGGCGCCGCGCTGCGCGCGCTCCGGGGCGGCGAAGGGGGCTGCCGCCCGGGCAGGCCCAGCACAGCACCCCACCTCGTCACTTATTGGCTTCGGGAGGCGCTCATCGTGTGGCGCCTCTCGAGCGCACCTCGCGCCGGCGGTCGAGCAGGTGGTTGAGCAGGCGCAGGCGCGTGTCGTTGCCGGGGTTGCGCACGGGCTCCAGCTTCTCCTCCTCGGTCAGGTCGTCGGGCAGCGAGAAGGTCGCGCGGATCTCCTCCGGCGACTTGCCCTGCCGGCGCGCGCGGCCGCGGCGCGGTCAGGCGCACGGGGCGCAGCGCCTTGCGGCCGCCCGCTGCGCCTACGCCGCTGGCCAGACGCAGCGCGCGGCCGCATGTGCTCCCCGCGACCCGGCCGGCCCACGTTGGGGCAGGGCCTGCAGCCACGACCGCGTGCACCCAGCCGCCCCGCCATGACAACGTCAGGGGACTGAGCGGCCGCGGGGCAGGCCGCGCATCGGGCGTGCCAGGCGCGATGCGACCCGGGCGCGTTGTGACTCGGGCGCGCGTCGGGCCTAGAGCGCGCCGGGCGCGCTGGGGCGCGGGCGCGCACCTCGATGATGCGCGCGAGCGCCCGGCTGGTCAGCTCCACCAGCAGCCGCAGGTCCAGCGCATCCGCGGCGCCCGTCAGCTCAAACATCCGCCGCGTGTCCACGCGCATGAAGCGCTCGTCGAACAGCTTGCGCTCCTGCGCGGCGGCGGCACGCTGCGCTCTGAGCGGCGGCGGCGCAGGGCTGCGGCGTGTGGCCCTGCCCCACGTACTGCCCCTGCGGCGCGGGGCGCCCGCAGGGGCAGGCGTGCTGAGGCAGCGGCTGCCCAAGCGCCCTGCTCCCCGCGAATGCGTCTCCCGCGGGGAAGCATGCGCTCACCGCGCACGCGCGGCGGGCGCGTCCCACAGCCCATTCACAGGCACGGCTCAACCCAGAAGCGCGGCCAGCACGTGACAGGCAGGAGAGACGCGCAGCGGCGGCGGAGGCGCGCCTTGTCCGAGCGGCCCGATGCCTGGTGGAAGCGCACGTACTCCCACACCTGCTTCAGCACGTCTGACGAGACCTGCGGCGCAGCGCCCTGGCTCGAGCGCCGCCTGTCCGCCAGGTGCCGTGTGCTCGGGGGCGCGGCGGGCGGCTGCAGGGCGGGCAAGGGGGACAGCGCGCAGCAGGTCGGCCGCACCGGCTTCTTCGGCCTGACAGGCTTGGCTTTTTCCAGGCCCCGCCGGAAGCGCAGCACCTCCTGCCGGATGTACGGGGACTCGAACGCCACCTGCGCCGCCAGCACACAGGTCAGTCTCTGCAGGCAGGGCCGTACAGGTCAACGCGAGCGGGAGGGCCGCCGCCGAGGCACAGTGCAGCACGAGTGGGCGGCCTGCACGCCGGTTGCCTCCCGCCCGTGTTTGCGGGCTTGCGGAGTGTGGACGCGTCGTTGTTTGTCCCGGCCGGGCATTGCGCAGCTGTGACTCAAAGTTGCCACCTTGGTGCGAAAGGCACTGAGCAAGCATAGCAGGGCCAGCGCGCTGTGAGGGCACGCACCTGGCGCTCGACCTCCTCCACGACCTCCGCGTCATCGTCCCCGCTGAGCGCCACAATGTGCAGCGTGGACACTTCCAGGGCAGCCCTCAGGTTGCGCTCCTGCACCTGCGGCCAGGCCAAGCAGGGCGAGTCAGGCTGGCACGAGCGCAGCACGGGGGGCCTGAGCCGCGTGGCGTGACTTGCTCTGCAGGGCCACCTCCGCTGCGGTGCGTGGCGGCGCAGGCTCGGGCAGGCTGGCAGCCTGGGCTTCCCTGGCAGGCGCTGCGGGGGCCCTCTCCGGCCTTGCAGCGCGGCTGCCCGCCATCAACACGCCGCACCAAGGGCCCGCCGCGCCGGCTCCTGCTGGGACGCTCGGCAAGCGCTTTTGGTGCAGCCTCGGCTTGACAATGTGATGGTGAGATGTCTCGTGTCAAAACTCGACGTTCCTCTCCTTGAGCTGATGTGCAGGGAAGGCTGGAAAGGCGGGGGTCAGGTGGCTTTCTCTCCCATGGCAGAGGTCAGGTGGACCTAGGTGGCTTTTATCACCCATGGCAGGACCAGTACTGAGCTGAGCTGAAAAGCACTTCCATGTAAGCCGTTGCTTGTGACACATCATTGTGCCATCGCAGACAGCAGACATCCAAGTCCTGGCAAGTTCTTGCAACTCCCAGCCTACCCTCAAAGATGTGAATTTACTGCTGCCAGTTTGCCGCTTTGGACGCATGCTTGAACAGCTGCATCAGATCTGGCAGTCAGCACAACAGACGGCCTGCAAGTGCTGGTCATACCCAACAGCATGCACACCACTCGTCATGCATTACGCTGGTCTCACCCTGCATGCGTTTGCCTCACGAGCTCAAAGCAGCTGGCGCTAGACACCAGACCAGCCCTGCAGCAGCAGGATGCCGCACCGCCATCGCATGCAGTCGAGCTCACCAATGTGCAAGAGCTGGTCATGGCAGGGCGGCACGGCCCGGCGCCAGAAGGATACAGCCTGATCATCTAGCAGCGCCGCTCCCGCGCTCATGGCCCTAGCCCATGACGCAGCAGCAACACGCACGCGCGGCCCCGCCGGGACCTAGCCGCGGAAGAACATCATGTGCTTGGTGGGCATGGCCGGCGCGGCGCTGGCCGGCAGGCGCGCGCCCGGGCGGCGCGCGCGGGCGCCCGGGTCGGCGGCCTCGGCCGCGCGGCGGCGCTCGCGCTCGTCGCGCAGCCAGGACTCCACCAGGCCCAGCAGCTTGCCCTCGCGCCGCAGCTCGGCCGCGTCGCACGCCGCCGCAGCCGGGCCGCCTGCGCAGCGCAGGCTGCATGCGCTCGGTTTCTCCACACGGGCGCCGTTCAAGCGCCGACATCAGATAGCACCGTGTGCGCGCCGCGGCTGCAGCATGGCGGTGGACAGGGGCGCATGCTGCGCAGAGCCAAGCTCAGCAGCACAGGAAGGACAAGCGCAGGACAAGCGCTGGATGGCAGAGTCCCCCCCTGAACAGATGACAGCACACACCATTTCCAGGCGTGGTCTTTACCAAGCGCCAGGCGCTCTCATGCACCCACATGAATGTAGCGTCACTTGAGACGCAGACCTGCCTGTGAAGGACCGCGGACGCAAGCCGGCAGGATCGCCTACCGGCAGGGCCGGAAGCTGCGGGCGCGCCTGTCAGCGCGCCGCGCGGCCGGCAGGGGTGGGGCCCGGGCAGGCGGGGGCCGCACCAAAGGTGAGCCGGCCGTCGTCGATGTACGCCAGGTGCGTCAGCCAGGGCCCCAGGCCATCAAAGATGTGCGTCGCGTACAGGATGGTCGCGCCGCGCACCGCGCACTCCTCCTCAAAGAAGGCGAGCAGGTCCAGGCGGCCGACCACGTCCATGTCCACCGTCACCTCGTCCAGCAGCAGCACCTGCGCGACAGGGTATGGTTAGGATCAGAGGTGCTAACCTATCACTAGCCCTCAGCCTACCCTGGTCATACGTGCACGCGCTGCGCCCGCGCGCAGCTCTGCTCTCATTGCGTGGCGCGCTGCCAGGGGACCTCGACGCACCTCTGCGACCGCACCTGCGCCACTGCTCTGGCTGGGCGCCCTGCACGCGGTTGCCGCATCACACAAGAGCAAGGGAGCATGCGTGGCCACATCGCTGGCACACGACGTACTGCAGGGCGATGCGCTGTTGCAGTACGCAGTGCCCGCCAGGTGGCAGGCCTCGCTCGCCTGACGAAAGCGCGTAACACGGCGCGCTTACCTACAACAGCCGGGCGTGGTCAGTGCAGGCGGGGCAGGCCTGCAGGCTGCGCCGCAGGCGACACTGGCGGGCGGGCGGGTGAGCTCCAGCGCGCCTGGTAGGGCTTGAGCAGGCCCATGCAGATCTGCACGCGCCGGCGCTGGCCATCTGAGACGCGGTTGAGGCGCCAGGCGGGGTCGATGTCCAGCAGCTCCAGCAGCCGCGCGCGCCGCGCCGGGTCCACGCCCTCCACGTTGGCGATGATGTCGCCCGCGCCGATGTCGGCCTGTCGCCCGCAGCAGCGGGCAGGCTGGTTGGACGGGCGCGGCTGCTCGCCGCGCGGCGGCCGCGGACAGGGCCAGCGCAGGGCGGCGGGAACATGTGTCGGGGTCGCAGCCGGCTGCAGCTGAAGGCCACGCAGCGCTTTCGGCGCGCTGTGACGTCCCCGGGGCTCTGGAGCCTGCAGTGCACTGCAAGCCGGGGACAGCTGATACGCAGCCGCAGGCAGATACGTAGGTTTCTGACCCCTTGCGCCCATTGACACCTTTTGAGGACTGCTTGCAGAGCAAGCCTGTCTGTCCCTGGCCACGGGTCCTCCAAAATGCCGCAGGGGTCTGCCAGCAGGGGTCCCAGAGGCCCAGGGCGTGCCTGAATGGGCACATCATAGCCCGCAAAGGCCACGTCGCGCCGCCATTGCGCGCCCAGGTAGGACAGGTCGCCGGACGCCGCCAGCGTGATGTCGTGGAACGCCGGCCTGCCCAGGATGCGCACGGCGTCCCTGTCCACCATGAAATTGCCCGCTAGCACCTGCAGCAGCGTCGTCTTGCCTGCAGGCCCGCCGCAAGGCAGCCCAAGTAAGCTGGTGCACTTGAAAATGTTTGCATACCTTGGAGTGCATGCAAGCTCTAGCCCTCAACACAAGGCAGAAGTCTGGGGATGCACCTGCTCCATTGGCGCCGATGAGCAAGCAGCGGCTCCCCCGCGGCAGGCGGAGGGACATGGTGCTAATCAGCGGCTTATGGCCCGGGTAGGCATATGTGAGTGTGTTGACCACCACGGCGTCGTCGTCCTGGTCGCGGGTGTCTGTCAGGGGGCCAATAGCAGCAATTGATACGCCCCCATTGGGCTGCGGCGCGTCTTGCTCTGCCTGTGCGCCCATTGTCGCAAGCACAGCTGCCCCGTGCACGTCCTGCCAATGCCGTGTCGAAGGGGGCGAGCTTTGTGTTACAGACGGCCTCCTGGCTGTGGCAAAGGTGCTTGACGCATCCACGGTCTTTCAGCATTCCTCTTCATGTCATCACGCGTGTATGTTGGACCCTACCCTGAAAACGAAATGCAGATCATATATGCTTGATGAAGGCCAATGGCACATGGGCCCGGCTGCCAGGACCAGCCCTGGTCCTGTATGTGAGCAAGCAGCCTGCACACGTGTCTATACTCTTGGACGGATGTGATGCAGAGAGCAGTTGGTAGCTCGCTGCAAGCTTCAATGTCAACGGGCTGTGAACACAGCTGTGCTTCAAGCACAGTGCTTGTGAAGAGGCTGGGGAGCCTGGCCCAGTGGCCGCCTGTGCGTGCTGCAAGTGCCCTTGAAATAATGTCACATTGCATGTTGCAACACAGCTTGCTGCAAAAGGGTGGTGACAGGCAGCGGCCAGGACTTTATGGTCAAAAGTCAGTGTGCCAGAGCGTCGCTGAGCTGCTTGCAGCACTCTTGTCACAGATAATTGTTCCTATACCAGCATGCGTTTTAAGATTAGCAGGGCAGATACAGACTTGCAGAAGCAGACAGGCGCCGCATGCTCGCATCAAGCGCTGGGCGCAGCAGCAAGAACCTCCTCCTCCTGAAACTGGTACGTCTCCTTGCAGAACTCGCACGTCACCTGCGCGACCATACTGTCTGCAAGGAAATGCAACACCCAGCCCATGCCCTGACCAAGAACGAGCAAGGGAACAAGGCGCCAAACAGTCAAGGCTTGTTTGAGGTGACGCGCCTCGATGCGGCCCTCCGTCTCCAGAATCGTGCGGACCTCGTCCTCGCCCAGCAGCGCGACCGCGCGCTTCATGCGCTCCTGCAGCGCCGCCGCCTCGCACGGCCCATACCTGGCACACAAGCGTCTTGAGAGCCGCTAGCTGTACAAACAGCGTGCAACACGGATCAGACCCCGCAGCTGTCTCCCTGAAAACCCGGGCTGGACGACGTAACAGCATGCATGCAGGAATGACATTTAAGCTTGTCACATGCGCAGTCACTTGCAGGGCACATTCAGCCCCTCCTTGACTACCCCTAGCACTAACCCGCATCAGGATGCATGCACTACTGAGCCAGCAGCCGCTCAACCTGCGTTCAGCGATCTCAGCGCGCGCCTGGGCACGAGCGAGAACCCGGGCGTCATGCCCAAGCCGTCCAGCAGCCGCGCGGCGATGTCCGCCGGCGCCGCGCCGGCGTGCAGCATGTCGGTGACGCTCTGCGCGGCGGCCACGTTGGCCTCCAGGCGCGCCAGCGTGCCCTCCGATGCAAACGGCAGCACCTGCACCATGTAGCCGCCGGCCGCGCGCACGGACGCGTCGCGGCTGATGCTGACGCCGAGCGCCAGCGCGGAGTTCACCTGCACCCGCAGCCGCGCCGGCGTCGCTGCATGCGCGGGGGCTCTGCGGGCGCGATCCTGCGCGTCGTCTGTGCTCGCGACTCGCGTAAACCCCGCAATGCATTGGACGCGAGCCCTGACGCACAGCGACCAGTAGCGCGCGCACAGGGCATGCCCGCTACAAGGCAGACACCCACGGCTAACTTTGCCTCGTGTCAGTCAATACGGGCAGGACGGGCGCTGTGCGCGGCTGCAAGCAACCTGCCTGCTGCCGTGGCCAGTGTGGGGTCCTGCGCCCACCTGCTCTGAGTCCGCCAGGTAGTTCGCCAGGTCGTCTGCGATCTCGCCGCTGCGTATTTCCACCAAGCCTGTGTATGGACGCTCCTGCGCTGGGTGGCTGCGCACCACGGAGAGCACGCCTGCGCAGCCACGGCAGCCTCCTCACGTCCAGGGCCACACTGCCTGCGCAGGCTGGGCCGCTGTTCCGGCACGCCCGGGCAGGCGGCGCCGCGCTGCGCATGCACGCCGTGCGCACCCTGGCCGACTGCCGCGCCGACGTTCAGCTTGCCGTCTGACCGCAGCGGCGGGTCAGCGGTCGGGTTGCCGAGCTTCCCCTTGACCAGGCCGCCCGCATCCGCGATCGTCTGCAGGTTCTGAAGCGGGCCGTTGCCCTGGAAGCTCACCTGTTGCGCCAGCGCGCTCAGCGGACGCGCCCGAGCGAGCTCGCTTCCCACACTTCGCTGGTGGGCAGCCGGCACGCGCACCTGCGTGGCCTCCCCTTCCTCTCTGAAGCACCCCAGCAGGAGCGTGCCCATCAGCGCGCGCCCCAGCGCAGCGCTGGCAGTTGGGGACGTCCTGTGCCGCCTACACGCCTACGACCACCGGGCTTCAGTGGTGAGCGCCTGCACGCCCTGGCCAGGAGCACCGTTGTGTGCTGCCCGTGGCGTAGAGTGACACCATGAGCATAAGTGACGGTATGTTTCAAGCCAGAAAATACAAGGTGGAGTGGGGAAGCGGACAGAGGCGCAGGCATGCATAGCTGAGCCCCAGGGCGCGAGCAATGCTATGCTACTAATTATCAGACCATGCTGATGTCGCCTACCTCTTGGACGAGCTGAGTGCCCTCCACTACCAGCACAGCCACCTCACCGTTCTCGCTCATGGTGCGCAACACGCTGTCCGCGGCCACCGCCTTGCAGCGGTGGCCCCGGGCATGCCTCCTACGCGCGCTGGCGGCATGCGACAGCCGCAGGCCGCCTAGCGATTGCCTAGCGCCACTGGGTGAGATACAAGTGTGCAAACGGACATGCATCTGCTTCCCAAGCACAGACACGCTCAAACCTTCAGATCATCAGCCGCTCTGGCCTTAGCCCTCCTTGGCCAAGCTTGCTATATATATGCCGGGGGCCCCTGTATGGCGTCTGGTCAGCTGTCACTCTTCCCGCGTGGCAAGGATTTAAACCCATCAATGCGGCCCACTGACTGCCTGATCTATGCAACAGCACATACCCCTTTCAAGACACTGGTGCTGATCCGCAATGCACCTCCTGTACTGACTGCGCGCTCGCCGGGCACTTACACGACCTCCTGCACCAGCGCTTAGGCCGTTTGATGCAGGGCCAGTGCTTGCAGCGCGCGCCCCGTAGCCTCTGCTCTTGGCAGGGGCTGAGCAGGCGCGCCGCGCTGCCCAGTCGCGCGCGGCCATCAGCATCGGGTGCCGGCGCCGCCCTGCCGACTGTGCTCATCACCAATGACGACGGCCCAGACTCCCCGTTCATCAAGGCCTGGGTGCCGCACGTCCGCAACACCTTGGGGTGCGCTCAGCTTGCTCCCAGTGCACATGCCTGAGACGCTCGCGTGCGGACGCAAGGCCGCCTGGGCTACCCCCGCGAACGCCCTTGCGCCAGGACAGCTGGAACTGCTTCGTGTGCCTGCCGGCGAGGCCGGAGAGCTTTGTGGCAAAGAGCGTCGGCAAAGGCCCGCTGAGCGTGGAGCGTCTCGGCGAGCGGACCTGGCACGTGCACGGGCCGCCAGCCAGCGCAGTCAACATAGCACTGTACCACCTCGCCCCGAGCTGCGACTTTGTGATAAGCGGCCCCAACGTGGGGCACAACGCGGGGCGGTGCGTGACCCGGACCCGTATGCTCTTCAGGCTCTCCAAGAGCTCCAAGCTCTCCTGTGCAGTTTGAGCTCTGTGCAAGTGTTGACGCTCCAGCTTCTGTGCATGCAGGGCGTCAGTTCTCTCGTCGGGCACCGTCGGCGCAGCGCTGGAAGGCGTGCTGGCAGGTCGCAGGGCGGTGGCAATATCGTTTCCCTTTTTCAAGGGCTTCAATAATTGGACGGACGCTGAGGTCTCCGACGCCGTCCAGGTGATCTGTGCTGTTTCTCCTACGCAACCCTGGCAATGATCACTGTGAGGAGCCGCGACTCACGAGACTGCGCTCTGCGAGCAGGTCGCAGGCGCCGTCACAGAAGACCTGTGGAAAGCATGGGGTGCACAGGCTGACATGTACAACGTTAATGTGCCCTTGGGGCCTGGGCCCGAACAGATCAACTCTGGTGCGCCGCGGGCAGTGGTGAGGACCGAGGTTGGGAGCGCATCGTATTCTTCTCTCTACAGTGCGCTCGCATGGCCCTCTGCCTGTGTTCCAGCTGCATTTCTGTCAGCTATGCACTCGCTAGCACAAAGGCAGGGGCATGCTAGGGCGGCGCCTGACACAAGCCTGCGCTCCTTGCTGCAGAACAGAGCAGTGAGGACGCAACAATGTACGAGTGGGGCCCCGCGGGTCTGCGTGTCTTCCACACAGTCTCCCCGGAGGCGGGGTCTGACGTCGAGGCAATCAAACATGGCAATGTCAGCGTGACAGCACTGAAGGCTGGCTTCATGTCTGGTGCATGACAGCATGCATGAGTGTGTAAGGCACAGGACCAGCACGCCCTCGCCTTGACCAGCTCCGTCACAGCATGCAAGTCTTGCAGAGCATGTGCATCCGGCTTGCTCTGCACAGCAGGCAGCCCTGCAGCACGATGAGCATGACAAACAGTGACCATGTCACAACACGCCTCACACCCTGCAGAGCAGGTGCAAGCTTTGCATGGCTTTCAGGGCCCTGTGCTGTCGCATGTTCATGTACATGCATCACATGGATCTTCTGCAGCAGTATGTCAGCATGCGCGAGGCCAGGCAGGTTTGTGTGGCTCTCGGCGACCAATGCTTGCTGCTCTGCCAGGCTCCCAAGGCTCAAAACTTCTGGCGCATGGCAAGCGCTGGATGCGGGGCAGGTGGCATGCAGAGCAAAGGTACACGGAGCACTTTCTGAGAAATGCAGCACCACGGTGTTGACTTCAAGCAGCGGCGCTGCTGCTAGGACCTGCTCCACACTCCCTGTTTCAAGCTGCACAAGGCGCAGCTCGCACACATGCTCGCAACCTGCTGCTATCACGGCGGTCACCAAGTATGTTTTGTCGACAGCACGTTCTTCTACAGGCGCAGCAGCCTGTGGCAATGCAGTGGTGGCCGCGCTATGCAAAACCTGCAACATAATCTTCAGCAACGACATCCAGCTCTTTGACTGGCACAGCACACAAAGGACAGGCTCAGGAGTACCTGTGCTGCAAACAGGTAGGCACAGAGCAAGCTCTTGTAGAACAGCAGCACAGCCATGGCACGGAAGGCTCTTGCTAGGCAGGTCTGAGCTTGCATCAATGATGTGGATGCTGAAGCTGAAGCAGATGGGTCAAGAGGGCTTCATTATTGCTTCATTATAACTTCCTGTGAGTCACCGAACCTCTCCCACGAACCTCTCACTTGCATGTGAAAAGAGTGTTTTCAACAAAGGCCAAGCTTTGTGTTCCCAGCAACCAACATGCTGGCATGGATGGGAGGCTCGTGCAGGAAGCTTACAAGCAAGCGTAGCGCGCGAAACAGGCACCGCAACCACCTGCCAGGTACTGACCCAAGCTTTGCAGCCACTGCACACCGCCGCTGGTAGCAGCTTCAGCAACGTGTTCTCGCATGCAGGCATGCAGGACACCTATGAGAGGCTGTCCAGAGCCGCAGCGGGTGAGGCCGCAACACAGATGGCGAACACAACAGACAGGTCCCCTCCACCTCTGGGAGACAAGCGATGCGTGCAGCTGACAGGTGACGAAGAGGACAGCCAGGAGGCAGAAGAGCCAGGAGTCATGAAAGACCATGGCAGGGCGCTCTCAGCTCAAAACTTGATATCTAGTCCAGCAAGCTCCCCTAGCGACGCAGCTCCGCAACAGGGCCAAACAGAGGTGTTGCAAACAACTGACAAGGCCACGAACATGTGGCAGGCATACGTGGCACCCACAGGAGTGCACTCACTCGACCTCGACATGCTGCGCATGCCAGGGGCGCGCAAGTCAGGGGAGGCGGGGTCGCGCAAAAGGGCAAGGCTGGGGGAGGACGGCCACTCTGCTGGGTAGCACTCAGACGCCGCTAGCAGCGTACGGGATAGTGCACTTCACGGTTGTCTTGCCGTCCAGGGTAAGCAGTGGCCCGTACAGGTCCGGCCGCCGGTCGCGGAACAGCCCCCAGCTGCGCATGGCAGGTCATGCCTGTGAGCGCTTGGCCCTTGCATGCAACCTGAGGCATGCTCGGCATGATGACAGCATGCGCACCTGGCCCTCGTGCCCCTGATGTCGTCCAAATCAAAGGAATAGACTGCCACGCCCTCATGCCTGTCTGGCTTGGGGTCGATCAGGTCCCCCTCCGTCTGCTTGCCAATCTGCATGGCAGACAAGAGCGTCAGCGTGAGTCGGGTGTCAAAACCACCATGCCCGTGCTGCCAGTGTGATGAGCACACCTGTGCCCTGATTTCGCCCGTGGGGCCAGCAATGAACGAGCCGCCGTAGAAGGTGTTCATGAGCTCCTTGCCGACACGGTTGGATGCCACCAGCGGCACCTGTCACGCGCGGTGCACACAGTACATAGAGCTTAACAAAAATGTAGCACGACTGCAGGCCAAGCTGCTGGGGTGCAACACGCACCAGGTTGGCACCAGCGTGTCCGCACATGACGCGCGTCCAGTGCTCGTACGAGTCCAGCTTGGGGTCCTGCGGCTCTGAGCCGATGGCCGTGGGGTAGAAGAGAACCTGCGTTCACTTCTGGAGTCATGTCGCATGCATGGACATTGCAAGCACTAGTGAGGCACACATTCCTGAGGGGTTCAACAACAGCATCACTGAGGAGGCTGGGTCAGGCGTGCCTCCGCGCCCTGCAGCGCCATCGCACGTGCACCCTCTGGGAACCACTGGTCCCAGCAGATAGCGACGCCGATGGTGGCAAACTTCGTGTCGAAAATCTTGAAGCCAGTGTCACCGGGGTTGAAGTAGAACTTCTCTTGGTACCTGGCAGAACGGGCCATCAGAGTTCAGGGGCCAGGGGATTGAAAATCGCAAACAAAACCTCACGAGCTAGCGGTGTCCAGGCGCACCCCGGGCCATCAGGAATATGGCTCTTGCGGTAGCGCCCCACGCAGGAGCCGTCTGCGTCAAACACTGCCATGGAGTTGTAGTGCGCATTGTTCTCGCGCTCAAAGTAGCTGATCGGCAGCACCACGCCCAGCTCGGCTGCCAGCTTGGCGAAGCGCTGCAGCACCGGGTTGCCCTCAAACGGCCGCGCCAGATCAAAGTACTCCTGCTTCTGCTCAGAGCAGAAGTACGGCGTCTCGAACAGCTCCTGCCGACGGCACAAGTAGACTCAATATAGTCCTCGCACGCTGGCGCCCAGGCTGCTGCATGTTTGCATGGTTCCGAGCAAGGTGACGCAGCGTTGTTCACTGCGAGAAGCCTGCAGGAGAGCGCGCAGATGAGCATGCAAGTCGCCCACGGGCAAGATAAACAGTCTGGCGTGCCTGCAGCAGGATGATGTTGGCTCCCTTGGACGCCGCCTCACGGACCGTTTTCTCTGCTTTGGCCTGAGCAATAGCAAGTCTGTCACAAGTCAACTCTCCAAAGCTCAAGCGTATGTAAGCAGTTGCCAAGTCAAAAGCAGTCAGGGACTGTGCAGCCCAATGCTGACTCACAGGAGTAGCTATAAGCAAATGTGGCTACCAGATGGACGCACCAGGTTGCCTTCCTTGTCCCAAGAGCACGCAAACTGCGTGCATGCCAAAGTCACTTTGCGAGTCATTGTCCTGTGCTCCTCTGCTGCGCGGCTCACAAGAGCTGTCTTGCGCTGAGCTACCGCTGGAGGCTGCCTGCGAGTGAACGAGTCAGAGTGCCTAAAGGACCTGGGTGGGAGCTCCCTAGTAGCTGGACCTACACTCAGCACCACTGCGCGATGCACTCACTGGGCACAGAACACTGCTAATCAGGTGCAAAGCATGCCGGGGGGG
>JAABUV010003237.1_pt1 | contig 20959 bp, 28 predicted proteins | sample 5559971 | NCBI WGS metagenome assembly JAABUV01 (sample SAMN10711881, study PRJNA513362) | rock metagenome | isolation source: Antarctica rocks | place: Antarctica: Victoria Land, Knobhead nord | collected 2015-12-19
GGCCCCCGTGGCGTCCTGCCGCAGCTCGTTCGCCGGCACGCAGCTGCGCGCCCGCGCGCCCGCGCGCCCGCAGCCCGCGCTGCGCCGCGCGGCGCGCGCCGACACCGAGGTCAAGCCCGCGCCCAAGAAGGGCGAGGGTAAGATAAAGGAGCCGTGGAAGGTGCCCTCGCTGGACCCCAACACGCCCAGCCCGATCTTCGGCGGCAGCACGGGTGGCCTGCTCCGCAAGGCGCAGGTGCGGCCGGGCTGCACGGCTGCCAGGCACGGTCGGAACGGGCCCGGCGACGCAGGGCGATGGCCTGACCGAGTGCACGCCGGGGCCAGGAGGAGGAGTTCTACGTGATCACCTGGGAGGCGAAGAAGGAGCAGATCTTCGAGATGCCCACCGGCGGAGCGGCCATCATGCGGGGCGGGCCCAACCTGCTCAAGCTGGCGCGGAAGGAGCAGTGCCTGGCTCTGCTCACGCAGCTCAGGAACAAGTTTAAGACGGACGGGCAAATCTACCGCGTCTTCCCCAACGGCGAGGTGCAGTACCTGCACCCCAAGGACGGCGTGTACCCGGAGAAGGTCAACGCCGGGCGGGAGGCGGTGCGCGGCCCGCGCTGCATGCGCCGCCCGCGAGTGCAGCGTCCGCAGGCGGGGCAGGGGCTGATGCCGCGCCGCGCGCGGCGCGCAGGTCGGCGCCAACGACAGGAGCATCGGCAAGAACCCCAACCCCGTGCTGGTGCGAGGCCCGGCGCTTGGTGTTGGGGACGCGCATGACCGCCTGTGCCGACCGATGCACCGACCCGCAACCCGGCACAGGCCAGCAACAGCCTACCAAGCGCCTGTGTTGTGCTTGCTAGCGATTGACAGCGAGGTAGACGCGGCGCCATCTGGATAGGGCTGCTGCTTGTGTGAGTCGGGGTGCGAGCGCCTGCAAGGTGGGACTGCTGCAGGGGCGTCTAGGCGTTGTGCTCGTCGCGGCGCCCTCTGCCAAAGCAGCAGGGTGGTGGCATAACTTTGCGTACTTGATTGGGGCGTCACTTCACTTCACTGTGAAGTGAAGTGAGCGTGTTTGCAGCAGCCGCGTCAGCTCTGCCGCAGCATGGGTGTGTTGATGTGCTGCACAGGGGTATGAGCTGCTTGGCCGGGTCTTGTCAGGGCCTTCCAGAGGGTGCACGCTGCAGGCACGTGACAGAGACGGTGTGCGCGTGCAGATCAAGTTCACCGGCAAGATCGGCACGTACGACTGCTAGGCGAGCGGCCGCTGGTTGCCGGCCTGTCCGGCGGGGAGGGGCGCAGGCGAGAAGAGCACTGTAAAACAGCAACGGCGTAGACTTAGGCAGTTTGGGGTGTTGTCGTCAGTGTACTGTGGGACCCCGGCGTGCTCGGGGGTGGAGCAGCCGGGCCCTCAGGTGTCCGCACGCGAGGTGCTTCCCATGTCCGCCGGCCTGCTGCCACGGGGCTGTCGGCTCCTAGCTTGCGCAAAGCATGCAGCACGGTTTTTGTAACAAGTGCGGACGAGCACAAGAGCGCGCGCCACCTGCTCTACAGACCTCGTTTTACCATTACCTGCAGTGTCGTGGCTGCTCCCTTTCTGCTGACTCCACAAGCCCGGCTCTGTTTACTTCGCAGCGTAAGGAGCTTGAGGTTGGTGCCAGGTGCGTGAGGTTGGTGCCAGACCTGGCGGTTGCCCGGCTGCACGAGGTAGCAGCGATGCACCAATTGCTCAAGAGGTGCTCATGCACAGGCGACCTCTTCATGCCTCGCTTGCATGCGATCAATGCAGCTGCATGGAGCAGCGCACGCGCCTCCAATGCCTACACAGGCAAGTCAAGTCCTCCTGCACCGGCCTGCCAGCAACCCATGGCATCACGCCTCTGCACCAGGCCAGTCAGCCCCGCCCCAGCGGGGCGCCTGCTGCATGCAGGCGCCCCGCTGCATGCAGGACGCCACGCGCCACACCCTCCCGCAGCTCCAGCCCACGGCCGCCAGCTGAGCCGCTGCCGCGGCCCCGGCCCAGGCCAGCCCCGCCACAGTGCTGTGCTGCCTCGCCGCCGACCCGCCTGCCACCCCGCCTAGGTGCCGGCCGCGGGCCCTCGCCGCGCCGCCTCAGCCGCGGCCTTCTCTGCATCGATCTCGGCAACCAGCGCGTCCACCTCCGCGTCCGGCATGAAGCGCAGGCCTGCAGGGGCGAGACCAAGGGTAAGGGCAGAGGCATATTGCAGCGCGGCCTCTGATCGCTGCGGCGCGCCGCGCTGCCGGGCACCAGCGGGATGCTGCACGCCCGAGAGCTGCTGCGGACGCGCGGGCGCAGCAGGCCGACGCAGCGGGCCGGCCTACGACAGCGCCCGCGCGGCAGGCCGACGGAATACCACGGCAAATGCAGGGCACGCCCAGCGGGAAGGCCGGAGCGGCGGGACGCCGGCTGCGCATTAGCAGTGCGCCCACGGCGGGACCAGGCGGCCCCGGCGGGCTGCGCCTGCTTCCCGCTCCATGACGGCGATCTCGATGCTCTTGGAGCTGGCCTCCACGGTCTCCATGAGCGCGCGGATGGCCAGCTTGACCGCCGCGTTGCCGGCCGCCTCCGCGTAGTGCTTCTCCAGGAACTCGCGCACCTGGCGCCCCGCCCCGCGCACTCATTCAGCAAAATGGGCAGGTCAGCGTGCGGCGCCGCGCGCCCGCCGGAGTCGGGCAGGCCCGGCGACGCCGAGCCGCCGCGCCGGCCGCCTGCCCGGCGCCGTGCGGCTGGTGCACGTGCTCTTGCCGGGCGCTGCTGCCACCATGTGTGCCTGCCTCGCGACTGTGCTTTCGGTTGGCTGACCGTCTGCGCTCCTGCGGGGTCTCCCGACTCGCAGTGTTCACGACGGCGCGCAGTCATAAACCACAAGCACAGCCCCGGCTGCGAGTCTGCTGCGGGGCACTGCGCGACCGTGTCGGCCCCAGAGCGGCGCGCCGTCTTGGAGTTGCGCCCGATCGCGTTAGCCTTCCACTCGGAGTAAATGCCGGACGGGTCGGTCTGGTAGAGCGCGGGGCGGCCGCCGGCGCCAAAGCCCACGATGAGCGTCGAGATGCCGAACGGCCGCACGCCGCCGCTCTGCGTGTACTTCTGCTGCACGCCGGCGATCCACTTGGTGAGGTACTCCACGCCCGCGCGCTCGTCCAGCGTGAGCCGGTAGGACTGCGCCTCGGTGCGCGCGCGGTTCACGAGCACGCGCGCGTCGGCCGTGAGCCCCGCGAACGCGAGGCAGATGTGCTCGTCCACGCGCATGATCTTGCGCACGGTCCGCGCGTCCTGCAGCTTCGCAGCCGACTTCTTCTCCACGCCTGCACGCGGCGTGGCCGGGCGGCGTGTCCGGCCGGGCTCGGGCCGGCGTGCGCTGCCGTGCCAGCGCGGCGTCGGAGCACGCAGCGCTCACCGAGAACGATGATGTCCGTCCCGCGCACGCCCACGGCCAGCGTGCCTTTCCTCACCGCCTCCTGCGCGTACTCGACCTGGAACCTGCGGCGCATGGCATATAGCGCAGCGTTAGCAGTCAGCTCGGCAGCTCCAGCGCGCAGCTCACGCACTGGGCCCGAGCGCAAACCATGAAATTTGCAGTAGCGAGCGCACAAGTGGCCATCGGGCGAGAAGACAGTGATGGCCCTGTCGTATCGGGACGACATGGCGTGTGTTCTTAGAGGTGCGCAGCCGGCACGGTTGTCTCAGCCTGCGTCTAAGTGTATTACAGTGAAGACGGTGAGCGCGATGCAGACTGGCACGCTCGGATCACCGCCTGCTGTACGCTTGCTCGCTCCCGGGAACACCTTTGCCACCTCCTATTGCCATGCTCATGCCGAGCGAGAAAACTGCGTATACGGCATTCTGCAGGTCCAAGCTACGGTAGATCACTCCTCCCCACAACTACAGGTGCACCAGGTTGCGCAGCATAAGCTCTGCGCATCGTTTTGGGGCAGAGGGCCGAAAGGCGCGGGCACTGGGATGGCCCTGCGCGCGTGCAAGGCGAGCTTCCTGGCGCAGCGCATCCTGCGGCCCCGCGACGCGCTGCCCGTGCGCGGCGGCGCGTTCAACCCCATCGCACTCGGCAAGCCCGTCAACGAGCCTGTGCGCACCCGCGCCCCGTCGTCGGTGCCCCACTCGGCGACCTCGCGCGCCGCTGACCGGCGCTGCGCGGGCCGGCGCGCAGCTGCCCGAGCAGGACGAGCTGCTGTGGGACGACGGCACCGCCAACCCCGAGTACTGCCTGGACCAGTTCCCGCTCGTCAGCAAGGTCACCCCCTCGCGGCGCCGCGTCCAGCCCTGCCCGCGTCCATGCACAGGAGCTTCTGACGCGGCGTGGCGGGGACCCGCAGTGGGAGGCGCTGGGCTACCTGATGGGCGGCCTGGGCTTCTTCGCGTTGCTGGGCTTCGCCGCCAGCCTGAACAACCGAGCAGAAAAGTCACCCTTTGTGCGCGCCCATGGCCGCAAACGGGGTCTCTGCTGTGGCACCCGCGCTCAATTAGCCAGCGCCTTATACAGAGGGCTGCTGCGCAGGTACCAAAGGAGCTGCCGCCCGAGACGTGGGAGATTTACAAGACCGCGCTCACCAGGACATAGGGGGCTGCGGCGCGGTAGGGGCGCGGTAGGTGCACCGAGCAGGGAGGGAGCGAGGGAGCGCGGTGACCCAGGCTGTGTTTGGTCGAGGTAGCAGTGCGGCGGGTGCAGCAGTGGCGGCCTCGGCTGTGCTGGGAGGGCGCACGGCAGAGGCATAGGCATAGGCATAGGTCGTGCGGGGCAAGTCTGTGCGAGGAGGCGGAGTTCACTAGCGAATTCCATGTGTCATCGGCAGTATGCCACAGCCGTTACCCCAGGCTTGCTGTAAGACTGCTCACAGACTTCAGCGCTCGCAGGGCGCAGTGCCCTGATTAGCAGGTTAAAGGCACATCATGCCTGGAAGCTAGCCAGAGCTGTGATTAATTGGAGGAAGCAAAACGGTGCAGGCTGCGCTCAGGAGCTGCATCCAGCAAGCCATCCTCAACCAGCACCATTCGCAGAGGTGAGATAATGGAGTGGGGGGGCGGGTTACGCTTCCACCCGGCTCTGATTAACCACCAAGCGTGATATGCCTCAACCTGGTGGAGCAGGCCGTCCTGGCCTGCTGGTGTTACCCTTGATAGGGCTAGCCCTCGTGCGGTGCATTAATGAATCAGTGGCGCGCCACACTCCAAGCTAGTAACCAGAGCGCAGTCCATACTATGGACTATATAGTCAAACACCGGTCTTGAGCTGCGCCTCTCGCCTGGGGGAGCCCAAGCATCGCACGCCCCTAGCGGGCGAGCCTCAGAAAGAGCCGGCCGCACGCGGCCGGCCGTCGGCAGCAGGCGCGCAGCGCGGCGCCGAGCGAACCCGTCAGGCCGCGTGCTCGAGGTACAGCAGGCCGCTCTTTATCAGGTCGTAGGCGACAAACTGCAGCGCGGCGCCCGGCGCGGCCTTCACGCAGTTGACGCCCAGGCCGCGGTAGAAGGCGCCGACGCCCTCATGCGCGGCCACGCGGCGGACGCAGTCCCAGTAGCCGGCATACGCGGCCGCCTGGCCGGGCGAGCCGCTCAGCTGCATGCGCCGCCGCACGGTGTCCAGCGGGTACGCGACCGCCTGCGCGCGCGCCGCGCCCGGTCACACACCGTGCACGCCGCGTGCGCACAGTCCGAGTACCAATCTGCTCGTGCAATATTCACTGGTACTAGCAGTGATAGCTTGTGCTAGAAAGGATGTGATCGGAGTGCTGGGCTGCGCGGCGCGGCGAGGCCGCCCGCATGCAGCCGGGACAGGGCGGAGCCCGCCGCTCGGGGAGCCTGGGGCGCACTTCAGAGCAAAGCGAGGCCGCAAAAGGCTTTGGAGTGTGCCAGGCATCCTCGGAACTGGTGCGAGCCACGCGAAAGCGACTGCGCAACGCAAGTTGGCGAGCTTCTACACCAGGATTCAACACAAGAACTCTCCCCTGTTGGACGGCGTATGGATGCAACCCCCAGTGCCCCAAATGAGCGTCCATTGGCAGCGTGCACGGGGGTTTGCCGGCGGCGCATGCACGCGCTCCGCAGCACGCCTGCGTGGGCGGCGGGCAGGGCGCGCGCCTGCGCGATCACGGCGGCGGCGGCGCCGCAGCCGATCTTCGCCACGGGGTACCACCACTCCAGGCGCGAGGCCTTGCGGCCCGGCAGCAGGGCCTTGAGCTCGTCGTACGCCGCAAAGGAGACCGCCAGGTAGGGCACCGTGCCCGCCGCCGACAGCGTCACGCCCTTGTACAGGCCTGCGGCTGGGGCCGCCCCCCTTACACCACTGCACATTAACGTTGCCCACCAACAAATATTCCCAACCTAGACTGTCGTTCATTGTCAGAGTAAATATCTTTAAATAAAAAAAATAAAAAAAGCATCAGAGAGGGCGGGTTTCACTGGTGGGCCGTGAAGACCCATGGGATGCTCCCTGCCACCTCTGTCACCGCGCGTGTGGCTCAGACGCAGCTGCTCCAGCGGTTACACCTGGCACGCGCGCAGGCCTGGTGCGCCCGCCAGGCGCGCCCCCCAGGCGCGGAGCACGCCCCGCGTCCGCGCGCATGCGCTTGCCGAGCGGCGCGGGGTCTCACCGGGCACGCCCTCCAGGCGCGCGGTCGTCTGCAGGCAGTGCAGCAGGCCCTGGTACGTGCGCGGCGCGCCCCGGCGGCTGGTGTCGGCCGCCAGGCGCGTCCACGCCAGCTCCAGCGGGTAGAAGAGCACCTGCGCGCGCGCGCGGCGCCCGCTCGGCGCCCGGCTGCTTGGGAAAGCTGGCTGCTTGGGAAAGCTGGCTGCTTGGGAAAGCCGGCTGCTTGAGAAAGCCGAATGCTGTCGGTGAGGCGCTGGGGGCTGCGGTGGAATGCGGGCAGCGGCCTCGCCCGAGGCAGGCTTGCGACGCGCGGCCGCGGGCGCTCGCGCTGCGCGCGCGCGGGGCGGGCGGCCTGCTGGCGCGCGCCGCGGCGCCCGCGGAGGTCATGCATGCTGAACGGCGTGATGTGGTCTACTTGCGCGTCATGCCAGTCCCTGGCCATGTCCATGTAGTCATACGGAGCGACACAAAGACTCCGCCACCTCCTCAACGGACCATTGCTCCTTTAGGGAGGTGGCCGAGCGCTTTGAGTCGCTTGTGTATGACGGCATGGACCTCGCCAGGGACTGGCGCGACATACAAGTAGACCACATCACGCCACGCAGCAAGGCTGGCCCGTTCATGCGCCCCAGCGTGCAGGCATTGTGACGGATGCACGTGCGGGCGTTGGCGACTGGGTGTCGTGCAGGTATTCAAAGTGCGCTTCGTCTGCCAACACGGCCTCGTCCCGCCGCCGGCCAGCGGAGGGCCCCACAAGCAGGGTCAGGGAGGAGCCAGGCACTGCACCAGCACTGCCGCGCGCCCTTCGCACGCAGGCGCATGGAGGCACAGCATCGGGTGCCGGCGCCACGGGCGCGCCGTTTTGAGCACGCCCGTCGTCGCGCCCGCCGCCAGCTTGCCGTCCAGCCCGACCGGCCGCCCGTCGGCGGGCGCGAACAGCAGGCGCATCTGGTCGTTGAGCGCAAACTTCAGCCCGACCTCCGGCACCAGGCGCAGCACGTTGGCGCCGTTGCCGCGCCAGAGCGCGGCCCAGCCCTCGCGCGCCGGGATGCGCCACAGCGCGTCACGCGCGCTCTTGTAGCGCTCCGCGGGCGGCGTGAGGCTCATGGCCTGCACCTGCAGCAGGATCTGCCGCAGCCAGCGGCGCAGTCAGCGGCGCTGCTCAAGCGCTGCCGCGCGCGCACGCAGCGAGGCAGTGCACACGTCTGTATGCGCGGCGCTGCTCGCAGGCAGTGGCTTGATGTCACACATTGCACGCCCAGTGCACAGGCAATGCGAGCAGAGGCATGCGTACAAGGGCGGTCATGCCCCGCGCTGCCAGAGTGGGGCACCTTCACGCGCTCCAGCGGCGCGACCGCGGTCTTCGCAATCGCGCTCGAGCCGCCGGCGCACGCGAGCTGGACAGAAAACAGCTTGAGATTGTCGAAGTACGTGGCGGTCCATGGCTCCTTGCGCGTGAAGCTCCCCGTCGCGCGGCTGTCAGGCGCCTCGCCGCTCGGCCTGCTTTGCATCAGCTAGCGCGCGGCGGCGCCATCAGCCCCGTCACGCTGTGCAGCGCCGAGCGCTTCCCCGCAACACGCGCGCAGACTGCGACACTTATAGCAGCCGCACGGCTGATAGGCTCAGTAAATGGTCAGATGTGCACAAGGTCTTGCAACCAAAGCTGTTCTGTGTCATTGCCGGGAGGCCAGGTACCCTGTCTGCAGCAAGCCTCCAGCAGGGTCGGCCGGGCCAGGCGCGGTGGGGCCTTTGGCCAGCCGGTCCAGGCCAGTGTCCTGCTGGGAACTATGCTGGCCGCAGGCCTTTTCGAGGGGCTGTACCTAGCCTTCAGTCCCGGGCAGGACTTCCTGGCAATTGCAAGCAGGGCGGGGCGGCTGCGAACTTTTGACACAAGTGCGCTGGCCCAGCCTGTGCAGTGTGCACTCCTTGCTCGCTATGAATACCGCTTGGACGCTGTGGCCTATCAAGCTCTTTCGGTGTTTCGCAAACAGGCGCCGGCCGACTCGCACTCAACACCGCCGGGGGTGCGGCGCCGGGCGATGCCGGGGCAAGCGGCCTCGCCGGCGAGGTGACCGCGCTGTGCTGGGCCGCCGCACCTGCCAAGGTGCGTGCTCGAGCGTCCGCGCTCGCTTACACTAGAGCGGCGGGCGCCAGGACGGCTGTGCCGCCGCCCGCGTGCACCCTCGCACAAGCTGCTGTTCTGCACGGCGCCAACCATGCTGCTGCGCAGGCCGACGAGTTGCTGCTGGTGGTGGGCACCGCGGCGGGCGACGTCCGCGCCTTCTCCGCCGCGACGGGCGAGCTCGCCTGGGCCGCGCAGGGCTGCAACGAGGGGTGCGCACTCCGCCTGGCTTTGAACGCAGGCCGGCCTGGAGGCGGGCTCTGCGGGGCGGCGCACGCGCCCGGCGCGCCCCCGCCAATCCCTCGGGAGCCCCCGCTGCGGCGGCGGCCTCGGCGCGCGGCCAGAGCGGGCCGAACTGCGCGCCGGCGCGCAGGGGCGTGGCGAGCGTTGCGTATGCCGCCGGCGCGGGCGCGGGCGGGATGGTGTACTGCGTGGGCGCGGACGCGGCAGTGTGCGCGCTGGAGGCGGGCCGCGGCGCGCTAGCCGCGCGCTGGGCCGCTGGCAGCCACCCGCTGGCCTGCGTGGCGGCCTCGCCCGGTGCGGCTGCACCGCGGCCCCGGCCTACGCGGTGGGCGCGCCTCTGAGGCCTGCTGCTGGACGAGGGTCTGGTGTGCCGTCGACATCAGAGCCCACGTTGCGCGTCGCAGCAGGGTGGCGTCCACACTCACACGATTGCCAGTGCTTGCATGACGAGAAAAAGCCAGCACCTCGTAGTATGAGCGCCAGGATGACGGCCGGCAGCCGAGCGCTTGTGAGGCGCTGCATGCGCGTGCTGCGTGCGCGGCACCTGGGCGCATGCGGGCTCGCTTAGCACCCCCAGCATGCCGCCTGAGCGCGCGCGGTGTCCTGCCGCAGGCTGCCAGGCGGTGCTGGTCGGCAGCAGCAGCCTGGCGCTCTGGGACGTGCCGCGGCAGGCGCGCGTGGCCAAGCTGACAGGGCACACGGTGCGCGCCCGCCGCTGCGACCATGCGCGCGACTGCGTGTCGGCAATGCGCTGGACGAGCGCCCAGGCACACGGTGATGCTGCCCACATGCGCGCCTGTCCCCTCTGGTCGCCTCTGATGCTGCCAGAAAGCGTGACAACACTCTCTGTTTGAATGAGGTACATCTGCTCGAGCTCCTGCCACAGCACCCGGGTGGCGCGCCTGACAGGGCGCTGCGCGGGGCGCGCGCACGCAGACGCCCGTGCAGGCACTGGCGTTCAGCCCGGCCGGGCGCTGGGCGCTGTCGGCCGCGGACGGCGAGCGGCACGTCGCCATCTGGCCGGCCGCGGAGCGCGAGCGCGCCGGCGGCGGCCGGGACAAGAAGGAGAAAAAGAAGCGCAAAGCTGCGGCGGCCGCCGGCCTGCTTGCGCTTGAGGAGCCGGCGGCGGCGCTGGCGACCGCGCCGGCGCCGGACGGCGCCGGCGCCGCCGACGATGCGTGCTTCCAGGCGCGGCTGCCTGTGCGCGCATGTGAGGAGGCTGGTGGAGGGCACTCTTCATGAGTTTCCGCCGCAGGCAACAGCGCCGGGCAGCCAGCCTGCAGCCCGCGGCGCACCTGCGCGGATGGTCCTCGGGTGCAGCGAGGCTGGGATGTCTGTCGGTGCCGCCTGCTGTTGCATCAGAGCGTACTTTGGTGCATCAGGCTGAGAGGGACCCTTTGTTGAGCTGACATGCTTGTCAATGCGGAGCCCCGAAGTGGCGAGGGCGCTGTTGACGCGCGTGCGTGCGTGCAGGTGGCTGCGGTGAGCGAGGCCGGGCGCGCGTACGTGTGGGAGTGCCGCGCGGATGCGGGCGGGCGTGTGGAAGCGGCGCTGCGGGCGCGCGTCAGCGTCCGCGCCGGGTAAGCCCCGCTCCCGCCCCCGCCCGATGCGCGTCGCTGCGCGAGGCTGCTGCTGGGCCGGCGCCGCGGCGTGCGCGCGCGGCGGCGCCGGGCGGTCAGGCAGGGCGCTTGCGTGCTCAAACGGTCGCGCGCGATGGTGCAGCGAGGTCTGCCTGGCTGCTGACGCGTCGAGCTGGGCCGGCCGGATATGGTAAACCTAGCCCTACCATAATCTTTACCCCTACCCCACCGTACGCCGGCCACCAATGGCCGCCTTGCGCAGGCCGTCTGGGGAGTCGCCCGACGCGGTGCTCGCGGCAGAGTTTGACGCCGCCAGCGGCGGTGCGCGCCCAACCGGTAGCGCGCCTGGCCGCGGCTGTCCCGCAAGCAGCTGCCTCCATGAGTGTGCGCATGTCCGGTGTCATGCGCCGGGCTGTGTGGCACTGCAGGAAGCGTGTGCAGGGAGATGTGTCCGGGCATGCAGAATGTACAGCACATTCATGTACAGCACATTCATGTACAGCACATCATGATGCCTGCCGCTTGCACGCCCTGTCAGTTGCTGCTCTGCAGGGCGCTGCTAGCCCATCAGCGAGCTTCCTGGTTGTGGGTCTGTCGTTGCCTGGGCAAAGCGCCCGTCCCAGCCTGGCCCCCGCCGGCGGCGCGCAGGCGCGTCGCTGCTGCTCGCGTGCGGCAGCTCGGCCAAGCCGGAGTTTGAGCGCCTGGCGCTGCCGGCCGCCGGCGCCGCCGCTGCTGAGATACACCTCGAGCCGCGCCTGGTGCGCCCATCATAGCCTGGTCAACCCTACAGAGCTGTCTGTGTCTGTCTCCACGTCAGGCATGCTGCAGCGCCTTGAGCCCCGGCCTTCCCTGACAGGCTATAGCCGCCTGTGCGCAGGGCGGCGTACTGCTGGCGGACGCGGGCACGTCCGGGCGCGGCGCCGCGGAGCCCGCGGCCGGCGGCCGCGGGCGGGGCGCGCGCGGCGGCGCGGGCGGGGCGGCCGCGGGCGCGCCGCAGGCGGCCGCCGTGGGGCCCGAGGCAGCGGACGCGGCGCTGCTGAAGCCCTCGGTGGCCCTGGAGGGCTTGGAGGGCGCGCCGGGGCGGCGGAAACGGCGCGCGGAGGAGCCGGCCGCCAGCGCGAACGGTGGCGCGCTCGGCGGCGCGGGCGGCGGCGCGGGCGCGGCTGGCTCGCCTGCCGGCGGCCTGACGCTGGGCCAGCGGCTGGCGGCGCTGCAGCTGCAGGCCAACGGGCCGGTGCGCGCCGCGCGCGCACGCCTGCTCACCCACCGCCCCTTCGTCCGTGCATGCGCCCGCCCGCCAGGTTAGGGATGCGCCAGCGTGCGCGCGAGAGCTGATGCGGAGCAGCCCAGGGTTGCCAAGCAGCGTGAAGGGTGGTTGTGGAGCTGGTGCGGCTCTCTATCAAGATACTCGCAGCCAAATGACAAAGACGTCAGGTGCACTCTGGTGTATTTGATAGAGCTAAGGTGCATGCGAGATGAGGCCGGAGCGGCGCGCGCGCGCGCAGGACGCGATGGACGAGGACGCGGCGCCGCCGGCGCTGGCGCCCGGGCGCGCGCGCGCGGACTCGCTGGCGGTGCTGCTGGGGCAGGCGCTGCGCGCGGGCGATCAGGCGCTGCTTGAGAAGTGCGCGGCCCGTCCGCAGGGTATAGGGTTAGGATTACCTGCATTGAGCCAGCGGCCCGCCCGTGCGCGGCACCTCATCAGCCCTGCACACAGTCCAGCAGGCGCCGCTGACTGCGGTGCCAGGCAGGGCGCGAGGCAGGCGCATGAGGGAGGGGCGGCCCTGCTCCTGGTGGGCCGCAGGTCGGGCGGAAGCGCGCCGGCCGGGGCATGGCATTGCAGAGCTCGCAGCAGACACGGCATGCCTGCGTATGATGGCGCGTGTGTGTTGTTCGACGCGGCGAGTTTATCATTGTGGTGCGCGCGGCGCCGCAGGTGCCTGGCTGTGGGCGGCGACGCGGTGATCAGCAAGAGCGTGCGCGGGCTACGGCCGCCTGACGCGGGCGCGCTGCTCGTGGCCGCCGTGGCGCGCCTGCAGGCGCGCCCCCTTCGGCTGACCACCCCTCTCCTGTGGCGCTCCAGACCCATCCATTCCACTTCATTGCGTGAATAGGCGGGGCGCTCTGCTCCGGGTCGCTTCACTTGTCATTGAGCGCAGGGTCAGGTGGCCTGCTGTGGCACTTGCTCGCATACCCAGGGCCCGTCGCCGGCTCGCGCTGCTGGCCGTGGCTCCATGCTCTGGGGCGGCGCGGGCGGCAGGCGAAGGCGTCGCGCGGGGCGCAGCTGGCGGCCTGGATCCGCGCGGTGCTGCTGCACCACACCGCGTACCTCATGGCCGCGCCGGGCGTGCAGCCCGCGCTCGCGTCGCTGTACCAGGCGCGGCCCCTTACCCTCGCGACCGCCCGCGGGCGGCTGCCCGTGACGCGTCCAGCCGGCGCGTGCAGCATCGGAGTGGCGCCTGCAGCGCATGCGCGCTGGCGCGCGCTGCCGGCGGCTGCGGGCGGGCGGCCGCTCCGGCCGCGCACCCCTCACTGCAGAGCCGCGCATGCGCTGCCTGGCTGGCCCCCCCGCGCGCATCTGAAAGGGGGCGCGGCTCGGCACCCCTGCATGCCCGAGCGCCTTCTGTCGAGCGCGGCACCCATGCGGCTTCCAGCCAAGCCCGCACGTGGCTGGCGCTCGAGAGCAACCCTGACCCTAAACTGTGCCGCAGGCGATCGAGGCGCGCGTGGCCCTGCAGCGGCCGCTGGCGTCGCTGGCGGGCCGCCTGGAGCTGCTGGTCGCGCACATGCCGCGCGCGGGCGCCGCCGGCGCGGACGACGCGGACGCCGCCGGGCCGCTGGTGCGCTGCGCTCGTGCCTTCCCCCTTCTGTTGGATGTGATATATCTTTTGCTTTAATTATGTGGGACTCCAGGGCTTTCACTGAGCACAGTCGCGGCATGCGTCTCTGCTGTGACTGATCATGTGGAAATGTCTTGCAGTGCTGACTCAGCCTACATCCGCAAATTGATAGGCGTCGATATTCCCGACGCGCATGCAACAAGCAGCACATGGTTTCCAGCATCCAAAAAACTGCTTCTGGTCTGTGAAGAGTGGCCATGTGTGACGCGTGTAGGTGGTGTACGACGAAGTGGACGAGGGCGTGGAGGTGGAGGACCCGTTCGCCGCCGGCGCAGCCGGCAGCGGCGATGATGCGGCCGGCAGCGAGGACTGGCAGACCGACGAGGACGACGCAGAGGGCGACGGCGACGAGGAGGATGAGGACGAGGCGGAGGAGGACGAGGAGGAGGAGGAATAGTGAGAGGTTGGGGACCTCCTCTAGACCTAGGGGTGCGGGGCGTGTTGCAGCCTAATGTTCCTAAAGGCCTAGTGCCCGCCCAGTGTGTGAGGAGAGGCGGTCCTGGGCTTCACACCATGTTGCAAGCCAGAATGCATGCACGCATTGCGCATGTGTGTGGCGGAGAGCGATGATGATGTGACAGAGCGTGCCAGGCTACCGAGGTCGTGCAGGTGGCAAGCCTCCTACAGCGCGCTGACAGGCAAGACTCAGGCGGCAGCAGCCTTCGTGCACCATTGCATGCAGACACCTTCAATAGCGCGCCGGAGCAGACGCGCCGGTCAATGAGTTCACATGCGAAACTGACTTCCGCGGCCGTACAACACTCTTGCAGCCCTGAACCTTCCTGGCTCATAAAGGTCGGCTCTGTTGCAGATACACGACAGCACAGTGTGCATGCATACGGATGTACTTTTAATTATTCATTCACAAGTTCACTTCTGCCGTGCATCGCTCTCTGCCTGCTCACTGCGCTGGTCCTGACACCTTGCCTACCACAGGCAGAGGGGCCTGTGCATTGCCTACCCTACCCCAACCCTGACATCACATCACAGTCGGTCCATCGCCAAGCCTCACCATCATTGCCACCATCACGGGCGATCCTCACAGTCTTCTGGCCAGCCCACCGTCGCCGCCCAGGCGCGGGCACGCTCATGCGCGGCCAGGGCGGCCGGCAGGTCGGGCGCGTCGGGGGCGGGCCAGCGGCGCCAGGCGAGCCGACGCAGGCGGGCCTCATGCTCGGGACCTTCACCTGGATCCACCTCGACAGCAAAGCGGTCGCTGTACCTGCTGATCAACTCGCGCACGACCTCATGAAGGAGTGAGCCTCCACTATGCACCCACTGAGCCACTGGGCCGTAGACAAATTTCATAGCGCGCAGCTCTGCGGCCTGCAGGCCAGCGCGGCACAGGCTGTCCACAAACGCGACCACGTTGTCCTGGTCACCACCCAACAGGCGCACTTCGTTTGCAGCCGCAACGCGCACAGACCTGACCCTGCCAAACAGGTCAGCGTGGGCAACAACGTTCGCCCCCGAGGCGTTCAACTCGAAGGCTGGCGACACAGGGAACTCCCTCAGGAGGGGGATACAGACGAGGCTCAGTGGCTCTGCGGCTTCCACGCATGTCACGCAGAGGCTGTGCAGCCACGGCAGAGCCACGCCTGTTGTTGACTGCGGCGCCCATGCCAGGAACCGTCGCCAGTTACTACAGACACCGAGCAGGTGCAGCTGCTCCAAAGCACCTGGCAGGCGCTCGGGCCACAACCACAGATGTCTTGTCCACCAGCCGAAGTCCATACCTATCAGGCCTTTAAAGTCACGGCAGTCAACGCCCAGCTTGGTCAGGCGCAGGCCGCTCAGGTCGAGGGCTCCTGGCTCGGGCAGGCCACAACCCCCGCTCCTCCGCCACAAGCCCCGCTCCTCCTCGCCCTTGCAGGCCACAAGTCGCAGCGGCACGCCGGACAGGTGCAGCAACGTGCCGCCGTGCAGGGCCATAAAGCTGTTGAGCAGCGGCTGTTCCCAAAGACCGTCCTCAGGGTGAAAGCTGGCGGCCTCCATGCGGCCCGCCTGCGCGGGCTCGAGCAGCCAGCTGCGCTGGCCCGTGGTCAGGCGCGCCGCGCTGAAGTCGAGCGCCAGCGGTAGCGGATGCGCGCGCAGCAGCTCCCGCACGCAGCTGCACACCAACGCCAGGCCGGCCGCGCAGCGCACCTCCTCCGCTGCAGGGCGCGCCGGCCTGTCCGTCCAGGCGCGCCGCAGCATGCCGCCCAGCAGCTCGTCGGGCAGCGTGAAAAAAGGCACCTGCGCGGCCAGCCGCGTGAAAAAAGGCACCTGCGCGGCCAGCCGTGCGCCTGAGCGAGGGCAAACTAAGGTCACCCAAGTGTGTGGCGATGCAGTCGCGTTCCGCCCTTCAGTGCCACCGGAAGGCCGCGCCTGGTCTGGTGGCTGCGGCTCGGCGCTGCGGGCGATACGTCCTGCACCGTCCTGGGAGCCCATGCCTCACTGTGCAAGGCTCACATCACGAGGACGGCGGACGCACGCACGGGGCGGACAGAGCTGGCGCAGCGCGCGTGCCGGGTGCCTGGTGTGAAGTGCCGCTCGACCTGTATTCTGACTTGCTGGCCACTGTCAAGGCTGATGGCAAGCAGAGCACACACAGTGCTGCTTGGGCGGGGAACCCACACGCGTGGAGGGCGTCAGCAACTTTCAGGCCTTCCTGAGGGCTGCTTCGCGGATGGATGCTTGATGGGGTTGCTCTAGCCCTATCTCTTTCCGACACCTCTCGGTGTGTTGGTCGGTAAGTCGCGCATCGGTTTCTGGGTCGCTGGCCGGCTGAATCAGGCTCATGAACAGTGCGTTAGCAAAGCAGCAGCTGTCCCTGCAGTAGGCAACTTGGCATGGCTACCGGTTCATTGGCCGAGGGGCCGGCAGTGAACGACGGTCGGCAGCCTAACAACAGCGTACACGACGGGCAGGAGGGCGAGTCCATATCTGCTACAGTGGTCAAGGCGTACCGCGAGGCCGGACCGGCGTCCGGTCCTCCCGAGGTCGTGACATGGAACGCGGAGGTGAGCACCACAGGCCGTACTTAAAGACGCGGCAGTCTGCGCGTGCAGTCTGTTGGTGCTGGTGCAGTCAAGAGGCTGCTTGTGCCAAGAGCGTACCTATGTGGAGGCGTGGATGCCGGCGCAGATGGGAGTCGACAGCACGTTGCAGTTCACTGCTGCGGGGGCCGACCTGGACGCCATGTTGCAGCTGTGGAAGCTGCACATCTTCACTGTGCCTCTGACGGCCAGTGCGCGCCCCTGCTGAGCGCGGGAACCCTGGATGCTTTCGCGTGCGTACGCGCGCGCGCGGCGGCGCGGGTGTGACCTTGTTGTGCGTGAGTGCAGGCATGCTCGGGAGGCTGGCCGGCGACATGCAGCGCTGCGCCGCTGAGCAGGATGCTGAGGAGGGCAGCGCAGACCTGCATGCCAGGCCAAGGGCGGCCGGCGCTGCCGGCCCCTCAGACGACGCGACGCAGTGCGCCGCGTCTGAAGCGCATGCAGGCGGCCGATTGTGGCGCAGTCAGCTTGAGCGCGGCGCCTGAGCTCACGAAGGTGGGAAGCGCGCGCTGGTGTGCCGCGCAGCTCGGCGCCCTCGGAGCAGGACCTGCAGATGGGCGAGGAGGTTCTGCAGATGGTTGCTCTGGACCACTGCATCGACGTCATCGTGCTGTTGCCGCACGACGGCATGCTGACCGCCAAGCGCTTCGGAAGTGCGTTGCGGAGCACGTTGGCCCGCTCATGGAGGGTGGTGTGTGTTTTCACCACTGATGGAGTGCCAGGCTCTGACGCGTGTGTCGTGTCGGGGAAGGTGGCGTCTGCCGGGCGGCAGTCTGGCTGTACCTCGACCCTGTGTCGAATTGCTTCCAGGCTGCATGCCCCAGGGAGCGCATGCAGCTAATGCAGGTGGATGGCCATGACGACTACTTCATTGTCCTGCCGCATGGCGGCGGGCAGGCTGAGCACGAGCCGGCTGCGTCTGCTGCCGTGCGGCCGGAGCGCGCAGCGCCTGCCCCAGAGGGTTCCGGTGGGTTGCTGGCTGCCATGCAATCTGTGCTGCCCGCGCTGTGGCTGCCCTGAAGCAGGGCGGCCTCTGAGCGGTGCTGGGTGTGCTGCTGCAGTGAATGGCCGCGACGACTACTGCGTTGTCCTGCCGCATGGCGGTGGGCAGGCTGAGCATGACCCGGCTGCGTCTGCTGCCGCGCTGGCGAAGGTCGCAGCGCTGCCGAAGGCCTCACAGGATGCCGGTGGGTTGCGGGCTGCCATGCAATTTGTGTTTGCCCGCGCTGTGGCTGCCCTGACCCAGGGCGGCCTCTGAGTGGCGATGGATATGCTGCTGCAGTGAAGCTCGCGCTTCGTGGCCTCCCCGAGACGCCGGGCGTGGATGACACGGCGGGCGAGCCTACAGGCACGGCCAACGTCGCACAGTTGGGAGACAACGACGCTGGCGGAGGATACCTGGGAGTGGTCCGTACCCTCACAGCACTGCTGTGTCTGGCAGCAATGTCATCATACGGCCGCACGTCACTAAGCAATGCTGACTCTGCATGCGCTGTCTCTGAAATATGCTCGAACAGGCAGATGTTGCACTCCAGAGACTGGCTTGGCCATGAGAGGGTGTTTGCACGTTCGCACCCTTCAGACACAAGTTGCCGAAAATACTCCTTGAGCAGTTCTGTGCTGCAATGGTCAAGGACCACTGCTTGTAACGCGATTTTTGTTGTTGAGCTGTCCTCCGCTAGCTTTTCGCAGTCCTACATGAGCCTTGCCCTGTTCCTGTGATGGCTGCTTAGGAACCTGAGCATGCGCAGTATCGTCTGCAGGCCATGCCATGTCACTCAACATACATGTACAAGCACCACTGGCAGTTCTACTGTCTCAGATGCATTCAAGATCATGCTCCTTGTGTGCGTAGCCCGTCGAGGAGCCCTTCATGGAGCGGTACGAGAAGGTCAAGCAGGACCGCGAGGCTGGAGCAGAGGCCTTGCAAGTTTGCGAATGTAGGACTCCCTCGCCTTTGCGCTTTCCTTGTATCCCTTTACACGCTACGGCTGGCTGCACGCACCTGACGATCATTGCCTACATCCCCTAACTCTAGCTGGCTGCATGCCCCTGACAGGGCTGCAAAGAAGTTCTTGTCAAAGATATATTGTCAAACAAAAATGTTGCATATCTGCGTAGGGCTGGGCCCTTACGTCGAGGGCTGCTGTGGCAAGATTGGAGCAATGCACGGGCCTTTGCTGTACCCACGCCCCTTTCCAGCGCTGTTTCAAATCATCGTACAGCAGAACACGCATCGACTCACGGCGCAAGACATCGTCAAGGAGACCTGCAAGTACAGCGGAGTAAGCGCCCTCACAGATGAGATGCTGCATGGGGGCCGGTAGGGGCATGTATAATGGCGTGTGTGTCACAAGCTACGCCGTTCACATCACCGGGCTGTTGCTGTCACAGGTGCGGGGCTTGGTGGGTAGGTGTCTGCACAGTTCGTGTGGCTAGGCTGATGGTCGTCTCGAATGCTTGTGCGTGGGGTGCGGCAGGCCGAGAGCTTGAGTGCGCTGACGCCGGCGATGGTGGAGGCCATTAGCCTGCCACAGTTCATCAACATGGGCCTGAATGAAAGCCAGGCAGCGTGTGCTAAGAATGTGGCCCGTCGCTTCTTGAATGGCTGGCTGCCCGCCAACCTGGGCATGCTGCACGACATTGCCATCAAGAACCTGCTGCTGCCGTTGAGGGGCATCGGTGCGCACTTACGTGTCTATGCGAGGGCATGCGTAGAGGCCAGCGTGGGCAGCGTGGCCATCAATGGGTGAGGCGGTTTGGCAAGTCACAGCCGCACATCAAATGCAGCAACTTCTGCTGTGAACATGCGGTATGTGAGGCGTGCTGCAAAATGGTGGTGCGGGGTTGCTGCTGTGTTTTAAAGGATGGCAGAGGTGTCGTTGGCATATGCAAGTGTTACCATGCAGGGCCCTGGACTGTGGGCACATTCCTGCAAAAGCATGCCGGGCGTGCGGACATCCTGACGCTGGACCGCCATACGCGCGCGGCCATGAGGGCGCTTTTCGCCAAGCAGCTGCAGATACTAGAAACGGGCCATGATGAGGACAGCGCGATGGAGGTGCTGGCTAAGCGGCTGTGGAGCCCGCACCGGACCTTGGCAAGGTGAGGCCTCGGCATCCCCCAGACAGGCTGCTCCAGCGTGCTTCCCGAGCATGCAAAAGTACCATGCATGGCCATATGGCACCATTGTGGTTCTGCATCATGCATGGCACCATTGCCTGCATGCTTGCCTGCTGATGACAATGCACAGCATTCATGCACGCATGGAGACGCAGAGAGGGGTGTGCACGGGACATGCATGATGCTGCATAGCACCGACGCATGTGGTTCCCTGTCCATGCAGCGCCATCCTGTACCACATTTCGTCGCATGAACTCCTCCCGCGGCGGAAGGTGTCAAGCACTTCGGCATGACCGGAGGCCGGTTGGTGGTGTGCAATGCACATGCATCAGACAGACTTTGCAGGCTGCACATGTGCTGCACCTTGCGTGCCTGCTGAGCGAGGCTGCAACAAGCCTGTTATGATGCTGGAGTGCGCTAATAGAGGTGACTGCACTTGACACACATCACCAAGCGTGCGGTGTAACACGGACTGCCTCTTCCTCTTTCGGCCGCACAGGAGCAAGGAAGAGTGCCACACTGGCAGGGCGCCATCGCAAAACCTTGTATGCCGTGGGGACATGCTCTTTGTGTTCCAGTCACCCAGCACAGGCAGCGAGCACAAAACGGTATATATGGCAGACTGCAGTGGCCTGCCCGCTCATAGCCTGGCCGCCCAAGTCGGATGCTTGCGCATGTGTCCCCAGCTCTGCAGGGCGATATTATTTCACAAGCTACCAAGACTGCCTTCAAGTCAGTACACCTACGCCCCATGTAGGGCCAGGCGCATTCTGACCCTAGCTCACCCGACATACCAAGACGATACATGCTTTCAAACAGTGTCCCAGCTTTATTCCGCATCTGGCACGTTCATGCAGGACCTCCCCGATCCTCACCGCTGCCTTCATCATAATTCCTCACAGCTGGGCACTCATGGAATCATGCACTTGGCACGCCCATGCCAAAAAATGCAGCAGTCCCAGAGACGCTGGAATCTTTTACACAGGATGTTGGAGAAAACAATTGTTGGAAAAAGTCACGACTTCATTCCTGAGAGCAAGCGGGCAGCGGCCCCAAGCCTGCAGCAGCCGCGGCCGCGCCGGGAGCGCAAGTGCTGCATTGCCTGAGCTCCCGCCCATGACCCAGCCCTTGTGCACAAGCCGTGCGCACGCGTGTCCCGCCGCCAGCGCGCCGGCTGCCTGTGCACCGCCTAAGCACACGCGCCGCCCAGCGCGCGGGAGCCTGGCACTGCGACCAGCGCTGCTGCTTAGGGCCAGAGGGCTGGCCCCGCCCTCCCGCCGCTTTTCTGCTGGTCATGCGTCAAAGCCCTGGAATCGGGAGCCTGCTGCGGCCGCGGCCGGCTGCGGCCGCG
>JAABUV010003238.1_pt1 | contig 20954 bp, 25 predicted proteins | sample 5559971 | NCBI WGS metagenome assembly JAABUV01 (sample SAMN10711881, study PRJNA513362) | rock metagenome | isolation source: Antarctica rocks | place: Antarctica: Victoria Land, Knobhead nord | collected 2015-12-19
AGCGTGTGGAAGCCAATCATGGCAGTGAAGCGACATCCTGACAGATGCATCTACAGTTCCGGATACTCTAGTTGGGACTCATCACATGTTCCCAGACGCGCTGACGTCCCAGCAGTCATAAACATAACCCCCCCGTCAAACCTGCATCGCCTACTTTTACTGACCTTGCCTATCGACCAACACATACCAACCACCATGAATACAAGGGAGCAAAGTGCCACAACCGCGTATCCTGACACCACGCACTTGCCTGCTTTTCGACATGAGAACCAAGAATCTCAACTTCTCTTAGCCTGGATCATATTATCCACCGCCGCCTAACAAACAACTCATCAATCAGGCTGACGACCACTTCCCCAAATCCTTCCGAACCCAGTCACTCGCCCATCTTGAAAACCTGATGATCATCAGAGATTCACACTACCAAATGCCTGGAAATAGATACCTGGGACTCCCCAGCCCGGCCCGAGCCATATCGACCACTATCGTTCATCAAGATAACTAGTCCTATTTCACCCACCGAACACAAAAAGAAAACTCTTGATAGCCCAGGTATCCATCAACAAGGGAATGAAGCACCAGAATCACACTTCTGTGTGCTTGACAAGTCCGCTCTTGACAAATAAATCGCTTGGGAATTCTGTTGGGAAATATTTCTCACTGGCTACTGCAATATCACGCTTTGCAGTTCATTTGATTAACCTAACCTTGCCTTGCTAGTCTGATCTTCCCACACTACGCTTTGCCTTTCAGCAACGTCTTGACCAGGTGACCAGCACTATCGCAATCGCCGTATCAGAGCTACACTGGACCTTTTCACACGTTACGTGTTTTGACATGACATGTAAACAAAAACCCTGCCATACCGTTTCTTCTTGCTTCTGCTAGTTTTGAATACATCACATCATGCATCTTTCCAACATCCCATCCCCTTTGTGTACTTTCGTCCTGTGCCATATTATCTATCCCCCTTTATCCACCTCAACTCTGCGCGCCAAACGTCTGCTGAGAAACATGAAACCCGATATGAAAATGGCATCCATCTGACCCAGAAGTGGAAATCAGATCGAAAGGGGTTTTGAGGGCAGTGGGCGTAATGGTTCGAAAAAAGAAACGTTGTGTATCATAACTTGGCGAGTCGGATCTGGGTAAGGGGGGCTCTTTGTTGAGGATTATTGTTGAGGGTGGGCAAGGAGCTGATGGGCGTCGAACGCCAAATAGAGCAACCCGCGTGATCTCGGATACCATGCATGGCCTTTCCCTCCTATCTCCATTACATACCCTCTGGCTTTCCAAAAAAAAAAACAACTCTTGCAGCATCGTTGCACCCCGAGTCTAACATTTCCTTGTAGAGATGTTTATCCAGAAAAGTAGCATGAGCATGAGCAAAAGGAAAACCCCCGGTTCAGATCTACTTGCTACTTTCCATCCTCCCACTTCCACTTCCACCCTTGACCTCTTGGCCCCACGCACTCCCTCTCCCTCTCGCCCTAGTCTTCCTCGTTCATCCACGCCGAAATTTACATTCTCGACCTTTCTCTCTCTCTCTTTCCAATCTAATACCTACAACCTTGATTTTCCCTCCGCTTAGAAGCTACGAACTACCCCCCCCCGCCCCCCCCAAAAAAGCACTACTTCTCCAGAAATCTCTCACCAGAGCTTGTGTATACGAAATTTCGTGAAAAGTGGGGATGGTAAAGGAGGTGTGGTAGTATGAGAGAAACGACAGATTGGTTGGTAGGTGGAATGAAAGAGAGGGGGGAGGATTTAGTTGGTATGGTATGGTACATACCTAGATTGTCTCGCCCAAGGGGTACATCCATCCCACACACACACACACGAACCCGTACCATACCCGTACCAAAAACAATACAAAATCCCCACAAGGTTACCCCACAACAACAACAACAACAACAACAACAACAACAAAAGCCACAAGATATCACACAGCCACTCACACACACTCACACACTCAACTCACTCACTCGCATTCCTTTACCGACAGGACAGAGAAAAGCCAATCTAGTGACGGGGAAAAATTCCCAAAAAGAAGAAGAACATGCAGGATGAAATTGGAAATCTCGCTGGGACTGTGAGGGCATACATGCCAATGCAAATGCAACTGCAAATGCAACTGCAAATGCAACTGCAACGCTGATCCATTTCAAAGGGGGCGCTGGACCCCGCTGACTCTGAAGAGGCTGACTCGCGAAAAGATGAGACAGAATCGGCAGAAAAGCATGTGTTCCAGCAATCAAAGAAACCCCAAGGTTAGTTAAAAAAATAAAATAAAATACATGCATTAGATAGTCAACCCCTCCACATTCCCAAGTTGCCCACAACGGGCCCCCCTTGCAGGCAACTGTTTTGGCATGGGTCGTCTGAAGTAGTCACAACAACAACAACAACAAGGTCATGATATCTGTCCCGATTAGAAAGGTGCATTGCATACACTTGTGTTTCAGCTTTTTTGGCATGGTGTCGGTATTTCCGAGGGGGATGGGGGATATTTTCTTTGCTTGCCGCGCCCTTGCAGGAAGATGTGACAACGGTACTGCAGATACTCCCAGGGCGCTTTTGCTGCTCGGGAAGTTGGAGATTGCAGGTCGGTCACATGCCGGCTTTGTAGCAAAGATAAGGAGAATATAACACGATCAAAACTTGTCATTATAACCTTTTGTCATTTGGGTTCCGTCAACGCCGGAACTTGTAAGTATGCTAAATGCATCTATATGGCACGAGTGCTTCTTTTGGGGGTATCAATCAAATTTGATCTGCGAGGGTGGTCAGCAAGCTCTCTCCTCGACATCCTAGCAGTATGGAAGGCTTACCCAACGTCATACTCATCGAAACATCCGTATTCTCCACCATCTTCGTAAACTCCTCAAAACTAATCTTCCCGTCCCGATCCGTATCCGCTTCCATGATCGTCTTGTCGACAATCTACAGACGCTTTGACTTAGCTCTAATCTCTCTAACCCCTCTTTTCTGCGAACTATTGCTCCCCACTAGGAACGTACCTGCTGCAATTGCATATCTTTCAAGTTGCTCCCCACCATCATTTTTAGCACGATAAACAGTTCCCCATTACTTATATACCCATCGCGATCGATATCATAGACCTTGAAGGCAAACCGTAACTTTTCTTCCTTGTTGCCCTTGGAGCTGAAGGCGCTCAAGCCAGACACGAACTCTTGGAAGTCGACATCCCCGCCACCGTCCTCGTCGAATATGGCGATCATACTATATACCGGTGGTTAGAATGGGGAGAACGGTGTGTGGTCAAGAGGAAGGAAATACCGAGTAGCTAAGGGGTTGGAGTTGACTTGAGGTAGGGAGAGGAATTCTTCGCGATCTATCGTTCCAGAGTTGTCCTTTGTAAACATGTTAGCTCCATTGTGGTATTGCAGTGACCACCGACTCGCTCCTACCTTGTCGAGTTTCATGAACCTCTTTTGCAGTCGATCGACCTCTTCGCGGTCGACTGTTGTAGGTTGCTGTCAGCACCGCCATCGAGCCATCAATTTGACATCGATTTGCCCTCACAGTTGGATCCTTGCACGATGCCATCGAGCAGCTGGCCGCTCGCGCCAATCCTCTTCCGCGCATCATAGAGCGCTGCTTGGTTTGCGGACGCCACTTTTGCGACGTGCCCTACCACGGGTACAAGTCGACTCTGATGGTTGCGTAGAGACCTCTATGTAGTAGTATTGAAGCTGAACGGGTTGATCGTCGAGCGTGGTGAAGTGCAGTGGGATGGTAAATGGGTGATGGATGATGGATGATGGTCCCATGAATCTGATACGGAGCACGAGAGACGCTAGTCTCGTTAGGGATTAGGTGGCCTAGAATTGCCTGGTTGGCGCTTAACCGGATTAGATGGACTATTACCACCAATAACACGATCCGTCCACGAAAACACCGAGGGGTAAAGTCAACGACAATCCAAAGTCTAGTATCACCAAGTCGTCCAAATCAGCCCCAAATACCACATTTCCATCACCTTTTTTCGCTGTACAATTAATCCTTGGACTTTGCGCTTTTGATGATGTCAAATTTCGAAATTACCGTCACCCAAAATTGTCGCTTTAATGACACGATCATCCGCCAACACATCGGCACGCTTTCGCCAACGCAAATTAAGCACCAGACAAACATTACAGATCCTCCGAGAAGACCAAATAGAACAAGAAGATGATATTACCCAGCGCAACGTCCCCAAGGTTGAAACCGGTGTCGAAAAAGGCGAAGAGATCGTAAGTTTGCTGTCTTTCCTTTTTCTTTTCCGGGTCACGCCTTGCGACCGTAGGACCCTGTGTCGCGTCCCTAATATTAATATGCACGTAGGAACACCACCTCCAAGCCGCCTTATCAGCCTCTCAAGCAGCTGCTGTTGGCGGTAAAGTCGCACAAATCTATATCCCCACTCCAGATACGATCCAGAGTTCGATCCAATATGAACGACTCTACCCTCTTACTTTTCCTCAGCCGGCAACGTACATCCGATTTTCTTCCACCGTAGAGGACTGTTGTGGTTGTCTGTATGATTTGGACGATGAAGACGTCGCCTTCTTAAAGCCAACGAACAAGAACAGGAACGCATCAACGCAATGCTCGGAAGATCAATTCGAAGAAGTCATGTGTTTCTTCGAAGAGACAGCCCAAGCCAAGCAGCCATATGCGGCCGTAGATAGCCCCCCTGTGCTTAGCTACGAGGAAATGGAATCCGCATTTGATGAAAATCTCGATGACCACGCCAGACCCTTCACAGAGGAGATTTACGAGCACTGGAAAAGCCGAAGATTACAAAATGGGAATAAATCTCTACTAATCAGTCTCAAGGTAAAGTACTCGACTTTGCCTTTTGTTTGCCGTCGCTGACCACCGCAAAGTTCGAAACTGGTGCAGAGACAGACGACGCTGATCCATACGTCTGTTTTAGAAGAAGAGAGGTTCGGCAGATCCGCAAGACGCGGGGCAGAGATGCTCACAGTGCGGAGAAGTTGAAGAAGCTCAGGAAAGAGCTTGAAGAATCAAGACAGATCATGGCACTCATCAAGCGGAGGGAAATCACTAAACGAGAGCAACTTACCATAGATAGGCAACTTTTCGAACAGCGAGCCAGTCTCAGGCAAGTGAAGCAAAATCTTCCAGAGCAGTACAGAGAAGGAGACGAGGACATCTTGATCAACCAAAAGGTAGGACAAGTTCGCCAATTTGCAAAGGCACATGGTCTAAAACTGACGGTGCAAAGCCCCAGAAGAAAAAGCCGCTCGAACTTACATCTCAGCGCAACTCTGGGAATCAGCTCAGATTGCCGCAAAGGCCGGATGGTAGACCTGCCGAAGCAGACTTGGTCTCACTGCAGGACCTGTTAGCTGAACAGGAGAATTACCTGCAACAGGAGATCGAATCGAAAATCGCCCAACATAAGAAATGGAACGAGGGCTATGTTGACTCAACGAAAGCCCCATTGACACCTCCTTTAGAGGTCAATATGCGATCGAGTTACCTTAATGCCAAGATAGATGTTCCCTTACCTACACCACCGGCGTCAATATCTTCCGAGCATATAGGTGATGTGACCGCTGATTATAGCTCACCAAGCCGCGGTAACGATGAGTCCATTACAGTCCGTTATGAGTCTCCATCCTATGATGAGCCGGGTCAGAACCAACCCTCGTTTCGACGTAGGTATGGGCGTGGAGGCCGTTTGATGATTGATCGTAGAGGGATGCGGTTGCAGTCAACGGAAGGCCTGGATGATACCGTTGTAGATCGATATAAATTTGACCAGGATGAGGACGAGGATGAGATACCAACCTACCCGATCGATCAGTACGATATCCCGAGGATGCGGTACCGAGCGCACATACATCCACTATTGCAGACTGCAAAGCGTGCACAGCAAGCGCAGCAGGTTGAAGCTGGCGGCTCCGTTTCTCAGCGAAGCGGTTCTGGGAGCGTTCCACGTCAAGTCGGCTCTGATTGATTCTTCTCAGTTTCTCATGTCAACAACTCCCGTTTAGCCCAAGGTGTGGGAGGTTTCGAAACGAAGCAAGCATCTCTGGGCCACATACAGGTACACCAAGGCCCCAAACCCCAGCTGGAATTGCAGCAACGACGGTGCTGCTCGAGGGCATCTCATGTTGCGGCGTGTTCAACCAGTAGTGGAAGGCTGACCCAGCCTTTTCGGAACCACATTATACTGAGTGGTAGCTGTACAATAGTGTAAGATGGATATGATAACGAAGCCTCTCATGAGGAAGGTCGTCCGGAGACCAAAGGATAAATAGGAGATAGCATTAGATCTCCTGATACCAATGTATCTCTTGATGCATGACATTTCCTGTACACGCATGTCACGTCCTTCTTTTCTTGCTCCGGGCGCCGTCTGCAACTCCATTAGCAGCTTCGAGCGACAAGCCTTCTATACTGAGGAATCGCATCTTCTCCTCAACGGCTTCGAGTGCCGACCCTAATATTTCCTTCTCACCGAGGCGGACTTCGATAGCCATTCTGCGTCGTCCTTGTAGTGCACTATCCTGTAGCAACACAGCATCTTCAGCTATCGATGTGTTATATTCGTCACGCCGCCGGATGATGATTTTCTTGAGCACCAGAGCCGTATCCAAAGTAAGTTGTGGTGATGGCGGCTCAAGTGCCTCTCCAGCTGCACAGGCTTTTCCCAAGGTCTCGGAGTCCATTGTGAAAATATGAACCATGAGCAAGAGAGCTGGTTCAAACTGGGAAGCCTCACCACTGGGTTGGCGTTGTAGGTCATACCCGTTATCATACACCTGCCAATTGTCTGCGAGCTGAACCTAATGAAAGTTAGCGTAGTCTCGCTCAACAATACCACACGACTCACCCTTGCATTCTTTTGGCTTTCTCCTGGGGCAAAATGCGCAATCGCAGTCTCTATTATAGTTTCAACACCGATTTCTACAACATCCCACTTCTTGTAGTTGTCCGTTATGTAGCCATATGTCCGAAGTAGATCCGATCTGGGCAACTGGCCGTAATCGTTGAATATTTCTTGTCCCTTCGTGATTGGCTTGATTGCAATCATAGTCATCCTGCTTTCCTCTTGAAGCAGATGCGCCTGGTCTCATTAGTAGGGACTTTCGCAAGTTTCGGTATTACTCACATTGTTCTTATCACCATCTGCATTGAGTAGATCCGCCAGTGGAACCATCGCTTTAGGTAGGCTGGGGATCTCCGAAGTGTCATCCTGCCAGTCTTCGTCTTCCTGTTCTGGCTCAAAGTCAAACGCGTATGCCATGATCAACGTCGCCATCCTATGAGCGATCATAAGAAAACGTGCTTCGCCATTTGAGCTAGCGAATACCGTAGCGTAGTCTCCAAATAGTGCGTGCTGGCCTTTGACAATAGGAAGCAGTTGTTCAAGAAAAGACGTATCTGCCTCGCTCTTCCCTATCTTCTTTACAACGGCGCTGCCTTGTAGTTCGGCCAATTCAGAAGGCGACCACTGCATAAGGGTATCGAAGTCATCAGGGAAGATATTGAAGTACGGCCACCATGTAGACTTCTCTTTTTGGCCCTCTTCATATATCATGACGAGTATCAATGACATCCACGAATCGAGCTCCGTGAACGCCTCTGGAATATGTCGGGGGAGGTTTGAATTTTCCACGCTCAGAACATCCGATAGACCTACAGAGAATAGCTCCTCATCCTCGTCGATGTCTTGCACTGCTTCTGGTACATGTCAGTATGCTTGAACCCGGGAGGAAGAAATACGGAAACGCTTGAAAGCTAGTACCTATGCCTCTGCCAGCACCATATCGTCTCTTGTCCGCTACTCTGATCTTCGAGCTTATGCTGGCTCCTGGCCTCTGTTTCAGCCAGCTCATGAAGTTGTCGGACTTTTGCTGGAAGTCATCAGTCACTATAGGAGTCGTCATATCAGTATGCCTCGAGAAGAAGGTAGGTGTGAAGCGGAAAATGAGAAGTACGGTAGTCGGTGGACGTGAATGTTGTGCGGCAGTTCAAAGCGAGTCAGGGTCCGAGCTTCTCCAACCCCGCCTAAAGTCCGAATACCGACAGACGATAACAATTAACAACAGCGATTAACTTGACATCGACCACCATGATCGCTCTCGGTCTCGAAGGCTCAGCTAATAAGCTGGGCGTTGGCATCATACTCCATCCTCCTGAAGGTGGTCCAGCCCGGATCCTCGCCAATATCCGCCATACATTCGTCTCCCCGCCTGGAGAAGGCTTTCTGCCAAAAGACACAGCGAAGCACCATCGATCATGGCTCGTCAAGCTCGTCAGGCAGGCCTTGAAAGAAGCTGGCGTGACTGTGAAAGTTGTGGATTGTATATGCTACACCAAGGGCCCCGGTATGGGTGCTCCTTTGCAGAGCGTCGCTGTCGCGGCCCGCATGCTGAGCTTGCTGTGGGGTAAAGAGCTTGTGGGAGTAAATCATTGCATTGGGCACGTCGAGATGGGTCGCGAGATCACAGGGGCGCAGAATCCTGTTGTTCTATATGTATCAGGCGGCAATACCCAGGTCATAGCCTATGCTTCCCAACGATATCGGATTTTTGGGGAGGCGCTCGATATCGCTGTTGGGAACTGCCTTGACAGGTTTGCGCGTACGCTCAATATTTCAAATGATCCTGCGCCAGGCTATAACATTGAACAGATGGCGAAGAAGGGGAAGCATTTGTTAGATCTGCCATACGCCGTAAAGGGAATGGACTGTAGTTTCTCTGGGATTCTGGCAATTATAGACATATTAGCCCAAAAGTTGGAGAGCAACACAGGTGAATGGATGGATGATATCACAGGAGAAGTGATCACCAGAGAGGACTTGTGCTTTAGCTTGCAAGAGACCGTCTTCGCAATGCTAGTGGAGATTACAGAAAGGGCAATGGCGCACGTGGGCTCCAGTCAGGTGCTAATCGTAGGTGGGGTGGGATGCAACCAGCGGCTGCAAGAGATGATGGGCATGATGGCAAGAGATAGAGGTGGCAGCGTGTTCGCAACCGATGAACGATTTTGCATAGACAACGGGATTATGATTGCCCATGCTGGACTGTTAGCCTACAGTACGGGCTTTATAACTCCCTTGGAGGACAGCACATGTACCCAGAGATTTAGGACAGACGAGGTGTTTGTTAAATGGAGAGACTGATCCATCCCCAAAAATGCGAAGCTAATGGTGCTGTGGCCTCCAAGACTTTCCCATTGTATCATGTGATGCTGCACTAGCGACCTTGCCGATCTATCTTCGAACAGATGGCTTTCCAATGACCCTATGATGACGAGACGCAGAAGTCCTTTATGAAATGAAAAAGGGCTTTTGAGATGGTATGCAAGAAATGCATGAGATATGGAAACCTATCCCTATAATATAGGATCTTTCTCCTCAACTCCAACGCTACATGAAGATGACATCAAGGTACGTTCGAGAAACGTAAAGTGTACCATTCAGTCAGTTTCATCAACTGTGGGCTTGTACATAATAGTGGTCACGTACTATTTCTGATGTCAGTCAAGCGGCGCACGTAAACGTAGAAAGAGATTACCTTTCGCTTGTAGCGAGTAGTCACACTTGTGGCCAGAACCTGGTTTTTGATACTACTGGTGGCCAAGTGGTTGAGCACTGTGTGATTAGGCATGTTCAATACACTGCTATCATCCTTCATGGGAGTCGACCCGTTCAGTATGGACTTTCCCAGAAAGAGAGGTAGACTTGGCGGTGTGGCAAATTCCGCAACTCCTCTCGCAGCACGCTGGTACCGCCTCGCTTGTTCGGAGAGATCAAGGTCATGAAGGTATTTGGGGACATCATCGCCCCAGTAGACAGCTTCAGGAGCTTCAATAGGCTGAGTCTTTCCAACAGAGTTTGGATCATGATCCGTACCTTCGGTGCCCTCGGGGAGAACTTGTGGCGGGTGAATTTTGATCTCGGTTTCTGAATCCTTTGGCAAGTCGTCGGCGCTAACTTCAATGTAGTTGACAAGGATGTTGGTGTAATCGACGGCAGTTGGCAGTTCGTTCGAGAGCTGCATCTCGCCATCGACAATAAACTTGACATGGTGAGTTCCTGGAGGAAGTTGAAGGACATTTGAAAGTATGTTCGTTTCAGGACTGTGTATCATCTGGTGATCAGCATGCATGTGGCATACTAAAGCTAGACGCTCAGATGGCTCAATGCCGGTAAGGCACACTGAAGACATGAACAAGGCTGAAGTAGTGCAAGTATTGTAGCGCAGTGCGCAGAAAGACGCATCTCACGAGGTGAACTATTAAATTTAAGATTCCTAGTAGACTCGAAGAATAGAGTAGTTGATGGGACATACGAACAGCTTTACTTACTCCCTAGTCATGCGGAATTTCCGGCTCCATGAAGTAAATGTTCCCGTAACGTAGACCTTATCGCCCCCCTGCTTCCACTGAACCAGAGTTGGCACAGTCCTCTTTGACCCCTCAAACGGATATGGCTGAAGCTCATCGCAAAGCTCGTCGTCGTCAATCGTGGTGTTGCTAACAATGGAGGTTTGCCGTGGCAGAGCACCCTCGACGTCTTCATAGTGCAAGGCCGATGAGAGATCTGCAGGGGTGATTATAGGAGAGCCGGGGGTATGAACCTCTTCCTCAATCGGCAAAGGTAGGCGGGGTGGAAAGTTGAGATTTGAGTGCGGTATATAATTGGGGTCTCGAGGTGGACCGGATGGCTCGAATCGGGAATCTGGGCCTTTTTGGCGCCTGGGTTCTGCTCCACGAGGGACTTTTACAGGCGTAGATTGTTCCTTCTTCTTCCTGTCCTTCCATTTTTGATGTGATTGCTCGTTGCCCATCCTTTCGCCTTGGCTGTGGTGCTGTGTGGGTGATGAGTTGGCGGATCCGGAGTGGTGTTGAAGATGTGCTGCTGGATGCGATGTGTGCTGTACAGGTGCAGTTCGAGTAGAGGGCTGAGCTGTTGACGATTTCGGCTCTTTCCGTGAATGGTTCGTCGAAGAGCTTGATGAATGACTGACCACGGGAGAGGCAGGCTTCGCGCCATCTGGCTTCGATGGATTGTTTCCCATTGTGACGTTACAAGGGGACCAACACGCCCAGGGCAACGCCCAAAACTCAAGCAATAGCAGCAAAAATCATGGAAGAAGTTCAATGGTTTGACTGCAGCCCAGACATGCGGTTATCTACAATGACACGACGTTGCCCTTAGGGCTTCTCCATGCAGATCGACGTTTACGGACACTAAGTGATGTCAACCCGAAACCAATTCCCTTCAGTGGAGGAGCTCCAGGACTGCCTTACTACCTCAGATTTATAAGGGACATTGTGAAATCTCTACCTGTTGATACTGCAGGTCCTCATTGAATATGCAAGGAACCGAGTCGTCTTCGTCATGGAAATACCACGGTGGAGGTCCGTGAATAACAAAACACTACGAGTACGGAGGTACTTAAACATGTGCAATTGCTGCTAAGCAAGGTAGACCTGGTAGGTGGTTTTAACCGTACCGTAGAATATCCTAAAGTATCTATCTACGGTATCTACGTGGCGAGGCGGACTTCCGTATCAACCCAAGAAATCAAATGTTTGCATCTAAAATCCAGGCTCGAGTTTGAACACGCAATCGCCACTAGATCAGGAATATATCATCTGCCCACTGCGCTGTGCATGATCTTTATGAAGTTTGCGCCTCGCTTGAATTCATCCCTTCCATGTGACCATTCCGACGATACGGTTTCAGAGTCAGGTCAAAAGGATTGTTGTTTCAAACCAAGCTCGTTAAAAGCCAGTTCAGCCGATCGAGACCACGTCCCTGTCCACCATAACCTGTTAAAGAGATCAGACCCCAACTGGTGGACTCTTTCGTTGTTCTGGGACTTCAATCTTAATGGTTTTTGGTGGGCGGTGAGCTGGGCCTTCTGTCGGAGATCGTCTTGTTGGGATCAGGACTAGATATGTCCTATTGGAGCAAAATGATCGAATGCAACGATATCGGCTGAAACACCATGACAATCAAAGAAAATGGGATTAGCGGCAAGGAGTTTTACATTTCACTTCTAAAGGTGCTTATGGCCAATGTCAATCTCAAACACCCATGAATAGACTCATTAAACACCGGTCCAGTCGAATCGTAACCCATCTCAACGGTATTTACTCTAGTGACGAAGAGTACTTAAGGTAATTCATAGTAGGTTCGATTCCTATTGGGCGCTAGAATAGTACAATGGTGTAGTGGTGTCGTTTCCTTTCTGAGAGTAGACTTGAAGGCTTGATTGGGCAAGATACCTATGAAATGGAGAGGCAAGTCTATGCATTAAGAACGGGGATAGGCAAAAGCTTCCCTTCGGCCAAAAACCTTTGGAAAAGATCAATACCCACCTCATCTCTGGACAAGACTAACAGGATTCGACAAGGACCTGGAAGAACAGGTGACTTTTCGCCTCAAAACCAGTAGGACATTGCTCAGCAGGATTCAATATATCCAGTCACTGGTCCACAGATCGAGTCGACTCTGGCGATCTTTGTGAGTGCCTTAGATATGGCTCAGAGATAAGTGTAAAATATCACTGTGGAGAGTACTAGTAGGTACATAAGGTAGGTAGTAGTGGACCCTCGGATGTGGCTGACTCTAGCGACAGCCCTACGTCAATAGCACATGTCAGAGCCTTTGTCTCTGCTCCCCATGTCTTGATGAAGCAAGACACCAATGTCCCACCCCCGAAAATGGGCTACCTCTCCGCCCTTACAACTTTCCTCTACTACCTCCTCTATCCAATTGCCGTTCTCCTCGGCTGGATCTTCGCCCTCCTGGCCATCGTTGCCGCGCCGTTTTTATACCTTGGGCACTGCATCATCATATACACCTGCTGGTACCCATTTCATATCCTTGCGAAGTTCGAGGTAAGATCTTTGCCGAAGCTATCTCCTTACGACAACCGTCTAATATTTTGCACAGACGCTCTACATTTACCTCGGTGTAGCAACCCTTGTAGGTGTCTTGACCGGGACAAGTCTGCACTACACATCAGGCTTCATTCGCACGTTGTTGGATTTAGATGGTCGTGAAGAGAAACCACGAGGGATGACAGCGGTTACGTATCGTGTGGAGAGACAGGCGAAGCAGAAGCAGAAGGAGAATCTGGCTTTCGTGCCAACACCAAGGTTCACACCGCAAGCGAGCGTCGATGTGTCGCCGAAGGAAGAACATATGGACTGGTTGAGGCAAGATCGAGGGCGCAGGAAGGGCTCGTTGATAGACACCACCATACTTGAGGAAGACGATAGTTCGGAGGAGGGGTTTTAGTCCTCGCGGATACAAGCAGTTTGGTTTGCTTTTCAAAACACCCTGGGGAGTTTCTTTCGATAAGCGTAGGCCTTTTCTAGCACATCCCCAAACCGTCATCCCTTTTTAGCATTCCGTAACCCCAACGCCCGTGACTCTGACACCGACTCCCCAAGTTTCCCCAAACGCCTACATCTCCCTGCATCACTTGGTATATCCAAACTTTTATCAATCGCTAGAAGAACAGCCTCGACACCCGCAAGCAACACATTCGATAGTTTGGTCCTCCTTCAGCTGCGCCTTCGGTACCCGACAGATGCAAGTCGCGTTGAAGTTTGTCTCTTTCGTTTGTATACATCTTAGGCAGCACAACTGGATGTACACCATGGTTATTATATATCCAAAAAGAGCTATCATATCAACGGCGCATACCTTCTCATAGCCCTGCTTCTTCCACTTTGCGATTAGATTTCCGTCCGCGTACCCATTTTTTAATAGCCAGTCATACAGAGTTTTCGAGATTGCTTCTTTGTCGTAGTAGAGTTCGTAGATATATCTGGACCCTATGCGCATAGGAGCTGTCAGTAACCGCTCCCTGAGAGATAGGCGAACGGGGTGGATAGCTGCGGATAGCGGTACATACGTTGATGGCTGATCTGAAAAATTGGCCACAAGACTTCGTGTCGCTTTTTGCCTTCATGTGAAGCATTCTCGGCGTCCTTCATCTTGTTACTGAACTCCAGTAGGGTGTCCTCGAGATCGTCAAAGCCATCTGGTGGTGGCTTGCGATTTCGCGCTGAGCGAATAGGCGGCATGGCTCGATGCGCTGTCAGATGCTATCGTAAGAGCTGATATGAACGATTATACCAGTGGTGTCTCCTATGGCTCTAGTGCAATTAGATGTAGTGGGTTGTGAAGGCACAACGGTGAAGAATGGTGATGAGAAACCTTTAACGGCTGCGTCATTCGGCATGTTCCGCTAGCGCCATATCCAAGCGAGCGGTTGAAAGCCAAGAGCTTGTCGGTATCAAAGAACCCCTCCCAGGACAATAACTTCGGGCATCGGAATAATGGTTATCAACCCGACGTATCTTGCTCAGCGAACACGTTCATGTTTGTCTCTGTCTCGTCCACATGCGCTACACTTGCTAATCGGAATATCACAGCTGTGAGCTGGCAAGATGCCCAGAAGAGGGTCCTCAAGTCCTACCGGGAGTGGCTGAGAGCTGTCAGTTGCTTTCATGATAACTTCTGTCTAACTGATACTGATGACCTGTGTTTGGTAGGCTCCCGAGATCCAGCAGATGTACTCGCTCAATTTCCCTGTCTCTGCTATACGGACCAAGATACGGCAGGAGTTCGAAAGGCATAGATTCGTTGCCCAATTGCCTGTGGTTGATGTGCTGCTCATGCAGGGTCATGTGGAATACCAAGTATGCGCCCCGATTCAATTCTCGACCAAACAGTAAGCAAGCGTTGAGTGGCGTCGGAAGACGTAAGACATTGGGGATGACAGCATGGAGCAAGTTCAGGGTGGATATGTTGCAGCATATGCTGACCGAAGATTGATGATAGGAAACGCTCAACTTTTGGAAGCAACTGCCGCATGTCCTCAAGTATTTCAGAGATACGGAAGATCCCACCTCAAGGTTGCCCAACAACTTCATGCAAGCATTTTTAGAAGTAAGCTGTCCAGAGGATAAACAACAACCCTGTAGCTGACCTGCGGATTTAGGGTCGAAATTGAGGCTCTATATTTCCCAATTGGCGTTCATGTTGCACATAGGGGATATCAAAACGCTCAATGCTATTCCAGCACTTAGCGCCTGCCTTGACTTGCATCAACTTTGCTGCCTCGTCATGAAGTCATCCCTCGAAGCCATAAATTTGTCCGTGACCACGTCACAGAGATCCATCAGGTCATCAAAGCCCTTTTCTAGTACATCATAGACTGTTGTGCCATCTGTGAAATCGTGTCAGCCGAGTCCGCTCAAACGAAAGAGTAGTAACCGGGACAACGCACCGTACGTCTGAATCCGTAAATTCATCTTGGCTTCTGACGGATGTGGTATCGAATATCCACAGAGCTCAACTTCAGGGCTGCACATATAGGGTTTAGCGCCAATGATCCAAACAGACTTAGGGCAATCGTACTTTTTCATAATTATATATCGTAGTGCATTTCCCAATGTATGATCTTCGTTCTCAAATTCGAACGAGGCGGCTGTGTCACTTGCCCCAGGGAGCTAGATCCATTTCAGGCTCTATGTTCCACCAAAAGTATAGGGAAGACTAACTACACGGATACGCTGTTCGCCAAATTCTAAGACCGGTTCCGGAGAGGCTGTATTGCCCGTGACTTCATTACCGTTTGGTGCATCTTGCATGGATTGGTCTTGAGAGCCGGAGACTTGTGAAGGCATCTTTGATATGGCAATGCTCATGCAGAGTCATGCGAGTGTTATTCCATCAGAAGTTCCTGACCGAGTGTCCAAATTTATTTCTTTAGCGCCCGTTTATTTTCCCGCTTGATGGAGACAGTTTTTCATGCCGATGCCATGCTTTACAAGGATAATCCGAAGATTTATTAGGTACGTAAGAAGTCACTCATACCCCAAATACAGTTATTGTCAATCGTATCTTGATGCACCTGCATCTAGAATCTGCACGCTCAATATGGACTTCAGGTCTCGACTCTTGAAAGGTCTCTGAGTCGGATGTACGGTATGCATTTGTAGGGAAACAGGCGCGCGGCATATAAATATCAATCCACTTTGAGCTGTGCCTGAGATCATCGCGCAGGAGAGACTATTGAAAGCTTGGCGTCGGGGATGTTGCTTCATTAAGATCCAAGTACCGCAATAGATCAACGATGCTTCTATCCTACACCTCTATTATTACCCGGTGATGCCTGATCGAGGGAAGCACATTTGTTATCGGCTCGACTGGAGGCTACAAGGAGTGGAACGGTTGCAGAAAGTCTAGGTCTGATACCTACTCGCTGTGTGTGTAGTAGAAACAAAGGGGATGTATCGGAATTCGCGATGGGATATTCCGACGTTTCAAGAGCAAAGCGTGATCAAATCAAAGCAATATGAATCGTGGAACACGGTCTCTGGATCAAGACACGGCACAAGAATGGCCGTTGGCAGTTGGTATTAGGAATATTGAAAGGTTCGTGTGTAACAATCCATATACAACTCGTTTCAAGGAATCAACGGCAACCTGTCAAATGCAAGTGGCTGCTCGGTCAGACGGTCACAGCCGTGCAAGAACATGGTGTCCTAGGCGTCATTGGTGGAACATGGCCCTTCTGGAGCGTACGAGTACAACGCAGCTGGCATGGATTGAACGGTCGCCTCGCAAAGCTGAATATCGGACGCAAGTGAAGGTAAACGAAACCTTCCGGCTTGATGGAGCTGATAAAACGATCCCAAATTGGGGATCTTATCTAGGATGAGGATCAGCCCAACGCTTTGCGATTGCGAAACGCTCGAGATACTTGAATTAGTCCTAGCGTACGAGTCCAGGGAACATGCACAGTACTCGTACCTTACCTACTGCGCTCAACCGTGGGTCAGGCCGGGACGCCTATTATTATTGTGTGGTTTTTCCTTACGGCACAGGCTTTGTTTACATGAGCGCAATATATTATATATCTAATGTATCTAGGTTCTGTGTTTCAGCATACGGCGGCCATGTTCATCCTGCTATTATTCTAGATGCTCCCTATATTATTATCATCGAGAGAACAGCGTAGTGACAGTGGCAACCAGCGCGCGTTGTAGCACAGTACAGGTACTTGAGAATGGAGATGAACATCTAGTGATACGTGATACGTGATACTACTACTACTGAAACCTATTATACACACCGAACAGATTTGCTGAAGCCTATCGTTACCCTGTCCTTGGCCCCCCAAGAGCCAAACTCAATAGGTACCAAACTACCAATACCTCCCCCCAACCCCTACTCCCGCAACCTGGACTAAACTGGATACGAAACGCCCGGCTTTTAACCGCTCCACAGATCATTGAACAGAAGGGACTTCCCACTACTTACTCGCTCACCCCTCCTCCTCCTCCTCATCCTCCTCCTTACCAAAAACTAAACGGCGGATTCGAAACGACTCGGATCCCATTTTTTTCCGTTTGCACCCTCGTCCCTGTGTGAACACGACACAAGAATGAACCCCAGGGATACCAGGTGATCTGTCTCTGTTGGAGGGGACTACGACATCTTGTCATTTCTACTGCGACATCCTGCCTGGAGCATAGCCCTCGACAACTCAAGCAGACCTCTTGCTGGCTACACCCAAGCGACACCTACTCGCTCCGGCACGTTCTTCGGCCGCCCCAGCGCTTTTGCCCGTCTTCTGATCCCTCGACGCACGGCAAAGCATCAGCATCTGGGTCCGGGGAGCGCAATGTCTACAGCAGTCGCATCTGCTGCACCAGCTCCCTCACTGGCTCCGCCTCCGTCTGAGGCTGATGCGAGTCCCAAATCACCTTATACAACACTGGCTCCTTCGACGCACACCCCCATTCAGCTCGATCGAAGTTCCGCTTCAGCCACACCCAATACAGCATCCGCCAACGCTGCACCGGCCATCATCAGCGAAACTACGGCACAGCAGAAGTTGACTCCAGAGGGGAAGCGTTCACCCAATTCGTAAGTTCACAACTTCTTTTATCCTACACCTCACTGTTGTCTATAGTCCATAATGTTGATGGCCATGACCCACCGTCAAACTCACACAACGTACAGATCAAGGCATGGTCCACCGAAAATCATTGTAAAGAAAGAGCCTCCTGGTTCACCGGAGGTACCCGCAACCTCCAGGCATAGACCGCGAAAGTTGGATCTGTCGTCGAGCACCTCACAGGGACAAGGTGCAATCTCATCGCGGCCTTCCGCACCTTTGACTGCAAGAGATAGTGGAGGCCTGGCTATGCACGACGTCGGCCTTGCGTGCCTGTCACCTGGTTTCCAAACTCAAGATCCTACCATGAGAGAACAATTGCAGAGGAGCATCTCTGTACGTGACCAACAAAGGCATATCATCGAATCAAGACTACAAAAGACAGCAAAGCCCATTGATCCAGACGGAACAAGAAGTTCGGAACATATCGCCTTTGGGGGCGGCCTAAAGACTCCTTCCACATCTACGAGTAAGAAAAGGCCTCCAGCCGGTCTATCAATCATACCCCCATCTGCCGAACAATTTCAAAACGAAAGGGTCATCCAATCAGCACCACTACATCAAAGCTTCACTGGTAGGCATCAACCTAACCCAATGACCCGACATATTGCCAACCAACCTTCCAATCTCTCCAACACCTCCCACATCCACCACGTCCCGGCGACACAAACAAACAATCGCCTACCACCCATAACCGACGTTTTCGCCAACGAAGGCCTCGGCGTACACAGAGGTGAAGCCCCCAACCGAAGTAGCTTCTACCACTCCAATTCCAACTCCGGTTCCTCACACTCCAACCATCTACCCGCCTTCCCCTCTCCCGGCCTCCCACCTCCTCATTCCCAACCCCCGCCAGCATCTCGATCACGAGATTACCGCTCAGCCGAAGAGGCAGTAGCCGATATGACGACCGGCCGTGAAGACCTCATCCCCAAAATCGTCCATTACACCGGCCACCAACCTCCCACTCCACCCTCTCCATTGATGCAAAGTGGTCAAGGCCCCAGCAACAAGTATGCCGTCAACCACACTAACGGCGACATTGGCCGCAGCGGCAGTGGAAGGAGAAGACCCAGGGCCGAGTACGAAAGGGACATGGGAACGCCGCCGCTCGGGAGTGGGCCGGAACCTACGAGGAGAGGACCGTTTGGGGAGGGTGTGGATAGTCCGGAGATGCAAAGGAGGAAGAAGGATGAGTTTCTAGGGCTGTGTGCTAGGGCGTGGGACTTGTTCCACTCTTGAGTTTCTTTCCGGTGTTGGTTTTTTTTTTGATGACTTTGCGCGAATTTTGGTGCAAAGGGAGCATTGGGAGCACGTGCTTAATGTCTATTTTTTAGGCTATCAGTAAGAGCGATCAGGGCTCTTCTACTTCTAGCAGTCGACGACTTTGGCTATGATAATTGCGGGGTTCCTCGGCGTCGGTATATGCTCCAGTCAACGATGTGCTGATGGGGGTACCCCAAGAATTTTTGGTAGACGACAGTTTTTTTGGAACTCGAGAAGTATGAACGAAGATGATATTCTTTGGACATTTCAAGAGATGACAGATACTGAGATTCTCCGCTTGACACATGGATCTGGGAGGGTTTATCTCTGTCTCTTCCAACATAGCTAAAATCATGCGTCTAACTAACGGAGGAGAGAAGTTTGTGTTTTTTTCACGCAAATCGCCCCATACCAGAGCAGTGCAGTGCAGTGCACAACCAAAGATGGGGGGAAATCTACGTTTTGGGATTTTATAGTTGTGGCTGGAGGATCTTGGTTTTGTGCTTGGAGCGAAGGAAAGGGTGGGGGGGGGGGTTTCTGTTGGCTGTAGGGTTTTGGGAAGAGTAAGGTGGTGGAAGCGGAGGAAGGGGTTTGGGGAATGGGGATGGGGATGGGGGTGGGAATGGGGAGGTTCGGGAGGGGGATTCGTTGCATCTAGTCGTCGGTACATTGATGACAAGTACGAAATGGAGCAGGTGTTTAAAAAACAGCCGGGGACCAGTGCATTGGGGGATTTCCCCGGCTCCGGTGGGAAGGGATGGGGTTTGGGATGGAGGTAGAAACGAGGTAGAAGTCGGGGTATGCCGGAGTGTTTTTAAAGGGACTGCTTGTGAGAGAGTGGAGCTGCGATGTATGAGGCTGGTATGGGAAACGGGGAAGGGATAAGGGGGTTTTGGAGGAAGTGAGAGAGAAAAGGGCTTGGGAGATTCGGTATCTGCTATTATCATTCCTTTCTTCATCAGTTCGGAAGGGTGGATTTTCCAGTATGGTGGAAACGTGCGTAGTGAAGCTTATAGCGCAGCTCCAATGTTCGAAAAGCCACAAGGACAGGTGCTGGGTCTGTGGGTCTGTGGGTTTGTGGAGCTGTGGAGCTGTGGATCTGTTCGTATCGTCTGAGCACGAGGCTTGGTATCCCCCTTGATCGTCTCCCTCCGTTCGCTTTATGTAAGGTTTCGTGTTCGAGAATATGAGGTAGGTTGTGAACTCGGTCATACGGGTCGACAACCAAGTGAGTGCATGGATAGTCGGTGGAGAAGTTACAGTCGTAAATCTGGTTTTCTTGCTCGGCGACTGAGGGCAGCTTTTGCATGTTCTTTCGGGTCTCTTCGGTACAAGAGGGTAGAGGTGGAGTGGAGGTGTGGTGCGAGTGGTGGGTTAGATGTTGCAAGCTTGGTCCTTTTGCAGCGTGGATACCTGCGAAGAGCTGGTTGAAGGTCCCAAAGCCCTTCTACAACCCTTCGCTTACCCTTTTCCGTATATTCTTTCACTTCTATCACCCCACGGTCCAAATGGAGCACAACATATGACAGGGCCAATAAACAATAACAAGAGAACCTGACTCCTCCTCTCAGCCCTCCACACCTCTCCTCCCCTCAGGCATGCCTTTCCTCTCCTTCGCAGCCTTTTTCTTCCGCCTCCTCTCAATCACCTTATCCGCCTGCTTACCCTTCATGCCTTCAAACCTCTCCACTAGCGCCATCTTCTTCT
>JAABUV010003239.1_pt1 | contig 20947 bp, 19 predicted proteins | sample 5559971 | NCBI WGS metagenome assembly JAABUV01 (sample SAMN10711881, study PRJNA513362) | rock metagenome | isolation source: Antarctica rocks | place: Antarctica: Victoria Land, Knobhead nord | collected 2015-12-19
TGATCACGCAAGGCCCGTGATACATATGGTGCGTGGCGCAGGTTGCACGTCGATAACCCCGATGGACTGCGCGAAATCATGCTGCCTGCGTTTTCGTGAACTTTTTACAAACACTCCATGAGCACTTTTGTACAAGTTGCTTTGGCAGCACACGCCTGAGCAGGTAGCAGCGTCAAGCTTGCGCACAGACATGTGCGCACAGACAAGCTCGCCAGACCAAATACACCCTCAAATCCACACCCCGCTCGGGTAGGAGGTCAGAGGGCGTTCGGTTGTCCAGTCGCTTCAACCCTGTCTGGGATGGAAAAGCAAGCCGAATACTGCGCCTCCGCACTGCGCCAGATGCTGGAATTCATGACCTTGTGCTGCCCATAAGGCCTACGGCTCAGAGCTCAGTTCAGTGGTGCACTTGGGGATCAGGTCACATACCCTAGCAGCGGTGGAGTTACTGCCAAACGTGCTGGCGCATTCATACCACATCTGTAGCCTATGCAGCGGTGTTTGGCCAAGCAGTGGCCAGAAGTGCTGATGTGGCCTATACATCACCCTGCAACGCGCTTCCAAACGTGCGCAAGCAAGCGCTGCAAGCGCCCTGCAGCGCTTCCAGCTCACAAACACTGAACAGCAGAGCCAGCGGCCTGGCATGTGGAGTGCGTGCGTCTGTTTAACACAACCATATCGCCTGGTATAAGATCCCCTCTCTTTTGCGCTATTGCAGATCAGGCCCATTGCCCCGCATCCCCAGCGCCCGGGGCAGCGATGCAGCCTGCGCGCCGCACTGACGTGCGGCGCCAGCATACAAGCCGGTCAGGCGCAGAGCCTCCCAAGCCCCCGCCAGCGGCAGGCAGCGGTCAGAAGCCCGATGCGGGCAGCAGCAAGGGCTCGGGGGTGCAGCCAGGTGCTGCGACAGCAGAGGATGCGCGCGAGTCTGACGACGGGGGCGACGCGCCGCTGCTCGCTGCGCGGCCGCCCTGCGCAGCGCCGCCAGCCGACGCAGCCTTTGTTGTGGAGGCGAGCCCGCCTGCCGCCCCGATACTACATAGACATATTGACAGCCCTGTGTACGTATGTGCCTGACTTCACATACTTGTCATAGCCCCGCAACACCTCAACACCTGCCAACTGCTCTTGCCTGATGATGGTACCAACACATAGGCTTCACAGTATCAGTGCATAACAATGCCACATCCTGCTTCTGCGCAGGACAGCGCGGCGGCCGATGCGGCGGAGGCGCTGCTGGCGTCCGCGGCGGTGGTCGACCTGGCGGTGCCGGGCGGCGCGCTGCTGTACGCCAGCCGCGGCCTGGAGCAGCTGGCGGGCGTGCGCCTGGGGTCAGGGTCAGGGTCGGGGCAGGGGTCCGGCCGCGACGGCGGCGCTGGCCTGGGCGCGCTGCTGGAGCAGGGCGCGGGCAGCGAGGCGCTGCGCGCGGCGGCCAGGTCCGGCGCGCCGGGCGGCGCGACGGTCGCGCTCATGCGCCCGGACGGCTCCAGGCGCGCGCGCTGAGAGCCGCTCAAGGCTGTCGAGGTGGTGAGGGTCGGCCGGGTGCTCTGAGATGTTAAGGCTGGGTGGTGCGGCCCGCTAGCTGGAGCGCGGACCGATGCAGGCGCACAAGCCCCTGCTCAGCTCCAAGGCCCCCCGCCACTGCGTGCTATCTACCAGACCAGGCTCAAAATACAAGCAATGGAGTTTAGTGCATCCGCGCCACCACCGTCCATGCCATGCGCACGCATGCAGTAACTGAATGTGCTCTCGCCCGGCCGCCCGCGGGCCAGGGTCAGCTGCGCGGTGAGCTGCCTGCCGGTCCCGCCCGGCCCGACCGGCGCGCCGCGGTGCCTGCTCCTCTTCCACCCGCTCGCGCGGCCCCAACCGCGCCTGCCAGAGCCTGCTCCTTCAGGATCCGATGCAGCGCCCGCCCCGAGCGGTGGGCCGCATGCCGCGCCTCCCGAGGCGGGGGTAGCTGCGGAGGCCGCCGCTGGCTGCGCGGACGCGGCCCCGCGTGAGGGCGCCGGGCAAGCAGCGGACCCTGGGTCACGCCCGAGCGCGGCTGAAGAGGGGGCCGCCGCGCCCGGCCCGCCGCCGCCCGCCGGCGCCGGCTCCGCTCAGGGGTCCGCCAGCGCAGCCGAGGACGCCCGGCGCGCGTCGGGCGCGGGGGACGCCGGCGCGGACCCCGACCCTGGCGTGGAGGCCGCAGCGGCGGCGCGGCAGGCGGCCGCCGCGAGCGTGCTGCGCGGCATGGCGCTCGTGGACGGCGTCGCGGCCGGGTCGCCCTTCCAGCGCTGCAGCGGCGGGTTCCAGGCGCGCCCGCCGCGCGGCAGCAGGCGCGACGCGCACCTGTCTGCTGCCAACGCAGTGCGCGTAACATGGGTCACAGCTTTACATTCGCGCACGCAGGCACGCGCCGTTGACTGCAACACGAAGACAGGGTGTCGGGCTAAGGGGCATGGAGAGGGTGTCCTGCGTGCGCAGCATGTAAACGCAGAGCTCTGCGCCTGTTACCACGCTGTCACAGTGCCGCTGGCTCACCCCAGACGCGCCAAAGTCATGCGGCAGCGCCGTGCAGCGCCGAGTGAGGACCGCGCCTGCAGGAGGCAAGCGCAACTCTGTCCCTAATCAGCCCACCCAAGCGACACCGCCACCGTGCACCAGCTGAGCTGGGGCCTAGCCAGCAGAAAAACTGCGTCCGCAGGAGGTGACGGGGTACGCAGAGGCCGCCGTGCGCGGCCGTGGCTGCCTCTGCCTGGCCGGCCCGCTGAGCGAGGGCCGCGCGGGACGTGCGCTCCTGCGCGCGCACCGCTCGGACCGCCCGCACGCCGCGCGGCTGCTGTGCTACCGCCGCGACGGGCAGCCGTTCCGGTGCGCGCGCCGACGCGCGGCATGCAGCCGCGGCCGAGGCCCATGCTGCCGCGAGTGCGCCACGGCGCCATTGCATTCCTAGTGCATGTGCAGCAGCGCAGAGAGGCTGACTGCCAGGGCCCTGCCTGACTAGCAGTCCACAGTGAGGCGCTGTGGGCTGGAGCAGGGCGCTGATGGTGAGCCTGCCGCTGGGCGACGGCGCGCCCGGCGACGCCGGCGCGGCGTCCGCCAAGGCCCCGGCGCCCGACGCCGCCGCGTCGGCGGCGCGGCACCTGCACCAGCCGCCGCTGTCGGCCGCCGCGGCCGCCGTGGCCGCGGCGGCGGCGGCGGCCGCCGCGGCCGCGGCTGCTACGGCCGCGCCGCCGCCGGTGCCGCGGGCGCCGCCCGCGCTCGAGCGCCTGCTGCTCGTCGTCGACGTGACGGCGGCCGCGCTGAAGCGCGTGGGCGACTACGAGCTGGGCCGCCAGATTGGGCGCGGCGCGTTCGGCACCGTGCGCATGGGCCGGCGGGTGGACACTGGCGCGCCCGCTGCGCGCCCTACCGCAGGCTGCGCTGCGGCCTCGCGAGGCTGTGCTCCTTGCGAGGAGCCAGCCAGGCAGTTCTGATGCAGGTGCTGCATACACACAGGCATGTGCAGGCTGAACAGCATCACAGGCAGTTGTCGGCTGTCACGCTCATGCTGATGCATAAGTGAACTCACAGAAAGCGGGCGCATCACTCCCGGCAGCCGCCAGCGTGCAGCGCGCGTTGTCGGCGCGCCGCAAGCGAGCGCTGATCACGCGCGGGGTTGCTGACCACGAGCCAGGCGAGGCGCACCGTCACGCGCGCGCGCGCCGCGGCGCGCGTCACTGATGATCACGCGCGCCGCGCGCCGCGCGCCGCGCAGGCGAGGTTGTGGCGGTCAAGGTCATCGATGCGAGCACGTTCAGCAGCATCACGCAGATTGACGCCGTGCAGGAGGAGCTGGCCGTGCTGTCCGGGCTCAGGCGCGCCATGTATCCACACACCTAAAGTACCCTACGTGTCCTGTTCTTATCACCGCGCGCGGCGCCTCAGCCGTGAGTGCAGATCGCGCTCGCGCCTGCCTCACACACCTGCTCCCGCCGCTCGCGCATGTATTCATGCACGGCCAGGCTGCGCCGGCGGCACGCCTGCCGGGCGGCGCGCTGGGCGCGGCTTGCGCGCCGCTCCGCGGGCGCTCATGCGGGGCGGGCGCGCCAGGCACCCCAACATCATCCGCCTGCTGGACAGCATCCTGGTGGCCAGCCGCTTCTACTTCGTCATGGAGTACGCGTCGGGCGGCTCGCTGGTGGACTTTGTGCGCGCCCGGGTGCGCGCCGCGCGCTACCCTACCCTATAACCTGACCCTGATGCATCAGGGGGTTTGCTGGTGGAATTTGTGTGCGCGCGGGTGCGGCCTGCGCCGCGCCGTCAGGCCCGCCGTTCCAGGGGCGCCTCATGGCGCGCGACTTGGCAGAGGCGGCGCGGTCTCTCTATGATGTCATGAGCCGCCGCCCTTGCATCTCTGCTTCGGCACTGCATGCGTGTCACCAGCGCGCTCTCGGTCTCCCGACCTGCTTGGCACACCCTGGTGCCCAGACGGACATGCTCACACGGGAGAACGATCCTGCAGGGTGGCGGTCGGCGGCTGGGCGAGCCGGAGACGCGGCGCGTGTTCGCACAGATCATCGACGCCGTCGACTACTGCCACCGCAGGCGCGCCGCCATGTAACAGCGCCGAGTGGCGTAGCCTCGTTCATGTCACGCAGGGTGGCCTGAACCCAAAGGTGTGCGGACACGAGATAGGGTAGGGTAGGGTGTTACCAAGATGCTAGCACACTGCCCGCTCCTGCGCGGAGCGCACATCCTGTCAGGCACTGCCTCTGCCTGACTCTTGTGCAAGCTTTCGCTTGATCCACCGCATCCTGGCGCCAGGGACACTGCGCCATGCTTCCCCCCTCCCCCCCAAACACCCGCGCCTGCCGGGGCCGGCGGCAGGCGCGTGATCCACCGCGACCTGAAGCCGGAGAACATCCTGATGGATGACGCCTGCAATGTGAAGGTCGCCGACTTCGGCCTGGCCGGCATCACGACGCCCTTCTCCGGGTCGCTGTCGGCCGCGTGCGGCACGCCCGAGTTCACTGCGCCCGAGATCGTGCGCGGGGAGGTGCGGCCGCTGGCCCGCCCGCTCGCCAGCCGCCAGTGGCGCGTTCGTGCGCCATAAACCGCTGGTGGCAGACAGCTCCGGCAACAAGCCTGGCGCCTGCCGCTGTGCCGTACGTGGTAATGTCGGTGCTGGTAGTTACCTTCAACAGCACATGCAGCGCCGCTGCGCATTTGCTCAAAATCCCCTGCGCATATACCCTTGTCAGCGGCAGCAGAGCGGTCACGCGCATGCAGTGTATGCGCATGTGCGGTACGCGCAAGCGGTCCGCACAGCGCCTGGGTATACGGTTAGGGTAGGGTAAGCGGTCCGCGCGGCGCGCGGGCCAGCATGCGTAGCTGCGCGTGCCGAGGGGGTGCGCCAGCGCACGGCATGCCGCGAGCGCGCCGCCGGCTTGGCAGCCAGCGCCGGCGCACGCGCAGGAGTACGACGGGCCCAGCATCGACGTGTGGAGCCTGGGCGTGATCCTGTACGAGCTGGCGACCGGGCGGCTGCCCTTCCGCGCGGCCAGCACGTCCGCGCTGTTTGCGGCGATCGCCGGCGGCGCCTTCCCGCCGCTGGGGCCCGGCGTCAGCGCGCCCCTGCGCGACCTGGCGCGCGCGTCGCGCCCGCGCTCCACACCCAAATCCGCGCTTGGCCTGATTTTGTCTGTAATGCTTCCTGCGGTGCTGTCCTTATGCCTCCAGCTGGTCGGGGGCCTGGCACGCAAGCAGCCGCGGGATGGGCGCTACTGGAGGCATGCACGAGCGCACGCCGCGACGGTGTTCTGACCGCTCCGTGCGGCGCCGCCTTCGCCTTGCTCCCCACCGCGTGCTTGACAGCGCACGGGCCGCCGCAACGGCCCGCCCTAGCTGGCGCATGTTGGGCGTGCATGTTGCAACTAAGCCTGCCGCCCTGCAGGTGCATAAGCGCGCGCGCCAGGCGGCAGACGCGCGCTCCGCGCGCGCAGGTGCGCCAGATGCTGGTCGGCCGCGCGGCGCAGCGCATCACCATCGACGGCATCCGCGCGCACGCCTGGCTGGCGGCCGGCGTCGCGCCGGAGCATGCGCCGGTGGCAGCTGCATCGGCCGAGCGCGCGCAGCCGCGGCGCTCGCGGATGGCCACGCAGGGGCCCGCCAGCCTGCAGGCGCGCCGCAGGGGCGCCCCGGCCGGGCGCTGGCAGGGCCCTCAGCAGGTGGGAGGGCGTCATGCGTCCGTTGCGTCCGTGCGGCGCCGCGGCGCCGGCGCGCCGCTCGCGCACACGGGCGCCTGCCAGCACGCCCGCTGCCAGTCACAAACGGCCGTCCGCTTGCCTGCGCATGGAAGGCTGGAGCTCGACTGGGGCGTCAGGCTTGCGATGGGCACCGCTTCTGTTCACGCATGCTACCCATCATCAACATCAGCACTTGTAGCCTTTCTTAGAGCAATGCCCGTCCACATGCAGACAGCGAGCAGGCTGGGGCGGTGCCGCGCGCAGTTGGTCGTGCCTGGGTCGGAGCGAGCGGCTGGGGGGCCAGCAGGCGCAGCAGGCACCCAGGCGGGCGGCCGGGGCGTGTCATCGAGCCCTGGTGCGCCGCGGGGTGGCGGCCGTAGCGCCGCACGCAAGTCGCTCGCGCGCGGCCCCGCTGGCGGGCACGCGCCGGCGGGGGCGCCGCTCGCCGCAGGGAGGGGCGCGGCGCCGGGGCCTGAGGCGGACCTCGCCCTTGAAGCGCGCGGGGCTGGCAGCGCGCCGGTAGCGCAGGGGCCTCGGGCAGGCAACTTCGGTCCCGCCCTGTCCGCGCCGGCAGCTGCGGGGGCTGCGCGGGGCGGGGGGCGGCCGGCGCCGGGGGACACGCCGGGCGCCGCCAGCCCTCCTGCCGCCCTCGGGGGGCTGCACCTAGGACCCGCCGCCGGCAGCGGCGTTGTCGGAGCGCCGGGAGCGGGCGCGCGCACCCCCTTAAAACGATCCACCGACCCGGGCGTGCTGGACCTGAATGCGAATGCGCTGCTGCCGAGCGAGGGGCCGGGCCCCGGCGCCCGGCCGGCGGTGGGTTCGCGGCGCGCGTCGGCCGCCCCCGGCGCGCTGCGCCGCCTGGCGCCCAAGGCGGCCGGCCGGCCGGGCGCGGGCGACCGCACGGGCCGGTGACGGGCGCCGCAAGGGTGCAGGCTGCGCGCTGGAACTCAGCCTCTGGTGTGATGGCTGCAGGGTGTCATGGGACCCGCTGTAGCCCTGGTTTATGAGCAAAGCCTCCCAGCTCGTGCATTGTTGACAGCCGCTGGAAGCTTGGTTTGCGCGTCCTGTTTGCGCGTGGGCAGCAAAAGCACGCGCGGCGCGACTGCGCGGGCCGCGCGTCTAAGCGGCGCCACATGGTACCAGGCGCAGAGCGGCGTGCGCCTTGCAGCTGACTCTGTGTCCGCTGCCTTGCATGTTACATGTGCAAACAGGGGCCGTGCAGTGCCGGATGGCAAACCTGGTGCAGGAGCTGGTGCAGTGAGGCGTGGCAGGGTGGCTCTGCCTCCCGGGTGAGCCGCCAGGGGCCTGCGCACCCCAGAAGCATGGCCAACTGTGCAGGCATGTGCAAATACCCGTGACCCCTGCGCCTGAGATGGGCGGTCCACACCCCCGCTCCTCAGGCTGCCAGGGCGTGCATGCAAGCCCCCTCGCTGGCACTCCCGCAAACCATCAAGCCCGCAAGCCTGGCACGCATGCTTCAGGGCTGATTCAAGCGCTGTTTCGCCCGCGCGCTCCCCTTGAGCGCGCCAAGCTGGCAACCCCAGGGCGACGAGATGGCCATACCCAACGATGCCATGCGGCGTGCTGCTGCACAGTGGCTTGGCCCACTGGACGAGCGGAGCGCGCTTCACTGGCTGGCGCCTCTAGCCGCCACTGCTTCCAGGTAATCGCAGACCAACAAGGCACTTCCCGATGCAAGCACCCACAAGGCAACAGCTGTCCACATCCTCCACGCCCGGGAATAGGCTGCTCCTGCCGTCGTCTGCGCCACAGGCCCCGCCGCCCAGTTACAATCCGCCGCCTGCGACGCGGCGGTCTTTGGGTGAGTACATTTGGCGGCAGGCTGATGCACATGCCATGCCGTGCCGAGCACTTGTTTTGTCTCCGATCCAAGCCAGCAGAGAGCGGCTGGGTTGGCAGGAGGCCCCTACGTGCATGCCATGCATTGGGAAGCACACGCGACCATAGCAGGGGCCAAGCGGGGGAGGCTCGCCAGCGAGCGAGCCTGCACCGCGGCCCGCACACCACAAGCAAGGGGCCTGCAGGCCACGGCGCAGCGGTGCTCTCCAGGGCACTGCGCTGCTTCAGTGCGCACCGCCGAGGCTGTCCGGCGCGCCTCCGCTTGAGCGCGCAGAGCTGTCGCCGCCAGGTCCTTGCGCCCTGTTCGGCGACGCCTTGGGGCCTTTGCCAGGGCGAGTACCATGGCAAGCATCCCGCGCTTGCTCGCCGGCCGGCGGCGTCTTGAGGTCTTGGCTTGCGCACGCGGTACCGCCACCATCGCCCCCGCCCGTGCCAGCCCGCTTGGAGGTGACCAGGTCGCCAGCGCCGGCTGTCAGGCGCACGCTGTGTGGCTAGCTGCAATAGAGCGCGGCGACCGGGGAAGTTCGCCTGGCGGCAGCGCGGCCTGGCCAGAAGTGCGAAGTGGCTGTCACCCGACCAGCCGTGTGCGGTGGGTGCCCTGGAAAGCCGCAACTGATCACTTCTACACAGCTCAGCAGCGCAAGCATACGTCGCACAGTCTGCTTCGAGCTGTAAGAGGCGACTTGCTTCACAAGCTCGCGTGGAGGCGCAAGCTTGCGCGTCCAGGGCAGGACATCGTCGAGCGAGACTCGGGATCGCGTGCATAATGCGCACGGGCCGGGGGGCAGAGCGACAATCAGACCACGCACCTCTCAGCCGGCCTCCTCGCTTCGGCAGTGTTGCGTGCCGCACGGTTGATTCTGTTGAGGCGTGCTCGACCACGTAGCTGAGCTGTGAGGTGCCTTTGTCCAGTTTCAGTGTGCACAAGAGTACAAAAGCTTCCGACAGAGCGACATGGGTGATCTGGCATATAGCCAACTGTGCCGATGTGTTGTTTTCAAACGGAACTGTAGGGTAGCCTCCCAGTGCATTCAATCATTCATGATTGTGCACTGGCGCCCTTTCTGTTGCGCTGTGAGCTTGATCTTCATTTATCATGCGCACTGGCTACCTTTTTTAACGCTGTGAGCTTGATCTCCATGTGGGATGCCCGCACGCAGAACGGCCAGGCTCACCGGCCAGGCAAGCCATGGCTGTAACAGCGTGCCCAGGAGCAGTGGGATTCCAGAGATGAGCTGAACCTATGCTTTAAACATGATTTACATGATGTACAGTCAGGTTCAGTCCATCGAGATGTTGCCTCCCACTGTGCCCTGGATGCAGAGCTTCTGTCCCTGAGCCGCATTCACACCCGGCGAAAGCAGATACAACGCCGGTGAAAACATAGCTCACAGGTCTTCAAACTGAGCAGGCCTGGCAGATCACATCAGGCTGACAGGGCTTTGTACGGTGTGCACACTTGCCTCAGTGGCTGACAGTGCCAGGACGCAATCAACAGCAAGGCGCGGAGGCTGATGTGTGAATGCATGGCTCAGTCGCCACCGCCACCGCCACCGCCATCGCCACCGCCACCGCCGCCGCCACTGTCGCCGCAGCTGCCGCCGCCGCCGTAGCCGCCGCCGCCGGAGCACCCGTGGGATCCGCCGCCATAGGTACCGCTGTCAAAAGTCGACGCAAGCCAAGCTCCTGCAGGAAGCAGCGCCGTCATGCTTGCCGAGCGGCCAGAGGCTGGAGGCACCTCCAAGACAGTGAGCGCAGCCACTGGACGACATGCACGCCAGGCCCGGGGTGCAAACAGTTACACTCTCACGTTCTGTGCGTGTTCTCACACTGTACGACCCGAGGCTGCAAGCCAAGGCATTGCTAGCTGGTCAGCAGCCTCCACAGGCAGGCGGGCTTTTGCCTGGCCTTGCATTTTGCACAGCAACTGCGACAGCACACCTCTCACTCTCTGTGACCTGTCAGGGCAAGTTTAGCACAGAGGGGCGCGGCCTCCAAGCAGTAGCGACTCCCCAAGCCAGGCGCGACGCCGCACCTCCATCGCCGACGCCGCCGCCGCCGCCGCCGCCACCGCCGCCGCCGCCGACAGAAGGGTACGCGCGCTGCTTGACGGGCTGCTTGGTGGGCTCTGTGGAGCTGGTGCACGCGGTGTCGGAGCGCCGGGCCGCGTACGGAACGTGCTTGACGGGAACTGGCTTGATCTCTGCGTCCCCAGCAGGCACGCAGTTTCTGGCTGTGCCACGCCGTGCGCATGGGTTTGCAATAACAAACAACAGCAATGAGCGGCCTGAACCCCTACAGCCATGCACGCAAGACAAGCAGGGCAGCTATACGGTGACAAGGCTGCCATGCACAGGGTCACGAGCATTGGCACCCCAAATCTGCTCAACCTCCCTCCCTGCACAGCAATGCCTAGCAGTCCGGCGGGGCCGGAGCGTGGCCCCGACATGCCATCAGCGGACCTGTCTGCTTCTCGGGTGCTTGCGCCTCCTTCTTGTCGTCGTCTTTGTGTGTTCTCACGCAGCCGCCGCACAGACAAGACATCGCGCTGCTGCACGTGAAAGCTGGTCCGCGCTTGGCTGGTCTGCTGAGCTATCTGCCGAGCTCAGTGAATCAATGCATCCGATCTCGATTCCGACAGGGAAGCTGCCGCCAGGCGGCCGTTGAGCTGTCGGTAAAAATTTTCAAAAGGACCCTAGACCCTTTCCTTCGACTTGATGCAGGCCCGCCGCTTCCGCCTAGCTGCCGGTGCAGGGCGCAGTGGCCGTCGAAACTGTTCGATCCTCAACTGTCCCATTGAGGTTAGCAGAGCGAGGCCACACTGGGGCGCAAGCCTGGTTTGGCCTGCACAGATACCTGGGCTTCTCGTAATTCAGCGCACGCACAGAAGCCCCTTCAACCCCTGGCTGCGCCTCCTCTCCAGGTTCTCACTATACTTGCTAGGATTTGATAGCAAACACTCAGCGTCGCTCAGGGAGTGAACAGCAACTGTGCGCCGAGGCCTGGCTACTGTTTGTCATCTTGTCTTGGAAATCAACGCCACCATCCGAGCACAGCGTGGTGGGCCACCCTCAGCGTCCAAGCCCTTAGAGCGGCGACGTCTGAGCGGATGCGAGCGGCCTGCCACGAGGAACTCCGGGCGTGCGCTGCAGCCGCACGTGCGAACGTCGGCCGGGAGAAGCCTGCTGGGGCTGCGCCCTGCCAGGCGCCGCACTCAGCTGCCGCTCCGTTGGCGCCACAGGATTGCCTCTCACGACCACACTAGCAGTCACAACTGAATGCATTTTTGTGGTGTGTGCCCTTACGGCGCGCCGCCAGGCAAGCGGCGCGTCTGGGAAGCGGCTGCCGCACACTCGACAGCGACGCTCATTACCGTGGCGTGCAGAAGGTTGCCCTGCGTTCTGTCAAGCGCACGCTTTGTCCCAGATGTTCTTCCCAATCATTAACACGCAGTTCATAAACATCACACTGCTGCAGGCAGGTGTCCATGCATGGTGCAGTGTATTGTACGCCGCAACAAAAGCACAGCTGCACAGCTCAGCTGTTACAGAGCACTCATGCGCAGATGCAGCCTCGAACACTGTGTACAACGCGATAGGCGCGCCCGTCCACACCGCGCACACTGGCGAAGCATGCCCCTGACCATGCCTCTCTTGCGCTTTGCCCAGAAACAATAAGAAGCATCCAGGTTGCCAAGCCCATTGATCCAGCCACCAAGCGTCAGGCCGCGCTTGACACCACTAGCAGCCACCGGCACTGCCGCCCCGCCGTGACCGCAGGACGCGTCTTCTTCAGTCTGGAAGCTCCAAGTCGTTCACCGCCTGCTGAACATGTTCCCTTTTGCGAAGCGCAGCGGCCGCCCGCTCGTGCGCTGACGCCGAGCTGGCGCATGCAAGCACACGCTCCAGGGCTGCAACTCCCCTGCATGCCCTGACTGCCTCCCAGCTCTGCCCGCTCTTGCTGGTCAGAACGACGAGCGCGCCGGCAGCCGCCAGATGCACAGCAGCAGGACACGCTGGCGCCAGCAGCCCGACCAGCGCCAACACGCCCCCGCTTTCCACAACGCTGTCCATGTTTTCAATGTTGTCAATGCACACATTCCATAATGCCGCAGCGGCCTGTTCAAGCACGACAGCAGGCCTGCCAGGCGCCAGCAGCTCCACCAGCGGCGCGATGCCCCCGCACCACCGCACGCAGACCCTGTTATGCGTGCTGCTGATGCACAGGTTGCGCAGCGCTCCAGCAGCCGGCTCATGCACGGCGGCAGAGGCGCCGGGCGCGAGCAGGCCCACCAGAGCCGCCACGCCCCGGCACTCCCTGATGCTGTCCCTGTTCTGGGTATTAATCATGCACAGGTTGCGCAGCGCCCCTGCAGCCTGCTTGTGCACGGCAGCTGTCCCGCTGGGCGCCAGCAGTGCGACAGAGCGGCAATTCCCCCACACTCTCGGACAATGTCGCAGTGCAGGACGTTACGAAAGCACAGGTTACACAGCGCCCCAGCAGCCGCTCCCTGCACGCCAGCCGAGCGGCCGGGCGCCAGCAGCCCAATAAGCGCCGCAATGCCTCCGCATACCCGGACACTGTCGCGATTCTGGGCATTGTTAGAGCACAGGTTGCGCAGCGCCATAGCAGCGGCTTCCTGGACGGCAGCCGGGCCGCCGGGCGCCAGCAGCGCGACCAGTGCGGCGATGCCCCCGCACTCCCTGACACTGTCGCAGTTCTGAGTATTGTCCACGCACAGTTTGTTAAGTGCAACAGCCGCCTGCTCTTGCTCAGCGGCAGAGCCGCCGGGCGCCAGAAGCGCGACAAGCGCCGCGACGCCCCCGCAATCCCGCACGCTGTTGTTAGGTTGACCGGTGCCCTCGCTTGAGGTTGCCAGCGCCCGCGCAGCACGCTCCTGCGCAGCGGCGTCCTCAGATGCCATCCCTGGTTTGGAAACTCTTGTACAGGTGCACCTGCAGACACCTCGTGCACAGCAGCACGGCCGGCCCCCTGCTAGATTGCCAACCAGCGCAGCAGTGCCCCACGCCCCCAGGCGCTGTGCTGTTGTGGAGTTGTGGGCCACTTGTATATGAAAGCAGCCCACAGCGCATCTTCCAGCCTGCCGATACACGTCCCAAGAAAGCTGGTGAAAGAGCAGGCCCACCCGCGCCAGAGGACTGTCATCGGGTGCGGTCTGCTCGCAGCCGGAGCGCCCGGGCCAGAGCCATAGCTGTAGGAGGCGCATAGCTAGCAGCTTGGAAGGCCAAGCAGGATATGCTCCCCCGCCAGCGGCTCTGAAGCAGCTGGCCTGAGGCAAGCGCACTATAGCGATATAGCTGCTCCTTGGACCCACGCTGGCGCAGAGGCAACCGACATCACCGACAGCCGTGCTGTGCTGTGCTGTGCTGCCGTGCTGCCCTACCTGCCCGGCGTGTATCTAATACAATACCAGGCGACCCAGCTTGTCCAAGCTTGTCCAAATGAACACCCAGGAGCGTTGGGCATGTCAATATAACAGCAAGCTGCTTGATCATGCGCAGTTGAACTTGCAGCATGCGCAGCTGTAGTAAGCATGCGCACTTGCATTTGAAGCATACGCGATTAACCTTTAAGAAATAGGACCTCTTGCAGAAGCTGTCCGCGGCCACAGGCGCCTGTGCTGTTTGGAGGCGCGGGTGCATGCTGGGCGGATATGAATGCGAGTGATTATTAAAAGCGCCACCCAGGCGTGTGTGTTCACGGGGCAGCTGGCATGACGCATGCGGATCACACCCCAAATTCAGCAGGCCCCCGTTACCTGCCCCAGGGCCTTGATTGTGCAGACAGTCTACGTCCCCTGCGGCAGCCGGCTATTAAGGTTGCGCAGGCGGCTATTAAGGTTGCGCAGGAGGGCAGGCGCCCCCCAGCGCGACAAAGTGCTGGTACTCGTGCCGCGCGCCGAGGTGCAGGTGCGCCATGGCGGCCGCCACGCAAAAGTGCATCTGACGCGGCGGCACGCAGCGGTCAGCGCAATACTGATGCCATCAGGTCTGTCAGGCGAGCGCGCATGGCAGGCAGCTGCAGGGCGCACGCGCCAGCCACCACAACTCGGGGCACGCGGCAGCCATGCATGGCAGCCAGCGCGGGTCTCGCACGGGCGCTGCGGTCCCAAAGCAGGCACGGGTTGAATCACGGCGCATGCGACCATGCTCCGCCGCTGCATGGGCAAGGGGTAGGGCGCTCACGATTTGATGGCTGTTGAGCCAGTAGTCAAACAGGCCGGGAGAGCGGCGCGCCGCAGGCTCCTTGCCACCCCTTTCTGCCAGCGGGACCACCAGGAGGCGCTCAGGCAGGCGCGCGACATTGACGGCGGCGCCCACGAAGGACAGCGCCTGCGCCCGCCTTGGCAAGGGCGTCAGTGTCGAGACGCATGCATGCTCGCCAGCGCTGCACTTGCCATGCCGGCCGATCACGCCTGCAGCCATGCGCCGCAGACTTGCACAGCAGTGCGCAACACTTAGTGAAGCAGCCTGTAACCTATAAGGTCATGAGGGGCAGGCTGCCAGCACAGGTGCGCGCTCGACGGCTTGTGGCGCTCTCCACGCTGCGAGAGCGCCGCTATTCATCAGACACAGCCTGTGACTCTCCACCATGCAGTGCACAGCATCGGCACATGAGGCCAGCTGACACATGTCAGCCCCCAAGCACCGCGCGCCTCCATGGCGGCGTAGTGCCGCAGCGCGGCCGGCGAGCCGCTGCGCAGCGCGGCGCGCGCGCCCAGCGCCGCCAGCCGCACGCCCAGCAGCGCCGCCATGGGCACCGCGCGCTGCCGCCGCGCGCGCGTCAGCGTTACGGCCGTGTCTGCGCATCGCGCGCCCCGCTCGCCGGTGCTCTCAACCCGCCCGCGCTTCCGCCCGACACTGCGCCGCAGCGAATACAACTCGGCCGCGGCCTCTGGCGCTCGCGTGCCGCAGCCCCGCGCACGTCAGGGCAACGTCAACCCGGTCTGCACATCTGGCTTTCGTGCTGTGGAGCAGGCGTACGACCTGGCAGTGCGGCAGCACCATGCGCTGGTGCGCAGCGGCCTCATGACACAGGGATGCTCCGTCCCACAGCATACCCCGCGGGTCGGCGGGCGCGCGCCTGCACAGCAGAGCGCCCGCGCAGGCCGGCGGCCACGCACGCGGCGGCCGCGAGGTAGTACGCGCAGATAAAGGCGGCGCGCGTGCGCGGGTGGCACAGGAGGCCCCAGAACAGCAGCGTGTGCGCGCCGGACAGGAACAGCGCAAACACGCCGCACACCTGTGCGCGCACTCCTCTCTGCTTTGCATCCCAGGAAGCCCTGCTCAGCATCCCAGCACCCCCGGCGCGCCAGGCTGAGGCACGCTTGTCGCGCAGCACCAGGTCCCATCAGATGCTCCTGGGCGGTTTCAGGCTGGCAGGCTAGGCCGCAAAAAGAGGGGCCTCAGGGCATGTTTGGCCATCTGTTGCATACCCAGCGCTCCAGCGGCACCAAGCAGTGCTTGGCGAGCGCTGCGGCAGGGGCGCACGTCGATGAGCAGCCAGCGGCGGTAGTGCGCATGGTTGGCCATCAGCGTGTGGTAGGCCACGCTGCCCGCGAAGCACGCCAGGATGGGCAGCACGTTGACGTAAAAGGCGAGCGGCGCGTGCGGCCAGGGGCTCAGCGCGCGCGTCGCCAGGCCGGCCGCGATGCCCAGCGCCGGCAGCAGGTGCGCCAGGATGTTGCCTGGCGCGCGCGCGCGGGGCGGGGTCGGCGCGCGGCGCGCTCTGGCATGCCAGGAGACTTGGTGAGGGGCGCGCTGGTTGAAGGCAGACGGAGCGGGCGCCCCGTTGGCCGGCCCTGCCTGACGCCCTTTGGTGCGGGGTCAGGCTCGCGGCAGACTGGAGCAGCAGCAGCAGACAGAGCAGAGTGCCAACAGGCTGTGTGAGTGTGACGCCAGTGCCACGCTGACGCGTGTTGCCAAGGCGTCATGGATGGGGGAACGCACAGCCTGAGCGCGTCCGACTGCATGCGCGCTTGCTTGCTGGTGCGCAAGCAACGGGACAGCTAAAAGTGAAAGGCCAGCAGGGCCGGGAGCGAGCCTGTCTCGTTGTGGTACTGCAGGATGCTCCACAGGCACTGCCGATATGTGTACCCTGCGCGCGGCAGGCCTATCATGCTGCAGCCGCCTCAGCAGGCGGCAACGGTGCGACCACCCGCACCGCGCACGACCCACTCTCAGAGGAACACACTCATCCGGAACCTGCACAAGCTGTGTGGTCACGCAGTGCACAAGCTCTCCTTATGAGTGCCTGCCAGTCAGCTGTAGAGCCTGCCTGCTCACACAGCGCTCACCGGCGCGGTACCCGCTGAGCACGTACTTGTTGAACTGCAGCACGCGCGGGGCCTCGTCAAACCACAGCAGCCTCTGGCCGTCATAGCGAGCGCCGGCGATTACGCGGCGGCGTGCGCCAGGCACAGGCGCCTGCGGCCCGGGTGCGCAGCTGCACTCTGCGCAAGCGCTCCACGTTCCAAGTGTGTCAGCCACGGTGCAAGCGCACTTGTTTTGTTGCAACACCAGCCACAGCTGGCAAGTGCTGCGGCTGTGCGCTGTATTGGTCGCAACAGCGTGAGTGCCTGTGAGGAAAGTGGAGGCGCGGCTTATCACTCATCACTATATATACTATTCACTAGTCCAGCACATTCCTCGCATATGCTGCTTCAGGAAGCACGTTAACGACTTGACTTACTCGCTCTGGCTGTTGACGGTTGTTTGCAAGCGCTGCATGCATGCGAGCATAACATCCAGTGAGAAAGCCAGTGGTCAAGTGGTCGTACCAGGCTCTGGAGGTGACGCAGGCTGTGTGTGCGTGCGTGTGCGGCGCGGTGCAAGCAAGTCCTCTCGCTGTGCACCAAGTGGTGCACCTCGTTCCCCGTCAGGCATGCGCTCAGCAAATCCGTCACAGCCTGCTGGACCTTGCGGTACCTAGCACCTATCAATAGTACTGCAAGCAACGATTGTGCAGGTGCACCAGAGCGGGAAGGTAAACAGGGGTCAGGCTTGAGGGGGGTGGCCAGCTTTGAATCCTACCTTGCATGCGCTGCATGTTTGAGCTTCAGACTTGATCGGGACTCAGACTTTATGAGGCATCGAGCGCAACAGTGTCATATGCAGCTGTTATTTTCCACCTTGCCAAACATGGTGATGGCCTTTTCCACTGGCATGCAGCTTTGTCACACTCTTGTGGCACGCCACGGATATCCGCTTCATGAACCTTGTCACGAACGGCGTGCCCTCAGCACGACAGACACGCTTGCACCAGACCTCCTGTCACCAGCATCTATACATGTCCAAGCCGAGATACGCCAACCCTCGCAGCGCTGCAGGCCGTCACACTGAGCAGTACTGGTTCATGCTCACCAAGCAGTCTGTCAGGCAGTGAGGGGCAGCAGAAAATCTCAGCACAGCCGCGCTGTGTCCACAGATGCGCTGTGTCCCCTGCCAGCGATTGCTCCGTCAGGGTGCTGGCAAATACAAAACGCGAGGTCCATGATCAGGCCCCGCCTCGCACACGGCCCGAGACATGTGGCGTGAGCACCAGCGCAACTCACAGGTCCGGGCACCGCCTTCCATGGTCCGCGAGGTGAGCTAGGGTTAGGGTCCCTTGCTACCCATACAGAGGAGGACGCTCAGCTACCCCCACACGCACAAGCAGTCCCGGCCCTGGCAGCTACAGCGTCACAAAGGTACAAGCCCGGACCGAGGGAGCTCTGACGCAGCCGGCACCAAGTTCGCGAAAAAAGTGCCGGCATATCACACCCGTCTGCCGTGCATTATTGCACCTGGCCGCTGCGTCCTGATATCCGGCCAAGGCCCAAAAACACGCTGACGTCGTCTTTGCCCCTACCAGGCCGCGTGCATCCGAGACACGAGGCGCCTGCGAGCGGAGGGGCGCAGCATGCCGCCCCAGCATCGCCCACCCTATCCCACCGCGTCAGTGGTAGGGCGGCGAGGGACCGGCGCACATGTGGGCGCCCAGCGCGGCCGGCGGCGGCTCTGCGGGCGACCCTGGCGGCGACACGTGCAGCTTGGTGAAGCTGCCCACCAGCGTCTCCTCGATTGACTCGTCGCGCAGCAGCTCACCGGCCGCGCGGCCGCCGCCGCCCGCCTCATCCCCTTCTTCCTCCTCACTCCCCTCTTCGTCGGCGTCCATATCCTCATCGTCGGACGCGCCGCCGCCGTCGCCGCGCGGCTCGGCCGCGGCGCCGCGCGCCCAGCCATTGGGCGGCGCGCCGCTGGCCGCGGCAAAGCCGCTAATTGCTGGGCTGTGCGCGGGGCTGGCGCTGTGCGCGCCCGCGCCGCGGCCGACGGCCTGCGCCCCGCCCGCGTGCTGCCCGCCGCGCAGGCGCTCGCTGCCGTCGCCGGCGGCGGCGTGCAGGTCGTCGCCCGCCGCGCAGGGCGCGGGGAAGCCGGCCGGCACGGCGCCCGGCGGCAGGCGCACAATGCATGCGCCGTGGTGCTCGAGGGCCGCGCCGGGCAGCTCGGCCGGCTGGGACGCGGGCGGCGGCGCTGCCACTGCGAGGCCATTAGCCTCCGCTGCGCCATGGTCAGCCGCGGGCGCTGCAGCGTCCCCTTCACGGCGGCCGGCGCCCAAGCCCGCGGCAGCCTGCCCTGCCCATTCGGCGTCAGGCACCCATGGCGCGTGCCGGCCAGCGCCCACGTCGATGCCGTCTGTATCCGCGGCATCTGCGTCGTCCATTGCGAATACCAGCGCCTGGCGGGTGCCGCCCATGTCGCCATCGCCGTGTGCGGCAAAGCCGCCGGCGCCGGCGTCGGCGGGCGCGCCGTCGGGCGGCGTGTCCGTAAGCAGGCCGGGCGTGTAAACGCCGCCAGCGCCGCCCGCATTGGCGGCGGTGCCTGCCTGCGCTGGCGGCGAGCTGATGGTGACGTCTGCGTCCTCGTCGGTCGCACCAGCGCGCTCCTCGCCAGGCGGCGAGCCTGCGACGAACGAGCTTGAGGAGGGGAGAGCGCTGGGCCCTGGCTTGCGCCACCACGCAGCGCAACAGCGCATCCACAGCATCCCCCTGACAGACAGTATGGCCACGCAGAGCAGATGCCCGACTCTACAGTTTTAAACGGCATCACTAGTCTCAGGAGCTCTTCAAACGGAAGCGCCCGCACGCTGCTTGTGGCGGCCGAGGCAAGCCCGTCTGGGAGCGCCTGTTAGGGCGCGTGCCTGGCCACCCACACCAGCGCGCAGGCTTGGCACGGCGACCCCTCGCACTGACCCTGGCAGGGACCCGCACCCTGCAGCTCGTGCCGGTCCTCCCAGGACAGTGGCGGGCTGCCGGCGAGGTCCAGCGGCTCCCGCACTGCAAAATAGCCGCCGCCCTCCGCGGCCGCGGCCGCGGCGCTGGCGCCGCTTGCGAGCCCGCCGGCGCCGCCGGCATAGTCAGCATCGGCCGCCTCCCACTGCATGTCGTCGTCGTCGTCCAGGCTGCTGTCCGGCAGCGCGCGCACCACCAGGCCCTGCGTGCAGTAGGGTAGGGTAGGTTAGGGTAAGGTGGGATAGGGTACGACCACCAATCTACACCTATGTAGGGTAGGGCCGTGCGCATGGCGGCACGCGCGGGCGCTCACGCCCCTGCCGCCGCTCGCAGTTGATCACAGGGCCCTGGCGCAGCGCTCTCCGCAACAGCCCGGCGGCGCGCGCCCGCCTGCAGCCCTCCATCGGAGCGCGTGCAGCGGCAGCCGCAGTCCAAGCTCACTCCCGAGCCGACCCTCCTGCGCCTGTACCCTGCTAGTCACCCCAGCCAGCGCACCACAGCAGCCCCCGCTTGTGCAGTGCCGCAATCCAAAACCTAACCCCAACCCAGTCCAAGATCCGGCCCTGGCAGTCTCCCTGAAGCTTGCGTTGGGTCACCTGCGCGCGGTCGCCGAGCACGTTGTCGAGCAGGCCGCCGCGCGGCGCGCGGCTGAGCCCGCCGCCGGCGTCCTCCGATTCCTGCCCGCCGGGCTCCGCCTTGATCTGCGCACGCACAGACGCTGACCCTAAGATGCAAAGAGACCCGGCCAGCGCATCGCAGCCAAGCCCCTGGCGGCTGGGCGGTCGAACCAGTAGGCAAAAATGCGCCCCCATGAGGAGCGTTCGCCGCCCACGGGGCACACGGCAGCGTGCTCGACCAGGCGCAGCTCGCTGGCGACCCGGGGCCGCCGTCGCTGTCCGGGCTGGCGCGGGGGTGCGCGCCGCGCCCTCGGTACCCTTTCATGTGCGCACAAAGCCCTCATTGGTCGCATCTCGGCCAGCCCGGCCAGCCCGCAGCTCGCTGCGACCAGGCGGCGCCGCCGCTGCCCAGGCTGGTGCGGGGGTGCGCGCCCCTCGGCGTCCCTTCAATCTGCGCACAGAGCCCCGCGGAACGCACCTCGGCCAGCCCGGCCAGGCGCAGCTCGCTGGCGGCCAGGAAGTCGGCGCCGCCGTCGCTGTCCAGGCTGCCATAGCGCCCCGGCACGGCCGGCCGCCCGGCCGCCCAGCCGCCCAGGTTCTCCAGCTGCGCCGCGCAGCCCCCTCCCCATCGGTGCGCTGCAGGGCGTTATATATGTGTATAGGGTATAGGGGTGGGGTACAGGTTTTTATGCATTGGGCGGAAGGCGCACGCTGACAGAAAACCAGCAGCAGTGCGTCCCGACTGGCGCCCGGGTGCGCGCAGCTGCAATGCATGGCAGCCTTGGCATGCAAGTGCTGAAAGGCTGTGCTGCACTGCGGACTCAGCCCCGCAGCGGCGCGCGCGGCCCCAGGCGGCGCGCGCGCGCCGGCGGCCCAGGGCCGCGCCTCGTTGCGGGACGCCAGCTCGCGCGCCGCGTAGGCCTGCCACGCGGCGTGGCGCGCGAGCGCGGCGGCCACCGGCGGCCGCCGCG